>Ga0194060_10001655_pt1 | contig 15985 bp, 16 predicted proteins | sample SepL225m_MetaG_FD_163427 | JGI IMG/M metagenome (GOLD analysis project Ga0194060, IMG submission 163427) | Anoxic zone freshwater microbial communities from boreal shield lake in IISD Experimental Lakes Area, Ontario, Canada - Sep2016-L222-5m | ecosystem: Environmental > Aquatic > Freshwater >...
TTAAGCTCTAAAAAATCTTATTTTTTAGCAGAATCAGGCAGCGAAGATGCCCTGTATCGTTTATTGAATAATATGACGATAGGAGTTAATGAAACACTAACACTGGACTCCAATACAGCGACCACAACTATTACAGATGGAGGTTTGGGAAGTAAAAGTATTACTTCTTTAGGTGATGTTTCAAGTTATCAACGAAAGGTTGCTCTGTCTTTAGGGGAGGGTGATGGTATTTCTTTTAGTTATGGTATTCAGGCAGGTGAATGGGGTTTTCGTATGGGGGATAAGTCATTTATAGATGGCAGCATATATTCTAATGGACCCGTTATAGGAACAGGCACAGCAGATGTCACTGGAACTGTTACTTCGGCCAATACTCCTGCTTTAGTGGCTGACCAGCAAAATGGTTCAGGTACACCGACATACAATCTGGCTTTTGCTAGACATGATTCGCATGATGCGGCCGAAGATATCGCGCAGAGTTTTGTCGTTAGTGCTACGGGTGTGTTAAACAAAGCTGAAGTCTATATGAAAAAAGTTGGACATCCAGCCAACGTAACTGTTTATATTACTCATGATATAGGTGGTGAGCCAGACGACGTAAGAGATATTTTAGCGCAGGGTGTTTTGTCTGCTTCTCTAGTTTCTACTAATTATGGTTGGGTGACAGTGACATTTGAGACTAATCCAAATCTTATTAGTGGCCAGACTTATTGGTTGGTAATTGAGAGTAACAATGATGACCATGATTATTATATTGCAGGAGCGAACACTTCTTATGCAAATGGTTCTGCTTTGATTGGAACTTATTCTCACGACCATCATCACCATGAGGGTAGCTGGGACCCAGTTTCTCCATCAAACGCTGATTTGTTTTTCAAAATATATCTCAATGGTTTACTTGGTTCGATTGATAATGTAAATATTGGTAAAAATGGTACTGCAAATGCATATGCTCATAATGTGATAGATTCATCAATCACAGGAATAAATTATTGTCAGACAGGAAGTGGTAATAATAAAAGTTGTAATACATCACTCCCTGACCCAGTTTCTATAGCTATGCCTATTTCAGAGCAGAATATTCAAGATTGGAAAGATGATGCACTCACTGGTGGGGTTATTGAGGGTGATTATATTCCTGGAGGACATGGGGTCACCTTAGGTCCTAAAAAAATTAATGGGAATTTTCATTTGGACGACAAGGATATTTTAACTCTCACAGGAACCATTTGGGTTACGGGAAATCTTCGTGTGGATCATAGAGCTATTGTAGAACCCTCGGCTTCATATTCTGGTTCAAGTGTCGCTGTAATTGTCGATGGCACTATCACTATCCAAAATGATGCTGAATTCACTTCAGGAGACTCTCGTAGTTATGTGTTGGCTCTAAGTACGAGCAATTGTCCTTTTGACCCGAGTTGTGCTGGCAATGATGCTATTACATTAAGTAGTAAGGTGGACGCTGTAATATTATATGCAGCAAATGGTCTTATTGATGTACGTAGTAGGGCCAAAGCCAAACAAGTAACGGGCTACGGCATTGATTTAGGTAATGATTCTGACCTGATTTATGATAAAGGATTGATCAATCAAAACTTTATTGGGGGTCCGTCAGGTGCTTGGAAAGTAAAAAGCTGGGGAGAAAGCCAATAAAATTTTATTTAAAAAATATGATACAATTCTTTCATGGCTAAAAAAATCATTATAGGTAATTGGAAAATGAACCCGCTCACCTCAAAAGAAGCGGAAAAATTGTTTACCGGAGTTAATAAAGAAATATCAGGAGTTAAAAAGACTGAAATTGTAATTTGCTCACCTTTTCTATATTTAAATGACTTAAAAAAAATATCTAAGAAAATAAGCCTAGGCGCTCAAAATGCATTTGCCGGAGACATCGGTGCATACACTGGCGAGGTTTCTACAGAAATGCTGTATAATCTTGGTGTTAGATATGTTATTTTAGGCCACTCCGAAAGACGAGCAATGGGGGAGAAGAATACTGATATAAATAAAAAGATAAAAGCGTCTCTTGTCGCAGGACTGGTTCCTATACTTTGCGTAGGGGAAAGCATGAGAGACGAGGAGCATAGCTATTTTAATTTAGTAAAATCTCAGATCGATGAATGCTTGTCGGGTATTTCCAAGAGTTCAATTTCAAAAATAATTATTGCTTATGAGCCAATCTGGGCAATTTCATCTACTGTTAATCGTAAAGATGCCACATCCGCTGATTCTCTAGAAATGGTTATTTTTATTCGTAAAGTTCTTTCTGATAAGTTTAAAGGGGAAGCATCTGATACCAGAATTATTTATGGAGGTTCTGTAAACGAGAAAGATGCGTTAGATTTTCTGACAAATGGCGGGGTGGATGGGTTGCTCGTCGGCCGCGCATCATTAAATGCAAAGAAATTTAACGAAATTGTAAAAACATGCGAAATATCAAGCAAATAAAAAATGTTAAAGGAAAAAGAGTTCTTCTTCGAGTGGATTTCAATGTTCCTATTGTTGATGGGAAAGTGGGAGATGATTTTAGAATAATTAAAGCTCTGCCTACTATTAAATTTTTACAAAAAAAGGGAGCAAAATTAATTTTGATAACACACCTAGGCAAAGGAGGTGAAACGCTTTTGCCTATTGTGAATGTTTTAAATAAATATATTAAAGTTGAATTTGTAGGAGATGTTGTTGGACCTATCGTTCAAAAAGCAGTTTCTTTGATGATGAATGGCGACATTGTGTTGTTAGAAAACATCCGGAATAATAAGGGTGAAAATGAATGTAGTAAAACTTTTGCCAAAGAATTAGCCAAATTTGCTGATATTTACGTTAATGATGCTTTCTCCGTGTCTCACAGGAAAGATGCATCTATTATTTTATTACCAAAACTTCTAACTTCTTATTCAGGATTACAGCTCGAGGAAGAAGTAAAAAATTTGTCGGAGGCTTTTAAAAATACCAAACATCCATTTTTATTTATTTTAGGCGGAGCAAAATTTTCTACAAAGGTACCTTTGATTAAAAAATATTTAAAGTTGGCAGACCAGGTTTTCATTGGTGGAGCATTGGCGAATGATTTCCTAAAGGCCAAGGGGTACGAGGTGGGGCAGTCTCTAGTTAGCGATACAAATTATGGCATTGAAAAAATTTTAAAAAATAAAAAATTAATTTTGCCTGAGGATGTTCTTGTAAAAAATGGTGATAAATTAATTAATAAAAAAGTAAATGAAGTTGGAAAAGATGAGGTTATCATTGATATTGGTAGTGAGACGATAGAAAAATTAAAGCCATTTATTAAAAATGCGAAGCTTGTATTGTGGAATGGACCACTTGGTAAATATGAGGCAGGAGGGGCAATAGCCACCAAGGAAATTATCAAAATCGTTGCTACCTCTCGAGCCAAAAGTATAATTGGTGGAGGAGATACAGTAACAATAATTTCAGGAATGAAAATGGAGAATGAATTTTCTTTTATTTCTACAGGTGGTGGAGCCACGCTTGATTTTCTAGCAAACGGAACGTTGCCTGGTATTAAAGCGCTAAAATAATTTTATCTAAAACTTTCTTACTAGCTTCAATGTCTTTGTATTTTTTGATTTGGAATTGAGGCAAATTGTCGTCGAAATATCTTGGGATTAAATGTATGTGGAAATGTGGAACATCTTTTCCTACTACAGAAACTTGTACATAGTCACAAGGGAGACCCTTTTTTACTGCGAGCATTATTTTTTTAGTTAATTTGAAAATCTCAGATATTGTTTCATCGTCCGTCTCATGCATCCAGACCACATGTCTCTTTGGGATAATCAAAAGATGCCCATCTGCTACTGGCTGAATATCCAAGAAGGCCAAAAAGTCTTTATCCTCATAGACTTTTGAGCAAGGAATTTCATTATTTATTATTTTGCAAAAAATACATGTATTCATAATAACTTTATTATAGCAAAATGTGTTAAAATTTCATCTATGCAAAAGTATGGTGAATTACTTCGAGCGCTTCTAGAAAAAAGAGGAATTACAGATGAAGAGCAAGCCGATATTTTTTTAAACCCAAAATACGAGCGAGATTTTCATGACCCATTTGAGATGCGCGATATGGAGCGTGCATGCGAGAGAATTTACGATGCAATTAAGGCTAATGAAAAAATAGTTATTTACGCGGATTATGACTGCGATGGTATTCCCGGAGCAGTTATTTTGACTGATTTTTTTAAGAATATAAATTATAAAAATTATTCAGTATATATTCCACACAGGCATTCCGAGGGGTATGGCCTTAATATGGATGCGATAAAACAATTCGTGGGCGAAGGAGTAAAATTATTAATTACAGTTGACCTTGGTATTACAGCAGTTGCGGAGGCAAAAGAAGCAAACAAGAGCGGTATTGATGTGATAATTACTGATCACCACATTCCGGGGGAGGTATTACCCAAGGCTTTTGCCATTTTAAATCCCAAAGTAGATGAATACACCGAAAAAATGTTATGTGGGGCAGGTGTTGTTTTTAAACTTATTCAAGGCTTTATAAAAAAATATAAAGAAGAGGAAAATTTGTTTAAAACAAAAGACGGAATGGAAAAATGGATGCTTGATATGGCAGGACTCGCGACTCTATCTGACATGGTTCCACTTACGGGGGAGAATAGAGCCATCGCTTATTTTGGGATGAAAGTCTTGAGAAAGTCCCCTCGATTAGGATTACAGAAACTTCTCGCAAAGATGAACATAGATCAGAGATATTTGTCGGAGGATGATGTCGGATTTATGATTACCCCTCGGCTGAACGCCGCATCACGCATGGATGACCCAATGCGAGCTTACGAGCTTTTGGCGACGATGGATGCTCCTGAGGCTGGCGCTCTTGCAAATCACTTGTCTAAAATAAACGACAATAGAAAAACAATAGTAACGAGCATCATGCGAGAGGTAAATAAAACACTTGAAAAAAAATTGGAAGACAGTGAACATAGAGAGGTGTTGGTAATAGGTAATCCAAAATGGCGTGTGGGAGTTCTCGGTCTTGTCGCTGGTAAAATATCTGATGAACATAAAAAACCCGTTTTTGTTTGGGGAAAAGATGAGAATGATTGTATCAAGGGTTCGTGCAGAAGTGACGGCTCTGTCTCCGTCGTAGAGCTGATGACTGCAACAACAGAATCTTTTGTTGATTTTGGTGGACACGAGTTAGCTGGAGGTTTCACTGTGCACAATGACAAAATTCATTTCCTAGAAGAAGCTTTGTCTGTTTCATTTAATAAAGTTAAAAGAGATAAAAAGAGGGTAGAAATAACTTTTGATGTAAAGGCAGATTTGGGTGTTGTGAACATGGGGAACTGGAAGGAGATAGAGAAGATGTCGCCCTTTGGTACTGGCAATCCAAAACCAGTTTTTCTTTTTGAGAATGTTAAAATAGAAAAATTAAAAAAGTTTGGCAAAAATGGTTCAGGCGAGCACTTGGAAATTACTTTTTCTGATGCCAGCAAACACAAAGCAGTGGCAATTTCTTTTTTTTCCAACATCGACTCATTTAAAAATCAGTTGGTAGAAGGTCTCAATGTGAACCTGCTCGCCACTTTTGACCTGTCTCGTTTCCGCGGTCGCGAGGAGCTAAGATTAAGAATTGTTGATATAATCTAATTATGCAAAATCCAGAAAAACATAAGGTTCAAATTTATACCGATGGTGCAGCGAAAGGGAATCCAGGTCCTGCAGGCTGGGGTGCGATCATTATGTTTCATGATGGTAAGTTGAAAGTTGTTGAGATTGGGGGAGGGGTAAAACATGCAACCAACAATCAGATGGAATTGACCGGTCCCATACAAGCTTTAAAATACATAAAAACTAATCCACGCCATGGCGTAGATGTAGAAATAGTATCAGATTCAAAATATGTAATTTTAGGAATTACAGAATGGATTTTTAATTGGCAAAAGAACAACTGGCGCAACGCTGCAAAGAAGCCAGTAATGAACAAAGAACTCTGGGAAGAATTATATGAGTTAGTTCAAGAAGTAAAACCCAAATGGACTTATGTTAAAGGGCACAACGGGCATGAACACAACGAACGAGCCGATCTTATTGCGACAAGTTTTGCAGAAGGGGAACCAGTCGAACTTATGAAACAAATATAAAATTATGAATCAAAATCCTATTGAAAATCAAAGACCAGAAAGTAGAGAGCAATTGGCAATAAGAATAACAATAGCAACACCAGAAGACTGGGAAGCATATAAAGAATTGCGACTTCTTGCGATTACTAGCGAAGATAAAGAAATGTTTGATGTATCAAAGCATCCAGATAAAGTAGAAAAAGAACAAAATAGGACTGAACAAGAATGGCGTGATCTTTTATCTCAAAGTGATAGGTTTGTTGTTTTATACTGGGAGGGCGTTAAGGCGATAGGGATGGGGGTAATAAGCAAGAAAGAAAAATATTGGGAATTGGGTGGTGGTTACGTCAAGAAAGAGTTTCAGGGTAAAAAGATAGGGCAAAAGATATTCGCGAAACGTTTACAAGAAATACAAATACGAGGTGGTACAAAAGTAAGAACAGGGATGGAAGAAACCAATAAACGGTCTATTCACATTGCTGAAATTTTTGGTTTTAAGCAGACGCAAGAAGATTTGGACGAAGTAGGTGATTTTGAAATGGAACTAAAGGATGTAAGTGGTCCAGAGATAGCTAAAAAAATCGAAGAAATATTAAATGCGGGATAAAATATTTTATGTCGCGTGTTTGGGGTTTATCACAGGAGTGCTGTTGCGCTCTTTTTTCTTTATAAATTTATATTTAGTTATTTTATTTGGCGTGATTGGTATCACGCTTTTTTTGTTTTTTACCATTATTTCTAAAGATAATTGGGGGATTATATTTTCTGTTTTCATTTTATTGTTTAGTTTAGGGATTTTTAGGTTTCATTTAGTAGATATTTCAAACCCTATAGTTTTTGAATCTCAAGTCGGAGAAAAAATAAATTTTTCAGGAGAAATTATCAATGAACCCAGTCTCAAAGAAAACAATCAGCAATTGATTATAGAAACAGTAACAGGTAAAGAAAAAACAGAAATTTTATTATCGACTGATTTAGATACAGATTATAAATATGGAGATAAAATAAATTTCACTGGTGTTTTGAAAAAGCCGGAGAATTTTATGACAGATCAAGGAAAAGAATTTGATTATATAAATTATCTGCGGAAAGATGGAATATTGTATGTAATAAATAATCCCAAAATTGAAATTATCTCTCGTGGAAATGGGAATAAAATTAAAAGTGCTCTATTTTTCGCCAAAGAAAAGTTTTTGGAAAAAATGAATTTTGTGATAAATAATAATGAAGGTTTATTGATGGGTGGACTAATTCTCGGCGAGAAGGCTGCATTCAGTCAGGACTTAAGGAAAAGTTTTGTGGACACTGGAACTATTCATATAATCGCACTCTCTGGATATAATGTGACGATAGTAGCTGAATGGATCATGAAGTTGTTCGCGCATGTGCCTTACGTTGCGAAGAATTTCGGTATTGGCATGGGTATTTTGGCGATTATTCTTTTTATTTTAATGACAGGAGTGAGCTCGACAGCCGTGCGCGCCGGGATAATGGCGACCCTTGCACTCATAGCTCGTGCGACTGGTAGAAATTATGATGTCATGCGGGCTCTAATTCTTGCTGGTGTGTTAATGATATTTCTTAATCCGTTTTTGCTGGTCTATGATGTTTCCTTTCAGCTTTCATTTTTAGCTACTGTCGCTGTCATATTTTTGTCACCAAGGATTGAGAAATATTTTTTGTGGGCCCCAGAACGTTTTGGTTTGCGAGATATTGTTTCTGTTACTGTTGCTGCTTATGTCTTTGTTTTTCCATTTATTTTATATAAGATGGGGAATTTCTCATTAATTGCGATACCAGCAAATGCATTGATTTTGCCGTTTGTCCCTTTTACAATGATGCTTGGTTTTTTGACAGGATTTTTAGGACTTATTTATTATGTTCTTGCTGTCCCGTTTGGCTACCTATCGTATTTATTTTTGCATTATGAACTAGGAGTAGTAAGTTTCTTTTCTACTTTACCGTTTGCTTCTTTTACTTTTCCAAATTTTCCACTCTGGTTAACAATCTTAATCTACATGTATTTTATATACAGGCTTTGGAGTAGAAATATTAAAAGGTTTTTTGACACTACTGAGCCTTAAGAAAATTATCCTCTATTACTTCCCAGTTTAGATTTGCAAAAAAGTCCTCTATGTATTGTTTCTTTCCGCTTGGTTGGTAGTCTGCAACATATGCATGTTCCCACATATCAATACCGAGAACCCAGCCCAGTCCATTTAGTTGGCCGAGCTGTTGCTCATCGATCCACACTGGAATTAGTTGTTTAGATTTTTTATCCCAACAAAGGACTGCCCAGCCTATTCCGCGTGTTGTTGCGAGAGTTTTGAAGCTCATCATCGCAGCTTCAAATGAATTGGCGACTTTCTCCAACTCCATTTTAAATTTTGAGCCGGCTGGCAATGGCTTTGCACCACCTTCGAGTGATTTGAAATAATACTCATGATTGCGCATGCCATTAAACTCAAAACCAATTCTGCGGTGTAGCTCGCCGATGACATAAGCATTTTTTTCCGGGTCGGACATATATTCATCTAGCTTGTCGAATATTTGATTGGTATTTTTTACATACCCAGCATAAAGTTTCAAATGTTCTTCTACATTTTTCACGGAGATTCCTTTTAATTGCCCGATACTAAATTTTATTTCTTCGAAATTCTTCATGCTACTATTATAGCATGAGCGAGCAGCATGAAGTTTATATTAAGAAATACTGGTCAATTATTCTGCTTTTTTTGCTTTTTGTATTGAATATTTTCCTTTTCTGTTTCGACTGGCAAAGTTCTCATCGAGTTCTTACTTTTGCAATGCTTGATGTTGGACAAGGGGATGCAATTTTTATAGAGTCACCTACTGGAACTCAGGTTTTATTTGATCTCGGACCACCACGCCAGATTCTCGGCTCTCTTTCTAGTGTAATTTCACCATTCGATAGAAGTATTGATGCATTGATAATTACGAATCCTGATGCGGACCATTTGGGTGGTTTTACAGATATTTTAAAAAATTATAAAGTTGGTGTGGTTCTAGAGTCTGGAGCACTCACTGATTCAAAAATTTATCAAAATTTTAATGAAGAAATAAAGAAACAAAATATACCAGACATACTAGCGAGAAGGGGGATGAGATTGAATATTGGAGGGGGCGCTTATATAGATATTTTATTTCCGGACCGTGATGTTTCAGAATGGGCTACAAACGAAGGGTCTGTGGTCGCACGTCTGACATATGGCAAGAACTCTATAATGCTTACAGGTGACGCAACAGCAAAAACTGAAAAAATAATTCTTTCTGAAAATTCTCAGGCGGAATTAAAAAGCGATATTTTAAAAGTTGGGCACCACGGCTCACGTACTTCTACTATTTATTCTTTTGCAAAAGCAGTTTCTCCTACTTATGCTCTTATTTCTCTCAGCAAGGATAATACATATGGTCATCCCCACAAAGAAACATTGGATACTCTTGCCAGCCTTGGTGCCAAAGTTCTGCGTACAGATCTTCTCGGCACAATAATAATAAAGTGTGATATTATGGGTATATGCGAGATAAACTAATAGAAAAATTGATAAAAGGGGAAGAAAAGAGGCAAAAAGAGGGCCTAGAGCTCATACCCTCAGAGAACTATGTTTCAGAAGATGTCTTGAAGGCAAATGGTTCTATTTTTACAAATAAATATTCGGAAGGTTATCCGGGACGCAGATATTACGGCGGGCAGGAGTTTACTGATCAAGTAGAGAGATTGGCGATAGAGCGGGCCTGCAAACTTTTTAAATGTAAATTTGCCAATGTTCAGCCTCACTCTGGTGCTCCTGCAAACTTGGCCGTCTATGCAGCATTACTATTGCCAGGGGATACAGTGCTCGGCATGGATCTTTCGCATGGAGGACATCTTACTCATGGACATCCGATGACCTTGCCAGCAAAGATTTACAAATTTGTTACTTACAAGATGAAGAATCCTGAGACTGGGGAGATTGATTATGAAGATTTACGCAAAATAGCATTAGAACATAAACCTAAAATAATTCTCGCTGGTTTTTCTGCTTATTCTCGAACACTAGACTATGAGAAATTCGTAGAAATTGCGCATGAGGTTGGTGCAGTCACTATGGCTGACATGGCGCACATTGCTGGGCTCATCGCTGCTGGCGTACTTCGCAATCCATTTGATGATGGTTTTGATATTATAACTTCCACTACTCACAAGACTCTTCGTGGTCCACGCGGAGGACTTATTTTAACTCGCGAGAGTGAAGAGATAGCAAAGAAAATTGATAAATCAATTTTCCCGGGTATTCAGGGCGGTCCTCACATGCATACCATAGCCGCCAAGGCCGTGGCTTTCGGCGAAGCGATGACTCCAAAATATAAACAATACGCAAAGCAAATTTTGAAAAATGCGAAAGCAATGGAGAAAGTTTTTAAGAAGAACAATGTTCGTATGATAGGTGGCGGCACCGACAATCATCTTATTTTGGCTGATGTATTTGGTTCTTTGGGTGTGACAGGCAAAGAAGCTCAAACGGTGCTAGACGAAGTAGGCATAACATTAAATATGAATTCAATTGCAGGGGATACTAGGAAACCACTTGACCCATCGGGAATTCGTTTTGGCACTCCAGCTATCACCACACGTGGATTTAAAGAGAAAGACTGCGCATGTGTTGCAGAGCTTATGATAAAGACATTAAAAAATAAAGACGACAAAAAAGTAAAAGATTCTGTGCATAAAGAAATTAAAAAATTAGCTAAAAAGTTTCCAATACCAAAAAAGTTTGTTTAGAAATTAAAATTTAGTAAAATAATTTATGCTTGAAGGCAAAAAAGTAATTGTAATAACGGGTGGTAATAGTGGATTAGGAAAAGCTACAGCTAAAATTTTGGCAATTCAAAATCATGTTGTAATTTTAGGTAAAAATGTGAAAGAAGTGGAAAAAACATCAAAAGAATTGAAATGTGATGGAATCATTTGTGATATCACAGATGCTGAACAAGTAAAAAATGCATTTTCTCAAATTATAAAAAAATATAATAAAATTGATTGTTTGATAAACTGTGCGGGAGTTTGGATAAAAGGACCGATTGAAGAAAACAATCCGAAAGATATACAAAACACTGTTATGGTAAATACATTAGGAACATTTTTGACGGTAAATGCTGTTGTTTCTCAATTAAAAAAGCAAAAACATGGCAGAATCATAAACATTAGCTCCAGGGCCGGTCTTAATCCAAAATCCGAACGTTCTGTTTACAATGCTTCAAAATGGGCGGTAACTGGCTTTACAAAATGTCTTCAGATGGAGCTGGCCCCATTTGATATTAGTGTTGTCGGTTTTTACCCTGGCTTTATGCACACCGATATTTTTGAAAAGGCAGGCGATCACAAAAATGATTTTAGTAAGGCGATGTCAGTTGAAAAAGCAGCCAAAGCCTTGGACTATCTTGTAAATGTTGACGACGATTTGTTGATTAATTCATTTGAAATGGAGTCTTTGGGTGAAGCTAAATAACATGGTAAAGAAAGGCAAATTCATTGTAATAGACGGTACTGATGGAAGCGGGAAGGCGACGCAGGTGAAACTTCTGGTGGAAAGTCTCAGGGGCGAAGGCAGAAAGGTCAAGGTTATTGATTTCCCCGAATATTATTCAAACTTTTTTGGTAAATTCATTGGGCACTGTCTTTCTGAACAATATTACAATTTTATAAAAGTACATCCGAAAATAGCTTCAGTGCTTTATGCGGCAGACCGTTTTGAGTCTAGAGATAAAATATATAAATGGCTGAAGGATGGAAATATTGTAATTGCAGACAGATATGCTAGTGCGAACCAGATTCATCAGGGAGGGAAAATAAGCAATGCAAAAAAAAGAGAAGGATTTTTGAAATGGTTAGACGAGATGGAGTATAAAGTTTTTAAAATTCCTAGACCAGATGCAGTTTTTTATTTGAGCGTGCCTGTCCCTATAGTAATGAAATTAATGAAAGATAGAAATAAAAATAGCGATAGGGGATATTTAGGCAAGAAGAAAGATGTACACGAGAAAGATGTAAATTTTTTAGAGAATTCTAGAAAGAGCGCACTCTGGCTTGCAAAAACTCAGAAAGGTTGGACCAAGATAGAGTGTGTTAAAAATGATGTTCTAGATACTCGCGAGAATATCCACAAAGAAATTTATGAAAAAGTTAAAAAGATTATTAAATGATAAATTTAAATCGACCAACAAACTTATTTAGCAATAGTAAGTGGTCGCGCACTATTACTATTTTAAATTAAACTTGTTTTTTAAATGTAATTCATTATCTATTTTTTCTGCTAAAATAAAACGTACATGCCTTCTGGCATTATAAAGTTCGATAATAAATTCAATCTCTTTGTTGCACGGATATGGATACACAAATACTGATTTTTGAAGTTCCCTGAGACCTATTTCTTGAAAATGTATACGTAATGAATCACGCAACCCTTTTAATTTTTCAGGAATATCAAACATGATTATGCGCCATTTGCCGTCCCATTTTTCTGGTTTTTTTATTTCTAGTTTATCTATATTAAAACGTAAAGCTTTTTGTTTTCCATTTTCATTTAAGATTAGGGTAGTTGTTCCATCTTTATTGTTTGTTTCAGCAACTAAGTGGGAAGCATATATGGAATTAATTGCCCTTTGTAGTGCTTGCTTGTTTTCTTTTTCCAGTTCTTTTGGTATCTCTTTTAAAATCCATAAATGTTTTTTGTAAGATTTAGATAATCCAAGCGCTAACCCCGCAAGGAGGAGTAAGAGTACTTTCTTTTTTAGGTTTCCGATTCTTGGCATATCATGTCCCATTTATATATTATAGCATTAGTAAGTGGTCGCGCACTAATACTAAATTGGTTTTTGGGAACAGAAGATATATAATTAAAATAATATGAGAATTCCTGTTGTAAATGAACAAGATGAGATAATAGGTTATAAGGATAGAAACGACAGGAATAATCTTGATATTACAAGGATAACGGCTCTTTGGTTGTTTAATGAACGTGGCGAGGTTCTTCTTGCTCAACGTGCTTTTAATAAAAAATTTAGTCCAGGAAAGTGGGGTCCAGCAGTCGCTGGTACTGTTGAGGAAGGGGAAACTTATGAATCAAATATAATTAAAGAAGCTGAGGAAGAGATAGGGCTAAAAGATCTAAAACCAATCTTAAGTCAAAAGCTCCGTCGTACGACCAACCATGCGTACTTTGCTCAATGGTTTATTACGACAATTAATAGCGACTATCCTTTAGTTAAACAAGATAATGAAGTAGAGGCAATTAAGTGGTTTTCTAAAGATGAACTTTTTAAAGCCTTGGATGAGACACCCGAAATTTTTCTTTACAGTCTAAGAGAAAGTGCGACTTATTATTTTTCTTTTAAAGAAAATTATTAATTAAGTTTTTACAATTTTATGCAATTAAATGAATATCAAAAGAAGGCATTAACGACTGCACTTTATCCAAAGAAATATAAAGTTATTTATCCTGCTTTGGGTCTCGGAGACGAGGCTGGGGAGGTGATGGGAAAAATTAAAAAATGGTTACGTGGAGATGATGGAAAGGGGAAAATGACTAGCGAACGCAAGGATGGTATAAAAAAAGAACTTGGAGATGTTTTGTGGTATGTGGCTTTATTGGCGCATGATTTGGATATTACTCTCGACGATGTGGCGAAAGCAAACATTGATAAATTGAAATCAAGGAAAGAAAGAGGGGCATTGCATGGAGATGGTGATAAAAGATAGAATATAAGGATGGAGTCAAAAATAAGAAACTTAATAAAAGATGCACTCCTAAATCTCAAGATAGAGATTAATGATATTGTGCTTACGCACCCAGAGGATTTTGAGAATGGTGACTACTCTACAAACGTTGCTTTGGCAATAGCAAAAAATATAAGCGAGAACCCGAAAGCTTTGGCGGAAAAGATAGTCAGAGAAATTTTGAGATTGAATGTAGCTAAAAATATACACAAGGTGGAAGTAGCTGGTGCGGGTTTTATTAATTTTTATTTATCTAGAAAGTTTTTTACTGACAGCATAGAGGAAATTTTAAATAAAGGAGAAAATGTTGGTAAGAATGATACGAATAAAGGTGAGAAGATAATGGTTGAATACACAGACCCAAATCCTTTCAAGCCATTTCACATTGGGCACTTAATGACGAATGCAATAGGGGAATCTATCGCGAGGATTTTAGAACACTCAGGGGCCGATGTTTCTCGGGCAAACTACCAGGGAGACATTGGATTGCACGTCGCGAAGGCTATCTATGGCCTTCTTCAGGATGAGTCTTTGCAGAACAAAATGCTTTCTAATAATTTACAGGCGATGAATATTGGCAAGGCATATTCAAATGGTGCCGAGGCTTATGAGACAAATGAAAATGGTAAAAAAGAAATAGATGAAATAAATAAGAAGCTTTATGCCAGAAGTGATAAAAAAATAAATGAGATTTATCATTGGGGTTTTGATGTCACAATGGATGCATTTGAAGATATTTATACAATGCTTGGCACAAAGTTTAAGTTTTATTTTCTTGAGAGTGTAATGGCTGACTTTGGTAGAGAAATAGTAAATAAGAATATGGGTAAAGTGTTCGAGGAGTCTGACGGTGCTGTCGTGTTCAAAGCAGAGAAGCATGATCCCAAACTTCATACTAGGGTCTTCATTACTTCACAGGGCTTGCCTACATATGAGACCAAGGAGCTTGGATTAACGCAAGAAAAATTTAAAACAAACCCAAACATGGACCTTTCTATAACAGTTACCGCGACAGAGCAGATGGACTATATGCGAGTCGTTATGAAGGCTCTGTCGCTAATTCATCCAGAGTTAGAAAATAGGATGAAGCACATCACTCATGGGATGATGCGTTTCGTTGGTGGCAAGATGAGCTCTAGGAAGGGTAACGTGGTCACAGGAGAATCTCTTTTAGCTGATGCGCGAGGTGCCATAATGGAAAAAATAAAGGACCGCGATATTCCACTATCGGAGAAGGAACAAATTGCTACAGACGTCGGCGTGTCCGCAATAAAATATTCCATATTGAGGCAGTCTATCGGTGCAGATATTATTTATGATTTTGAAAAGTCTATCTCATTTGAAGGTGACTCTGGTCCTTATCTTCAGTATTCCTTTGCTAGAGCAAATTCAATTTTAGAAAAGGCTCATGCAGAAAATATTTTGCCTGACTTTGAAAAGACTCCAGAAGAAGTTTTTGAAATAGAGAAGTTATTATATAGATTTCCCGAAGTTGTCCTCCGTTCAGCTTCATTATATGAGCCACATCATATTGCTAGTTATTTAATAGAAATCGCGCGCTCATTCAACAGCTTTTATGGCAACACTCTCGTAGTAAACAAAGACGATGAAAATTCTCCTTATAAGGTTGCTCTCACTTATGCTTTCGCTTTTATTATGAGGACAGGAATACAACTTCTTGGTATCAAGACTCCAGAGAAGATGTAAATCTAATATTGACAAAATGATATAAATATGTCATTTTATAGTTGTTCAAATAAAGACACGAAATTCTTCGTGTCTTTATTTTTCGTTCTTTTACATAGGGGGTTTATGGTTAAAAGCTAGGGTGCTCACAATACTTTTACGGGAGGGATGGGGATGGACGATAGGATCGTTCAGATTGCCCGGAAGACGCTTGAGGTGGGGGATAAAATCCTCATCGTTGGTGTCACTCCTGGCAATCTTGGTAAGTGGTATGGGATAGACGACCACCGATTGGTTTTTTGGTCATCTGCTTCTCGGCAGACAACTCGTCGCGTTTTTCCTGTGGGGGTGGGCTTAGTCGTTGTGACTAGGTTTATGTGCCACACAACAACTGAATGGTTGAGAAGTTCGT
>Ga0194060_10001657_pt1 | contig 15966 bp, 16 predicted proteins | sample SepL225m_MetaG_FD_163427 | JGI IMG/M metagenome (GOLD analysis project Ga0194060, IMG submission 163427) | Anoxic zone freshwater microbial communities from boreal shield lake in IISD Experimental Lakes Area, Ontario, Canada - Sep2016-L222-5m | ecosystem: Environmental > Aquatic > Freshwater >...
TAAGTACAGTTCGCTTGCCTTCACGAAGATCATCGCCGGCAGGTTTTCCGGTTTCCAGAGGATCGCCAAAGATACCTAAAATGTCATCGCGCAATTGGAAGGCTTCGCCCAAAGGCAAACCGTATTCGGAGTACCGATTAATCAATTCGGGGTTAGAGTTTCCACTTAAGGCGGCACCGAAATGCAGTGGCCTTTCGATGGTGTATTTTCCAGATTTAAATCGAGCGACGCGCAGCGAGCGCTCCACGCTTTGGGAGGCTAATCCTTGTTCAAAAACATCAAGGTATTGGCCGGCCATAAGTTCGACGCGCATTTCGTCATACATAGCTAACGATCCGACCAAAGCATCCGAAGAAATTCCAGATTGGTGCAACATCTTTGCCGACCAGATCAGGGCCAAATCTCCCAACAAAATTGCGCTGGAAATTCCGAATTGTTCGGCCGAGCCTTGCAAAGCATTGGTTCTATGCATCTTCTCAAAAGTTCGGTGAATGGAAGGGGCGCCGCGACGGGTATCGGATCCATCCATAACATCGTCGTGTATTAGTGCGCAGACATGAATTAACTCCAGCGACGAGGCGGCCGCCAGAGTCTGGGAAGTTAACGTGGCGCCACTTCCCAAAAAGCCGACGAGGGCGAATAAAGGGCGAAGTCGCTTTCCGCTTTCTAGAAGGAATCGTTCTAGGGAATCGGCAACGGGATCAAGTTCTGACCCGATCTTGCGTAAATAGCCATTTTCGACCTCAATAAATTGGCCGAGCGCCGAATTGATGGCAATTCTTAGTTCGGACAGGCTCGATTCTTTCGATATTTCCACGTACCAACGGTACCGTTCCCCGCTATGGAGGCAACTTCAATTTCCGTGGAGTTCTTTCCCCCTAAGGATCAGGCGGGGGAGGATCGACTCTGGCACGCAACAAAGTTGTTACAGCCGCTCCAGCTCGATTCCGTCTCGGTCACATATGGTGCAGGCGGTTCAACCAGAGACCGAACGGTCCGAATCACTAAGGAAATTACGGAGCGAACTGGAATTGCCACAGTTGCCCATCTGACTTGTGTTGGTTCTACAAAAGAAGAATTACTGTCCACCTTGAGCCAATATAAGCAAGCAAATATTAAGTCGATCTTGGCGCTACGAGGTGACCCATCCGGTGGACCTAGCGCCCCGTGGGTGTCCACTGCTGGAGGTTTAGATCATGCCGACCAGTTGGTTTCGTTAGCTCGCGATTTTGGCGGATTTGAAATAGGCGTTGCTGCTTTTCCGGATGGACACCCAGCATCTGGGGGAAATTTGGACCGAGATATAGATGTACTTCTGCGCAAAGAAGATTTAGGTGCAACTTTCGCCACCACGCAATTTTTCTTTAACTCACGAAGTTGGATCGATCTTGTCGAAAGATTGAGGAACCGGGGCTCGTATATGCCGGTAATTGCCGGTGTCTTGCCAATCACCAATGTGAAGCAATTGATTCGAATGGCAGAGCTAGGTGGAACGCCAATTCCTCAGGAGATGCAAGCGCGCTTTTCTACGATTTCCGAGGATCCAGAGGCGGTTCGCAAAGTGGGCGTGGAATTTGCAACGGAGTTATGCGCGGAATTATTGGCTGCCGATGTCCCAGGGTTACATTTTTATACTATGAATTCTGCCGCGGCCACGATGGAAATCGCGGCAAACCTCAAGTTGGTCGCACATGGATAAAGGAATTTTCTTTCAGCAGTGGAGCAAACTTCATGGAAACGTCGAAGTAACTGGAATTGTTAAAGGGTGGCTGACTATTTCTTACTCCGTTGTTCGGCCGCTCTATCTATTAAAAATTCCGGCATCTGCTGTCACGATCAGCGGATTGCTTTTTGGAGTAGCCCTCTGGCGAAATAATTCTCAATGGTTTGCCTTACTCTTCTTAGGGCTCTCTTTGCTCAGCGATGGGCTGGATGGCAGTTTGGCCATTATCGGTGGTAAAGAATCTTTACGTGGCGCAGCTTTAGATTCGGTTGTGGATCGAGTAACCGAAGTCTTTTGGGCCCTGACTTTTTACGCCATTGGTGGACATGTTGAAATTGTTTTCTTGGCCTGGCTCATGGCCAGCACTCAGGAATATGCAAGAGCCAGAATGGGCGGATTGGGATTACATGACATCGGCGTTGTCTCGATTTCGGAACGACCAGTGCGGGCTAGTTTGCTGGCCATTGCGTTGGTAGCACATGTGCTCTCGTTAAATTTTGCTCAACCTTTAGCCATCATTTGGCTGGGCATGCAAACGTGGAGTTTGCTTTCAGTGATGCGATTCGCTTACTTGCGATTGCGGTGAAATTAAGGCTTTTATTGCATCAGACACAATTTCTGCACTTATTCCAACCAAGGGCAGTCCGCCGCCAGGATGTGCCGAGCCCCCAACACAGAAAAGATTTTTAAGCGGGGACCGATTACTTGCGCGAAGAAAGGCCGATTTCGCCGAATTACTTGAGGTGCCGTAGATGGAACCGCCCGGTGCCCGCACTTCATTTTCAAGATCCAAAGGAGTGCGAAATTCCATGACTTCCAAACGCGGAGATACCTCTAATCCCAAGGCATCTAATTTCTCAATAAGCTTTTGAGCATATTTTTCAGGTGACTGCGACCAATCCCAGCCACCTTGGGGTTCGTGACGTGGCGCATTCACCAAGACAAACCAGGGCTCTTTATCGGGACTTTTCGTCATCTCTGGATCAGAGGGAGCACAGATATACAGTGTGGGGTCAACCACCGGAATTTTCTTGGAAAAAATCTGGTCAAATTCAGCATCGTAATCTTCGGGAAAATATATGGTGTGGTGATTCATTTTTTTCGGTGCATGATCCAAACGCGAATTATCCAATCCCAAAAGGAGAGAAAATCCAGCAAGGGATTTCTCCGACTTGGCCAGTTTTTTCCGTTCCACTTTAGTGACCGAAAGATCGCGGGGGAGCAGGTGGTTGTAAACCACTTCCGCGTCAGCATTTGCAACTACATAATCAGCCCAGACGGTGTCACCAGATTCTGTTTCAATTCCTGTAGCTACCCCATCTTTATGAAGAATGGACTTGACTGAAGTATTGAGATGGAAAGTTACGCCAAGCATACGGTTGCGCTCTTCCAAGGCTTGGCTTAATTTCCCGATTCCGCCTTGAATATGCCACGCACCAAATGCGCTCTCTACAAATGCGATAGTGAGTAAAACCGCCGGCGCCTTGCGTGGATCAGAGCCTGAGTAAGTGGCATATCTATCCACGATCTTAGAAAGGTGTGGGTCTTCGGTGTAGGCACGGGTGAGTTTTCGCAGTGAAGTAAAAGGAGCAATCTCTTTCATTTCGCCAAAGAAATTCTTACGCAGGAGCAATGAAGCAATGGATTTTAATTCGGACTCCACAAAAGGCTCTCTGGCCACATCCCACATATGCTCGGCTCGTTGCATAAGCCGATGCCATTCATCTGCTGCCTTTTTCCCTAAAGCTGACTCAATTTCCTGAGTGATACGAAATAAGGAAAGGTTGGGGAAGATAATGCTCTTACCATCTGCAAAGTGGTATTCAAAGGCTGGGTCAACAGGAAGAACCTTGACCGTCAGTTCTAGCCTTTTGCCAGTCTTAAGAAAGAGATCGCGATAAACCGCAGGTAAGGTAAGAAGAGATGGTCCAGTATCAAAGGCATAGTCGCCTATCCATTCAGTCCGGCATTTCCCACCAGTCCGAGAAGATTGCTCATATATTTCAACTTCATTGCCAGCTTTTGCAAGTCGCGCGGCTACCGACATCCCTCCGATACCAGCTCCAATGATGACGATTTTTGCCATTACGAGATCAATCGGTCACGCCATTGCAACTTGCCTTGCGACTTCAGGCGCCAGGAAAGTCCAATGAGAAAAATAAGATAGATCGTTGAAAGAGGATGAAGTACTGCGGTAAATGCTGAAGATCGAGTTCTCACTGCCGCTATTAATCGTGAACTCCAAATTGCAAGGAATGCGCTCCAGCCCCACGGAGAACCACTGATAGCTAACAGTATTGGGAAGAACCCGGTCCACAGTAGGAGGGCTATCGCAAGAAATGTTCCAGGACCTCCGCCAAAGGCGGTCCACAAGGATTTGGTGTAGCCGCTGTTGAGTTCGCGGGCTGAGGAATACATTCGGCAATGTGCAACTTGGCTTCCTTCAGCTACACCACCTGTAAATCCCGCCGACTTCAAGGCTCTTGCTAATTCGAGATCGTCTAAGACTTTATTTTTGATTGATGTGTGACCGCCGATTGAGATATAGGCACTTCGCTTCACCACGAAGAATTGACCATTGGCAATAGTCATGGAGCGACTGAAAATCTTTTCGGCCAATCGAAGTGGAACGCTGGCCATCCAAGACCACTGGAGCAGCGGTTGAATTAATCGCTCTGCAAGAGATCCGACCAGTTCATGGGGATATGGGGAGATAAAGTCCCAGTCCCATCGCTCCATGTTACTAATTGCAGCTGCGATGGCTTGCTGATCCAAAATAACATCGGCATCTACAAAGACTAGAAACTTTCCCGAAGCCACTTGAGCTAATTGGTGGCACGCGTTGGGCTTTCCTAACCAACCAGGGAGAAGTTCGCCGCTTCGTATTACCCGCACAGATTCTTCTGGGTATTGCGAGAGTTTTTCGAAAGTTCCATCGGTAGAGTGATCATCCAAAACCAAAACTTCACTTTGCTTTAGTAGCTGTTGGTTCAAAACGGTCGGTATAACTTCATCAACATTGGATTCTTCGTTGCGCATCGGAATCAAGATCGAGACTGATGGTTCTACCAACTCAGCGTCACTTCTTCGAACAACGCGCATGGTGAGGGCATTAAAGACAGTCATCACCCAGGCAGTTGTGGCCAGAACTGCAACCGAGGTAGTCAGTACGGAGATCATGTTTTAGGAGTCATCTGGTCGTCCAAACCAGGTTTTAAACAGATAAGGAAGGAAGACCAAGCCAAAAATAATTCCGCCAAGGAGTGCAACTCCAGGGCGGTGAAAAAAGAAAACGTTGCCGACTACGCCAGAGAACCAAGTCCAGAGCAAGAAAAGATTGATAGCCGCAAAATTTGCACCGCGCTTGCGTCGCTCTTTGGGAAGAATGAGGTTCAGTATTCCCATGAGCACGATTCCTGCAAAGAGCCATCCAGCAGCATTCGAGAGTGGAATTTGAGATTCCAGTGGGACACGAGCACCTTTGATAACCCAACTCCATCGACCATCGGCAACCATCTGCGGATCCAGGAATAAGTCCCACGCCATAAGTCCCACGCCGCCATAGAGAAAAACCCATTGTGGTGAAACTTTTCGAGCGGCAACCAACACCGGATGCGAAAGCATTATCCAGGCAAACGGAACCACCACGGGAACGCCAAGAATTTGAATCCCTAAGCTCGGGCTGTAGCTGTAATTTCCAAAAGGCCAACCGGTGCGACTTCCCAACATTTCAACGCCTAAGGAAAAAGCGAAGGTGGCGAGAAGGAAAATAGCGGTGTACTTAAGTCCATAGGATAGCCACGCGTGCGTTGCCATTAACCCAGCTGCGGAATAGACGGTCAATAAAGTGATGATTCGTAAAGTTGCACCGTTCACTAAGGGATAACTGATTTGGCATGCTATTGCTAGTACTAGTAGCCCGTAGAGCAAGAAACTGCTTCGAGTGGAAATTCCTCTGCGCCGGTCACCTCGAGGTTGAAATTGGCGAATGGACATGGGCTAATTCTGCCGTATATAAGGAGATTCAAAATCACCGCGTTGCTCGATAACGGCAAAGCGCGCGAAGAGTTCTTCGGAATACCACTGAAATGTGTTGGTATTTGCTATTGCCTGACGATGGGCAGCGCCTTTGTAAGCAAATTCTTTAAGGCTGGCGCCATCTCTCCAGAGCGAAAAGGTGCCTTGGAGCCCTATGGGGGCTTCGCCGATTCCTATGGCAGCGAGCAATCCTTCGGAATCATGAAGGCTTTTCGAAACTGGGGGGACGGATTTCCAGAAACGAAGGTTCTCTCTGGGCACGATCTTTGCTCTGGTAATGGCAGCTACGGGGCCGTTCCAGTCTGGCAATGAAATCGGATGGAAAGGTTCCTGGCCACTCCATAACCCGTGAGCTGAAATTGGGGTCAAGGTGAATCGAACTTCGGAGCGAGCGAACTTTCGCCAATTATTCACTAAGGCGGAGTTATCAAATCTGGAAATTTCAGATTCGGGTAGACAGACCAACATTCCCCAACGATGAGGATCAGCATCTAGCGGAGTGAAACTTTCACCTTTTCCAGTCCCCAACAATTTGTAAAATGAAATTGCTGAACGATTCTTTAGGGAATTTAGCCGTCTGCGATCCAGCGCCATATGTGCAATTGCCAGTGGGACTGATGCGCTGGGAATACTCCAAAAATATACAAGAACTATCACACCGAAATACCGGCGGTCTTCACAATTTCAATAATTACCTCATGGGGGTGATCCCACATGGGCGCATGTCCACATTCAGGAAGGATGATCCATTTGGAATGTGCTGGTGCCAATATCCGCTCTTGGCAGGTACGAGCCGGAAGCGTGTTGTCGCTATCTCCGAAAATAATAGTTACCGGAATATTAGGCGATATGGGTTTATCGAAACGTTTCTTGAGTAATCCATCCCATGCTGGAAAATATCCAATTGCACTTCCCATGGCTAAGGTGGCATCAAGACAGGTTTCAAAACTTAGCTCTTTCCAGAGCGGACTCACCGAGGCAAAACCAATTTTGCGGGCCCATTCAAACCGGACCAAGTTCGGGGCCATAACTTTTAACCCGCTGGCTAAGTGCTTCGATGCGGCAGCGCCTGGCAATCTGGTCCAAAACGGAGTCAGCCAGAGTCCAGCAGGTGCAACTCCCGTAACAGAGAGCACTTGCGCCGGATTAGCTGCAGCCATTTCTAAAGCCACCCACCCGCCAAGAGAATTTCCGGCCACGTGAAATTTGTGAATACCCAGTTCATGAATTTTCCGAAAAACTAATTCTGACAGCGCTGGCGGATCCATATGTTGACCTGGGTCGTAAGCAGAGTTTCCATGACCTGGAAGATCAATTAACGTGATTCGAAAGTGCTGTCGAAGTTCTGGAGTAATAGTTTTCCATGCAGTGCTGGCCGAACCCATTCCGTGGATGAGAATGAGATCCTCGCCTTCGCCAAAGGTTTGGCTCCACATCATCTACACCACCCCTGTTAATCGCATATTTACTTCAAAATTATATCGTTACAATCCCTGGAATGGACCGTTCAATTCTTGACCCACAGGTAAGAAATTGCCTTGACCTCTTTCACATCGAATGTGATGTTTTGGAATGCGACCCCGCGATGGCCGATACCGCCGCATTCTGCGAGCATTATGGCTTTTCCTTGGCGCAGGCGGCCAACACCATTCTGGTTGCTTCCAAAAAAATCGACCCACCTCAATATGCCGTGTGCGTTGTCCTTGGAACAACTCGATTGGATGTCAATAAAAAAGTGAGTGAGCTTATGAATGTTAAGCGTTTATCTTTCGCCGATGCCGAAGTTACTCAAGCGCTTACGGGCATGATGATCGGGGGAGTCACTGCGATTGGTATTGGCAACATACCCATCTATGTTGATTCCAAAGTTATGGAACAGGAAAAAGTGGTCATGGGCGGAGGCAACCGTTCCAGCAAGATCGTGGTCGTGCCAGGTCAACTATTAAAACTTCCCACTGTCACCGTAGTTGAGGATCTAGCGCTAGAGAAAGTTCAATAATTTAGGAAAGTGATTGAACGGTTGCTTCAATGAGGGATTGATTAGCTACCAAGGAATCTCCGAACGAAACACCAAGTTGAATCCAAGCTCCATTTACCAACATATCTAATTGCCACAAATGAAATTCTTGAGTTGACGATTGTGGTTTGAGAAGGAAGTACGCGGCACTTTCAGAAACTCCGGGTACATCAACTTTGATAAAACCAGCCTTAGTCCACAGTGGAATTCTGGAATTGAAAAGTGTTCCATCATCTATCGCCCAGTACGCAGTCAATCCAATTGCCGCTCTTTGAACTCCGTAAGAACATGCAATTCCACCACTATTAATAATTTGCTCTAGGTCAGTTCCATGTGCTGGCTTCCACTTGGTATCCACCCACACTGATGTAGGTTCGATCTTTTGCATCGCCGCGAGCATTTTTGCACCTAAACAAGAAGTTGGAACATGAGTGAAAGCACTTTGTGCCACCGAAGGCGACATGCTTGGCGATGGATTGGCAGTCGCAGTGGCAGCCGGAGTCGGAGAATTTTGTGGAACTCCACACCCTGAAAGAAGAACTGCGGCAGAACAAAGTAAAACCAGTGACTTGATTCGCAACGTAACCACTCCTTCTTTGTTAATCACTATGGGATGATACTTGAACGAACCTGTCACATCCTTATGAATAGCGGTGGTCTTCAATTGATTTTTCATATCATGGCCCTTCTCGTCTGTGCCGTCGTCATTTACCTCGCATGTGAACTTTTTGTAAATGCCGTGGAATGGCTTGGGGTTCGATTGAAAATGGGGACAATTGCCATAGGAACTGTTTTGGCAGCAATTGGCACTGCACTTCCTGAAAGTGTGGTGACTTTAGTCGCAGTGACGATGGGCAAATCTATGCATTCAAAAGATATTGGGGTGGGTGCTGCGATGGGCGGCCCGCTTGCCTTGGCGACAATCGCCTACGGCGTATCTGGATACATGCTTTTGAGCAAGAAGCGCGGCCCCAATCCACTTAAAGAGTTAGATCTTGCCCAACTTCCCAAAGATCAAAAGTGGTTTCTCAGTATCTTTATTTTCAAGGTTGCCCTTGGTCTAGTGGCATTTACCTTTAAACCTTGGCTAGGACTGTTGTTCTTCGCCGCCTATGTTGCCTACTTCATTAAGGAGATGCGGGTCGATAGCGAAAAACACAGTGATATGAATTTAGAACCGCTCAAATTTCAACCCAAGCGCGCCGTTCCTTCAGGCTTGGCAGTTGCCGCTCAAACCATCGGTGCATTGATCGTCATCTTCATTTCATCCCAATTATTTGTCGGTCAATTGGAATGGGTGGGACCAAAGCTCGGGCTTTCCGCCACCGTAACCGCACTTTTATTATCTCCAGTCGCAACGGAACTTCCGGAAATTATGAATGCAATTATTTGGATTCGGCAGGGCAAAGTTTCTTTGGCACTAGCAAATATCAGCGGTGCCATGATGATCCAGGCAACAGTGCCTTCTGGACTTGGAATTTTGTTTACTCCGTGGAAATTCGATGGTCCACTTATTCTCTCTGGAGTGGTCACAATCGTTTCAATCCTCTATTTGCTTATGCTCTTTCGCATTAAGAAGTTTGAGCCATACCGACTTTCAGCCGCTGGAGTTTTCTACGGAATATTCGCCATAGGGCTGATTTTGATGACTTAAATTCCCACAACCATGGGTGTCGCGTTGGTAATTCGGAGTAACTCGGCGAATGAGGTTGGATACACCGCATGTGGGTGACCTGCTGCTGCCCAAACAACGTCGTAATCGTTAAGCGCTTCATCAATTAAAATTGTCGCTGGGGATAACCATCCAATGGGGGCTACACCACCTATAGAAAACCCACTTTGTTCTTTGACGTAGTTCGCATCCACACGCTCTAGCGATGCAATCCCAAGATTCTTCGCGATCAGATCAGTATCCACCCTATGCCGACCGCTGGTGATAACCAACAAAGGTGAATGATCGGGAAGCTTGAAGATGAGCGATGATGCAATTTGTCCTACTTCAATATTGAGGGCGGCGGCGGCTTCGGAAGCCGTTCGTGCACTATCTGAAAGAATATGAACTTTTCCAGGCACATCGTGTTCTTGGAGTGCGGCGATGACTCGTTTGACTGCTGCCTTCTCTTTCACATGTTCCATGAGGCCACTCTAGATGAGGCAGAGAGCCGACTGAAATTAAAGAAAGAGAACTGAAATATTTTCGTCGATAAGTTCATATCCCAATTTGGTATAGATTCCATTTGAGGTTGGATTGGCAGCATCGGTATAAAGCATCAGTTGTGCTGGAAGTTTTAGCAGTATTTGAGAAACGGCTGCGGTGCAGAAACTGGCATAGCCTCTTCCGCGAAATTCTGGTGGGGTATAAACCGGACCAATTCGTGCAACTTTTCCAGTTGGCCCGGAAACGATGGCGGCGTGACCGACCACGCTGACGATTTGACCTTCGTGTTGCCAAAAATAGAGTTCACTATTTTCTATCTTTTTGGCCACCGATTCCTTAACCCCATCCATGATTAATTCTGCTTCTACGCCAAATGCCATCATCCATTCCAAGGCACGTTCGTAGTGCGCCGAAGTAGCGGTAATCAATTCACCTTCATATTGTGGTTCTTTAAGCGTTGAAAGGGCATAGAGCAATTCACCCCGCGTGGATTTTATGGGGCGAGCGTTTGGATGCCGCTGGATAAAGAGGCGAAGAAATTCTTCCACCAATTCTTTCGGGCCAGAAACTCCGGGCAAGTTGGGATCGGCAGCAATTACCGCATCAACTGCTTCTGAAAGAAGATCGCTAGACATTGGGGTAAGCACCAAAGGATGTACATGTGTGCGCATCATTAGACTAACTATTTTTCCTTGATTATTTTCTACCAACCACCAAAAACAAGCATCAGTATCTCTTTCTGTTCCCATGATTGAAGTGGCGACGCTACCTATGAGATTGGTGCGGAAGGGATCCAAGGAACGTACTTCAAGAGTTTGATGAAGAAAGTCTTGTGGCCCTGTTGCTCGGGTAATTGTCATGGTCTGAATATTCGCCAACGGTACGCGGGGAATTGCCCATGTGCTGGCAAGGTGACAAATTCCTCTACGAGGACTCCGCCATTGTTCTTAATAACTTTTTGGGATGCCAGGTTATTTGTATTTGTAGTCAGTTCCACGAAAGGCATATCTAACTCCCAGGCACTGGGCAAAACTTGGCGTAGCGCCGAAGTTGCATAGCCTTTCTTTTGCTGCCATGGTGCCACTGAATAGCCAATATGTCCCAGACAGTAATCGGGCAAATCTGTTGTTCCATAAACCCATCGAAAATTGATACTTCCAACGACTTCGCCATCCCACATCCAACGGTAATAGCCAGGAAGTCTTGGCACATTAGTGCCATCATCTAAAATCACATCTCCGCCAAGTGCAAGCGGATCATCTTTGGAAGCTACAAGTTCTTCTGGTTGAAGTTCAATTACTTCCAACTCTTGGAGAGATCTATCAGCATCACCTTGGTCGCCAGTCCAGCCCTGGCGTAGCGCCTGGGCATAACTGGGTAGCAACTCGATTGAAGGCCTGAAGATCTCCATGTCCTAAGCGTTCCATAAGAGTTCACCTCTTGGCAGATAATTATCTGTAAGTTAACCCAGTGCTTCATCCTCAATCCAATAGCGAATTAGCCATTCGAGCCCGAAATATGATCTGGCTGGGTTTTGGCATTATGGGCATTATGGCAAACGCTTGGGTACCCAGAATCCCCGAAATTAAAGTGGCCTTGGGTTTAACTAATTCACAGTTTGGTTTTGCGTTAGTTGGAAGCCCCATGGGGTTGATCGTGGGCGCCCAACTTGCCGGGAGGGCTGTGCATAGATTCGGCTCCCGAAGAGTTGCGCTCATCTCGGGTTTAGAAATGTCCTTTGGGTTATTGCTTTTAGGAATGGCACATTCGGTGTGGATGTTGGTTATCTCCCTTTTTGTGATGAGCATCGGATATTCCGGCATCGACAATGCAATGAATACGCAAGCCGTAGCTGTGGAAATTATTTTGAAAAAGAAATATATGTCCGGCTTTCATGGTTCCTGGAGCATTGGAGCATTGGTCGCGGCAGTGCTTGGGGGAGTGTTATCTCATCACACAACTCCAGAAGAAAATATTGTCGGAGTTGCCATTATTTCATTTCTGGCATTCATCCCGAATTTGCTCCGGCTACTTCCCGATGACTTAGATGGACATCTAGGAGCAGATGAGAAGATTTCTGGAAAGATTCCCCTCTTTGGAAAGGAAGCCAAGGTTCTCTGGCTTATTGGTTTCGGTCTGATCGGATGTCTCATCCCAGAAGCAGCAGCATCAGATTGGGGCGGGATATTGCTCCACGAACATATGAATATTGGAACAGGATTAGATGCCACGGCTTTCGGCGCATTTGCAATGGCAATGATTGTTGGAAGATTTTCCGGAGATCGCCTTATGACTAAATATGGTGCCGCCAGAATTGTGCGCCTGGGCGGTTATTTTGGTGGAGTCGGTTTAGGAGTTTCTATTGCCCTAGCGGTTCCGCTTTCTTCGTGGAACAAGTATGTAGCGCTAGCCACCATTATTGTGGGGTTTGTCATCGCTGGACTGGGGATTGGCCCAATGGTTCCTGCATTTGTTTCTGCTACTGGTCGAATGATTAATTACGCGCCTTCGGTTGCAATTGCCCGAGTCGGCGTCATCAGTTTGATCGCGTATTACCTAGGACCGGTTGTGACGGGAACCCTGGCCGACTTAATAAATCTGCCAGTAGCAATGTATTTCCCCTGTGCAGTGTTGATTGTGGCGGGCTATCTTTCCAAAGCGATTAAGGACGAACCACGTTCTGTTGCCTAATTAAGGACCCAGGTACGCACGAGGGAGTATGCCGCAATAGTAAAGAGCAGTAGCGCAAAGTAACGGCGAAGTTTGGCCGCGGGAACTTTATGGGAATTATGGGACGCTAGCGTGGAAACAATAATTGCAGCCGATCCCATCGCGATCGGAATGGACCAACGAATTTCGTGCCAGATGCTGTGGTGCGCAAAAAATGCAGTAATGCTATTGAGGGCGATGATCAGCAGCGAAGTACCAGCTGCCTTGTTCTGTGGGGTGTGATAAAACAAAACCAGAACTGGAATGGCCAAGAACCCTCCGCCAATTCCAAAGAGCCCAGTCATCGCGCCGATGATCAACGAGATAACGATCAAAATGGAAAAAGGGATTCGTTTTTCTGGATTTGAGGTCAAAGGTTTTCGTAGCATGGAAGATCCAGCCAGGCAGAGAACTAAGGCAAAGCCAGTGACTATGACATTGCCCGATAGATGTTTGGAAATTGCCGCTCCGCCGATATTGGTTATCAACCCAATTCCCCAAATGGTCGCGGCATCTCTAATGAGCACATCTTTGCTACGAAATTTTGGAATGGTGCCAAAGCCGGCAGCCAAGAAGACCACGGCCAGGGCTGCCGTAGTGGCATGGGTTGGGCTGAAATGGAAGATGTAGAGAAGTATGGGAACCGAGAGCATCGCCCCGCCTGCCCCGACTAGCCCCAGAACTGTCCCTATGAAACTTCCGGCCAACAAGGCTAGGACGATATGCACCAGGCCATCGTGCCAGTTATCGACGCTTATTTTCCCCATTTCTAGGTGCTGGCCGGACGGGGCTTGCTACTGTCGGCGCAGGTGACTATCTTTCGAACATATGTTCGAATTAACCTCAAACCAGCCAGCCGAGCCAGTGGACCCAGTCGCTAAGACCGCTCGGGTACTAGCCCCTGAAGGCGAGCCCGTTGAATTCCTTTATAAAGGTCGCCGCTTCCATATCCATGCAATCGTCTCGCGCTGGCGTGAATCTGGAGGCTGGTGGAATCGCATTGATGATGGAAACCGCCACCTGACCGAGGCAAACATTTTCGATGATGGCGCTCGCGCTATTTGGCGAGTAGAAGCCGCCCCAGAAGGCGCTATGACTACCTTTGAAATTGAGCGGGATGAGATTACTGGCACTTGGTTGATCCGCCCTACCTCACGACCGCTGTAATTTTTATTGGCACCTGCTATGTCTCTTGCACAACGCACCCCATTTACTCATCTTCATGTAGCTAGTGGCTATTCCTTTAAATATGGAACAGCAGCGCCAGGGCAGATAGTGGAACGAGCTGCTCAATTAGGAATGACCACGCTGGCGCTAACAGATCGAGACGGGATGGCCGGGGCTATTCGCTTTGCTCAAAGTTGTGAGGCATATGGAATCGCGCCGATCTTAGGAGTCAACCTCAGTTTGATTCATAAGAAGTATCGAGTCACTTTATTGGCACAATCTGGTGCGTTGGCAGCTCTTTATAGATTGCTATCGGCTATCAACATGGCCAACGATGACAATCTACTTACCTTCGAATTATTACAACAGTTCCAAGAATATTCTTCCCAAGTTTTATTACTGCACGGCGCAGATTCGCAGTTGGCCACCGCATTGAGTAAGCGGCGTAACGAGGAAGCTCTCTCTATATATACCTCCACAAAAGAATATTTCGCTGATCAAGCGCTGGAATGTGTTTCGCACCAAGTTCGTGGTGATGGTCCATTTTCAACTCCGCTAGCAGCTCGGATGCTGGGCTTTGCCCGTGATCAAGGTTTGCCGGCAATTTTGAGTAATGCGGTCCGAATGCTTAATCGCATTGATGGTCCAGTCGCCGATGTTCTTGATGCGACCCGAAATTTAGTTCCGCTGCATCATCGCCATACGGAGCGACATAACAGCGAAGGCTATTTCAAAGATAACGAGCAAATGCATCTTCTTGCAGATGAAATTTCTAGAGCTGCGGGGGAGCGCAATGGTCGTTCGCTATTGCGCACTACTCAAGAGTGGGCCGAACGAGCGATCTTGTCGCCGCGCCGAGATATCGGGATAGGAGAGATCCATTTACCAGAACCCATCGTTGTAGGCGCTAGTAACCGTGAAGATTTAGTTCGACAATTGCGTCAACGTTGCGAAGCAGGGTTGCACCAGCGTTACTTTGGCGCAGTTTCAGTGGCCGCCGCTGAGCGGCTAGAAGATGAATTAGCAACGGTTCGTACCTTGGGCTACGAGTCCTATTTTCTTACAGTTGCCGACATCACCGATATGGCCAGGTCTCGAAAGATTCGCGTTGCAGCCCGAGGTTCTGGCGCAGGATCTTTGATCTGTCACCTTTTGGGAATATCTGGCGTGGAGCCAATGGCTTATGGGTTACTAATGGAGCGCTTTTGTTCTACCTTGCGCCACGAACTTCCAGATATTGATATTGATGTGGAATCAGCGCGCCGGTTAGAAATTTATGACGCAGTATTTGAACGATATGCCGATCCGGATTGGAGCAAACCTGGAAACCAATCGCGAGTAGCAACCGTTGCTATGGTGGAGACTTATCGAGCCAGACATGCAATTCGCGATGTCGGAGCGGCTTTGGGAATTCCACCCATGGAGATCGATCTCATCGCAAAGGCCTTGCCACACATTCGGGCGCGGAATATTGCGCAAGCGCTAGTTAATCTTCCAGAGTTGAAAAGCCTCAATATGACTACGCCCCTAATGAAGATGGCCATTGAACTAGCATCCCGACTGGATGGGTTGCCTAGGCATCTTTCTATGCATCCTTGCGCGATCGCACTTTCAGATTTGGGGCTCTTGGATCATGCGCCACTACAGCGCAATGCCAGCGGTTATCCCATGGTGCAATTTGATAAAGATGATGTAGAAGCTATTGGGCTATTGAAGCTAGATGTCTTGGGCGTGCGGATGCAGTCGGCAATCTCTTATGCGCTACAAGAAATTGAACGAGTCGATGATGTCGTTGTAGATATCGATGCCGTCGCATTAAATGATGTAAAAACTTTTGATCTCATAAAGTCGACTCGCACCTTGGGGATCTTTCAAGTAGAAAGCCCTGGGCAACGCGAACTTGTTGGAAAGTTGGCTCCGGAGAATTTCGATGACCTCATTATTGATATTTCACTCTTCCGACCCGGGCCGGTAAAGAGTGACATGATCACCCCTTTTCTCAACGCCCGGCAGGGACTTCGCCGCCGAACCATCATTCACGAAAATTTGGAACCCGTACTTGCTGAAACTGAAGGCGTTGTTGTCTTTCACGAACAAGTTATTCGAATTATTTCGATCATGACTGGCATATCGCTGGCAGAAGCGGATGAAAAG
>Ga0194060_10001658_pt1 | contig 15958 bp, 14 predicted proteins | sample SepL225m_MetaG_FD_163427 | JGI IMG/M metagenome (GOLD analysis project Ga0194060, IMG submission 163427) | Anoxic zone freshwater microbial communities from boreal shield lake in IISD Experimental Lakes Area, Ontario, Canada - Sep2016-L222-5m | ecosystem: Environmental > Aquatic > Freshwater >...
ACTACAACTACATCGACCGCGCCGAAAAAATGCTACATCCCATCAGAAAAGGCATTTGGGATAGTGTAGAAAAAGATATTCTGGGCGGGTAACGGTACAAACCTTTCACACGAAAGGGAAGCTCACGAAGCGAAGAAATTGGAACACGTAAAAATCCCTAGAAACCCCACAGTCATTGACAAACACCCCCTTCTCCGGTAGTGTAGGAATATGTCTTTTACAGCATGGAGCTGCACATGATAATCGTTATGAAAGTCGGGGCACCATCGAAAGAAATTGATGCCGTATCCCAGTTTATCCGCGATGCTGGTCTTACCCCACACCCTATGATTGGTGTTGAGCGAACAGTCTTTGGCGTTATAGGTGATATTGATAAATCCTTTGAAGAACGAGTGCAGACTTTTGAAAGCGTAGATATCGTTCAGCGCGTGAGTAAGCCATACAAGCTTGCAAGCCGACAGGTCGCCACAAACGATTCTGTGGTGTATGTCGACGGTGTACCGGTTGGAGGGGAACATTTCACCGTGATCGCTGGACCTTGCTCTGTCGAAACCGAAGAGCAGATCATTTCCACTGCCAAAGCCGTAAAAAAATCCGGCGCAAAATTACTTCGTGGTGGGGCCTACAAACCTCGCACAGGCCCTTACGCATTTCACGGACTCGGTGAAGATGGTCTCAAACTTCTCGCCCTCGCCAAGAAAGAAACCGGACTCCCCATCGTTGCCGAAGTAAAAACTCCTGCCCTCGTAGAACTCGCTTGCCAATATATTGATGCAATCCAGATCGGTGCTCGCAACATGCAAAACTACGACCTCCTGATCGAAGCCGGAAAGTCAGGAAAACCAGTCATTTTAAAACGCGGACTCTGGGCAACCTACGAAGAATGGCTTCTCGCCGCTGAGTACATCCTTTCCCAGAACAACCCCAATGTGATCCTCTGCGAACGAGGCATCCGCACCTTTGAAACCTATACACGCAACACATTCGATATCGCCGCTGTTTCCGTCATTCATGAGCTTTCCCACCTCCCCATCATCACCGATCCAAGCCACGCCGTTGGCAAATGGAAATTTGTCGAACCGATGTCGATGGCTTCAGTCGCCGCAGGGGCAAACGGACTTATGATTGAAGTGCACCCAAACCCGGATAAAGCCTTCTCCGACGGCAACCAGTCGCTCACGTTTGAAAATTTCGACAAACTCATGAACAACATAAAACCATTACTTCAGGTAATGAAAAAAAGCCTATGAAACGCATACTTCTTTCAACACTAATTCTCGGTCTTATAGTTGCCACAACACCTAGTTTCGCTGCAGACAGCGCAACAAAAACTACCAAGATCAAGCAAAAGCTATTTACTAATGCACCACACTTCTCTGCCAATTATGTTGGAGTGAAAGGTGAAGTTGTTCCAATTACCATCGCCACCGTAAAAGGCAAAGTAAAAACATTTACCTCCCAAATCACCATCGCTGATGCGTTGAAGGAAAACAACATTCCTTTCTCAGCAGACGATGAAATTACTCCCCCAGTAACCAACGTCGTTGCACCTGACATTGAAATAACCGTTGTTAAAGTTGAGATTCAAACAGTGACCAAAACCGAAGTGATTCCCTTCACAACGGAAACACAATTGGATACCTCGCTTAATCTAGGCGAGGAAAAACTAGTTCAGTCCGGCATCGATGGTGAAGCCATTATTGACTATCAGATCACTCTCAAGGATGGGGTAGAAGCTTCAAGAAAAGAATTGAAACGGAATGTAACAAAAGCTACCGTCACCAAAATTATTGCCCAAAAATACCCCTATCTAGGATCAGGAGATGCCACATTTTACGGATCCAGTTGGACTGTCGACAAGTTCGTTTGGTATCGCAGGAAATTTGCCACTAGTGGAAACAAATTTGCAGCGCATCGCACACTTCCTCTAGGAACAAAAGTATTAGTAGTCAATGATTACAAAGGCCGTTACTACGGTAAATCAATAGTAGTCAGCATTCTCGATCGCGGACCTGAGCGACCAGATCGCATTATCGATCTTTCCTATTGGGCTTTTGATGCCATTTCCAATCCAGCCGCCGGATCAACCCCAGTAAAAATCTACAAAGTTGCAGATTATCAATAACCCCACTATGGATCGTTTCCACGCAAAAAAATCCCTCGGTCAGAATTTTCTGATCGACAACAATATCCTCTCCATCATCGCCCACGAATCCGAACTGAACGACACTGATGTTGTTGTCGAAGTTGGCCCAGGGCAGGGAGCGTTAACTCAAGTACTGGCAGAGAAAGCCAAACAAGTCATCGCTTTCGAAATCGACGGCCGCCTCATCCCGATCCTTGAAGAAAAGTTTGGGCAAAACGAAAAGATAACCATCATTCATCAGGATGCCGTCTCAGTAGACCTTGACGCTTTTTTAAAAAGCTCAGGAATCACGACGTACAAGTTTGTTGCCAATCTCCCCTACTCAGTAGGCACTACCGTTTTACAACGGTTTTTACGCACTTCCAACCATCCGCAGTTGAGCCTGCTCATGCTGCAGCGAGAAGTAGGAGAAAAGATTGTAGCCCAAGCTCCAGAGATGAGTTATCTCGCCACCTTTGTGCAACTTTTCGGAAAAGCCGAATTAGTGAAACGCGTATCCCGCAACTGCTTCAACCCCAAACCCAAAGTCGAGTCCGTTCTCATAAAAATCATCCCCCACAAAAAGCCCCTACTGCCTTTGGAAAAGCTAGAGCTTTTCCTTACCCTAGTGAAAGCCGGCTTTTCCAGAAAACGAAAAATGCTCCTCCCCGTACTGGCATCAGTGTTCAAAATCTCGCAGGGTGATCTCGCCCAAGCCTTCGCAGAAGCAGCAATAAATCCGCAAAGTAGACCACAGGAAATAGTGGTTGGGCAATGGCTTACACTTTTCAGTCTTTTAGAAAATCAACTTTAGCTTTATACTAGTAAAGTGGTTGAACGCCCATTGGTTCATTCACAGCAGTTTTTATGGTGGTCGTAGCTCAATGGTAGAGCACCGGGTTGTGGTCCCGGTGGTTGTGGGTTCGAGCCCCATCGACCACCCCATTCCTCTGTAACAGATTAGCTAGTCTACTCTGAAAGTTACTAGTTTGAAAAAAAATCATTTTTTTAGCATTATTTTTCTGTTTGCTATTGCAGCGTGTTGCAGTAGCGTAACCTACGCCATAGCACCTCCTGATTTTTTATTTACGGTGGCAACCTATTTCTGGCAGCTATTCTCCTTTCTTTTCGCTATTTCACTAGGTCTTGGAAGTTTTTTCCTCCTAAATGTGAAGTCGCTCTATCAGTATTTTAGAAAAAGACCATTGTTGTTTATTGCAGCAATTATCCTTCTTGTTTCCTTTTGCGCCATAGTTGCCTACGTCTACGATCAGTCGCTCCAAAAAAATGCCTACGAGACATGGTTGCAACAGCAGCAACAACTAACCCCATAAATTTTTTATGTTGAAAAAAAATATCATTGGCATCTTCTTAGTCCTACTCGGTGTAGCAATAACCTTAACAACCCAGCAAATACTCGCTATTAAAGGGATCACGCTTGAGTTGCCTTTTGCCAAACCCACTCCTACTGCAACCGTAGAAAGTACCGCAACACCTCTCCCTTTCACTCCGACACCCCTAGCAACTTTGGTTACAACACGAGATAAACCAATTCAAATGGAAAAAATAGATTGGGAAGGAAACCCATCTGCACAGAGGAATTTTCGTGGCACAATGTTGATTGTTTCGGGTAAGGATAGCCAAGGCCGAGACATGGTATTTCAGGCCGAACTCAACCGCAAACAAGAAGCAGATAAAGGTGGATACCTGCATTATTATTGGTTTCATGGGCTTGTGGCAGGAGAACACATCTCTAAATCACAGAATAGTTACCGAGACAAAGTTGCCATAACAACAGGGGAGCTTGTCTCGCAATATGATACCTATATTGCAAGTGATTTTTCCTCACGTGAAAAAATAGAAGCGACCTTTCTCCTCAATGAGGGAAAGAAACTTTCCCTGCACGTCCAAGGATTTCAAGGTGATTTCATTATTAAAAATACACCAGAGTACACTGAATATGTTGACTTGGGCACAGCTACAGTTGATTACGGCGGAGAAACCATTCCGGCTAGAGCCTGCCTGTTTTCTATCGCCAGCATGGACTATAGTGTTGCTTTATTTCCTTTTCGAGAAGGCAAAGAAATTGCAACAGTTCATGAATTTTGGCTGTGGGATGACGAAGGAGATTTTTATGTAATCGGCAAAGGCATCGTAAACAACCCTGTGCCTCGCCGAGCTTCGCATGAGTTATCACTGTATCGAGAAGAAGCCACGGGAAAGCGGGAGAAAGGGTTTCAAGTCGGTCTAGATTTTTCCCAACAGCAGGGTAAAATCAACTGGAATATTGCCCTACCAGATCTCCACGGAGACACGTTTACTTTGGAGGCAGCAAATCCAATAACGGCAAATCAGGATAGAGGATTGGTTCGTGGGGTATTGAAGAAAAAGGCAGGGGCAGAAACAAAGACCGTACAAGGATTTTACGTGTTTATACAAAGTCAGTAGGAGATTATCCCTATCGCAACCCTCTATAAATCCGCTCTCACAGAAATGGTTCCGCACCCTACGCCGCTCATGTTGAGCTTGCTTCACTCTTTTTATGCTGATAATGGTCCTGTAGAACGGGTGTATGCGCGTCTTGGGATCTCATTCAACTTTCAAGATTTTTTTGTTGTGCAACAGGGCGAACTCTTTATCGATAGGAAGAAAGAGCTCGCCTCATTTTTCCCCCTCACCTCAGTTTCATTGAGAAAAGCAGGAGCAAAGACCTTTCTAAAGCACCTTTGGATAACCCTCAATAACGGAGTGCGATTAACATTTTTCTTCAAAACGAGACCACTCGATGAGCTTACTTATGAACTACTAACCGCCGTAACAAAATCTGCTGATGGAGAAGATTTTTCAGGTTGCTTACGCCAATTTTTATTACTCTACGAAACGATCATTGAAGTAAACATTCAAACGGATAGGATTGTAAAAAAATCATTGGCATTGCTCGGGAAAGATGCATTATCGCACATCGGCAAACCGATACTTCCTTCACTACCTAATCTGGAGAGCCTTGGTATGCACACCTGGTTGGGAAATGGCATTGATATTGCTGATGAGCATCCATTTGTGCACAGCAACTCCGCAGAGGTACCTGTTGCAAAAGAAAATGAGAAACCATGTACAATGCCACATCACAAAGCTGCAATTACTGCTGCGCAGCGAGCCTTGGGAGTTCGAGAGTTTGGGCGTTGGGTTACTGTCCGCTGGGTTACTATTTTGCGTGGAAAGCTTTTTGCTATTGCAGATAGATTGCAGTTATCTTCACCGCAGCTACTGTATTTTGCCACGCTTGAAGAAATACTAGCTGAACGAGTACATGAGGAAGTTTGTAAAGAAAGAAAAGTTACATATGAACAACATTTCCAATCTCGAAAGAGCCAATCACCGTCTGCATCCAGCACCAAAGAAAAAATATCATTAAAAAATGTTTCTCCAGGAAATGCTAGAGGAGTACTTTGTTCTCTTGATCAGTTGGAGAAATTTTCAAAACAACGAGACTGTATCCTGTGCACAGATCAGTTAACACCTGATTTAGTCACCGTATTTCCTCTTATAAAAGGAATTTTATCTCTACATGGTGGTATTTTATCTCATGTAGCCATTGTTGCCCGTGAGGTTGGTATCCCTGTTATTTGTGGGGTTACACCTTCTCAATTGGGTCTTACTCTGGGAGATGAGGTGGTGTTGGATAGCAGTAAAACAAACAGCATTATTACCAAAGGAAGGGAATGAGACGGTATGGTGTCTTCTCACAATACTCTTTATATGCAGGGAAAGTAGAAAGCAACATCCGTTCTTCTCTGGTAATCCTCATCACAATGAGCAGTGGCAAAGGGAGAAGCGCGATCAGTGCCCAATATGATCCAAGAATTACTGGCGATGCTCCATAGGTCATCACAACAGCAAGATACATTGGGTGCCTCACTGAGGCGTAGGGACCATTGGTGACAATACGTTGATCTTTTTCGACTTCAATAACACTTGCTGCATAGGCATTGGTTAGTACCACCCAAGCGTAGAGACCATATCCGAGTAAAAATATGATAACAGCAACGATGATTACCCCTACTGAAACAGAAGACCACCCGAATTTACTATCAAATCCAGGTACAAAAAAGGCAATAAGGAACATAAGAGAAGAGAGCATAGAAATTAGTTTCTGATCGGCATCTTTTTCTTTGGTTTTTAGCCTTCTTTCTAAACTCTCGGGATTGCTAAAGAAAAGATAGATAAACAAGGTAATAGTAGGGATAAAAAGCACTAAACAATACAGCCATGCTTGCCAGTATAGAAAAGATCCCTTAGGAACGAAAAGTAAAACCATGAGACCTACTACAGCGAACAGTACTTTTCCAAACACCTCGAGCAGTAGTTTTTGTTTATTCATAGAATGGGAAATGCAGTATTTGAAATTCATTCAATGCCTTGATTTCGACCAGTAGTATTGTAATGTGATTTTGACATATGAAATCGATACTGTCATTACGAGTGAGTCCACGAGCGTAGTAACCCCACCGGGTTAATATACCCCAAGGGATTGCCTCATCGCAAAAGCCCTCCCAACAACATTTATACGTCGAACTCACGTTAAATAAACAGCACAATCCCCCAAAAGGAGAAAAAAATGCCCCTCAACCTTTTCAGCTACGCCACCCACTCCCCCACAGACGCCCTAACCCCGCATCAAATCACTCGCCGTGACCCACGTCCCGATGACGTGGTTATCGAAATCCTCTACTGCGGAGTTTGCCACTCCGACCTCCACCAAGCCCGCAACGACTGGGGCGGCAGTAAATATCCCTTGGTTCCTGGACATGAGATTGTCGGTCGTGTCACCAGTGTTGGTGCCGACGTGAAACAGTTCAAAACAGGTGATGCTGTCGGTGTTGGTTGTTTGGTTGACTCCTGTCAGCAGTGTCCATCCTGTGCACAAGGATTGGAACAATATTGCCATCAGGCAGCAACGCCCACCTACAACGGAACCGACCGCCACGACGGCATGCCAACGTACGGTGGCTACTCCGAAAAAATCATCGTATCCGACAAGTTTGTAGTAAAAGTCCCTGACAATCTCGAATTAAACGCCGTCGCCCCCTTACTCTGTGCCGGAATCACCACATGGTCGCCCCTTCGCCACTGGAAAGTCGGAAAGGGCAGCAACGTTGCCGTTATCGGCCTCGGCGGACTAGGACACATGGCGTTAAAATTGGCAAAAGCTCTCGGTGCTAGCGTTTCACTCTTCACCCGCTCATCCGGCAAAGAACAGGACGCACTTCGCCTCGGAGCTGACACCGTTATTCTTTCCACGGACACTACACAGATGGCAGCACAGCAAAGAAAATTTGACCTCATCATCGATACCGTACCCTACGCCCATGACCTCAATCCCTACCTACCGACACTTTCCGTAAACGGCACTCTCGTACTGGTTGGGCTTCTCGGCAATCTCGAACCAGCACTCAGCACTGTCCCTCTCATCATGGGCAGAAAATCAGTCGCCGGTTCAGTCATCGGCGGTATTGCCGAAACACAAGAAATGCTCGACTTCTGCGGGCAGCACAACATCACAGCAGACATTGAAATGATAAAGATCCAAGAAATAAACGAAGCCTACGAACGCATGCTCAAAAGCGATGTGAAGTACCGCTTCGTTATTGATATGGCATCACTCAAAGCTGAAAAACAAAGCGCATAGCAGCTCCCTTGTACGGAACAAACATCTTTGTTCCCCACGCGGATGGGGTGTTCAGGAGCATCGGTTCTTGTGTCATCCTGAGCGAAGTCCTCGAAGTCGAAGGATCTCTTCGAACACTTTCAGGGTAACAGTACCCCACCCTACTACGAAGAGATCCTTCACAAAAGTCTTAGGATGACACCAGTAGGAGCTTTGATACGTTCACACAATGTTGCTTACACCCAACTCACGCTACACTATACCCATGAACCACCCAAGCAAAAACTTCAATTCTTTTGTGACCAAATGCAAACAATGGATCACTTCCCCCCTCGCAAACAACCACCTCCGTTTGCTCTCTTTGTTCGTTTTTCTTACATCTCTAGTAATCGGCTTTGGTACGAGAATTGTCGCTGTTTTTCAGGATACAGAATCGTTTGGAGATGTGGCGAGAGACTTGTACGTCTACCAAGGAATGTGGAAAGGAACTTTTCCACTACTCGGGCCAGAATCTTCTTTTGGGCTCTTTCACTTGCCACCCTTGTATTACTATCTTGTTTGGCCGTTCACCATCTTTAGCCCAAATCCTATCTGGCCGGCTCTAGTCAGCGCCGCATTATCATTTCTCTCTATTCCTCTGTTCGCCTTTCTCGTCTACAAACTCTTGCAAGGAACGCAGAAAGAATACAGATTTTTCTTATCAGCCCTAGCAGGGCTCTGGTGGAGTTGCCTATTTCCCGATGTTCTACTTGCCAACCGAGCATGGAACCCGTCACCCAGCAGTTTCTTTCTCTTTGCCTTTATTCTTACCTGGAACTGGCTCTGGGAAAGCATCCCAAATTACACCAACCCTGTTAAAAACACAGCGCAGCCGAGCCCAAAAAAGCAATTACTTTTCACAAGAAGTACCTTGCTTTGGGCACTTTACGGTTTTCTTTTTAGCTTGCTAACAAGCATGCACTCCAGTCTTTGGTTTCTTCTCCCACTCTTATTTATCGGAACACTGCTGCTATTTTCCTACGCAAAAAGAAACTATATTGGCCCAGTGATTTCACTTCTTGTCTCCACTCTTTTTGCGCTCCCTTATCTTGTTGGGGAAAGCAACTCATCCTGGGGAAACACAAAGAAGTTAGTTGAGGTGCTTACTACCCAATCAACAAAAAGCACATTATTCAGCGTTATAGATCGGCTCTTTTTCACCTTGTTTGAGAACAGCAAACTCGCCTATTTTTTTATACCAAACCTCTTTGTATTTGCTTGTTTTTTTGTAACGGTAGTAGCCCTTCTCAGCCTTCTTTCTTTCAAGGGAAATAAAACAATCTACTACAGTTTTATTTGGCTCTACGGATTGTTTTTGCTCATAGCAGCAAATTTTCAAGGACCACTGTATATTCACTATTTACTCCCGATATGTTCGTTACCTGTAACTGCTTCACTCACAGCATTGGCCTATTTTCCTTTTAACAGGAACGTTTTGACAAAGTTACTAGCAGGTTTTATTATCTTTTCTCTTCTGCTTTCTTTCTATGCAAATATGCATAATCTCAAAGCGTATCTTTCGGCAAAATATGGGCCAGTGCGGTTGGTAAACACGCAGGATATCATCGATGCAATCAAAGAAATTCCAACTAGATCGATAGTGTGTGTAGATCCACGATACCTAGAGAGTTATCACTATATTGACGAGTTTATAACAAAAAATAAGATTGTCTGGCATCGTTACGGTGATTGTCAGCAAAGTCAGATATATTTGTTAAGGAACTATGCTCTTGATATCAAGAGCATTGATATTCCTCACGATCCAAGACAGCAAAGCACTTTTTACTACAACTACATCCATACAGGCCCCGTAAAACAGACAATGTCAGAAAGCGGCTGGGTGTTCTGGAAAGAGGTGGGGAATCATCAGGTGTTTAAGGCTGTTGGACAGGGTTGATCGCAGTATTACGTTCGTTAATAAACGCTAGTAAAGTATGTTCATTAAAGGCAGAATCCGAAGGCATTTTGTTTTCTTTTACACAGTACGACCAAAGAGGAATTATTACTTCAGCAAGGAAGCGCTCTTCCACATCATGACCAAATTCTGAAGAGATGTACTGCTGCAAAAGCTGACCATTATTTGTTCGATCTCTCAATGCTGCTGTCGCAGCAACAGCAAGGAGAAGTAGGGTATTTTTTGTCCCATCTGGTTCAGTGCCAAGGTCTTTTTTGACTCGTGTTCGATAATCAGCTGCTGTCATTTGACCAAGTAGATCAGCAACGATAATACGCAAGGCTCTTTTCTCTTCTTTCACTCTGTTTTCACCAGAGAAAGCCGTACTAATCATTCCCAAATCTAGTTTGAAGGTTCTGTTTTCCTGCCAATGAAGTTGCGCAACCTGTTGTGGTTTATTTCTATCGTAGTCTGCGTAATTAACTATTCTCAAAATTGTAGCAATCTCGCTTTCATGATAATTCGCCCTAGCAAGAAAATCCTGAACAACAGAGGCTTTTGGAGAAACGCTTGTGGGAGCTCCATATTTTTCTTCAGCAGCACCAAGATCATGAACAACTGCTGCGGTGACATCGTATTCATCACCCCTTGTGCATAACGCGGCAGTAAAACCATAAGTATGGTACATTTCTCGTACTATTTGCGTGCATTATAACGTATTTGTTTAGCCGTTTGCTTTCGTCTCTGAGATAGTTTTTAGCAAGTTGGAGAAGTCTTGGGATCTGGCTATATCGTTGTGTAAATGCCTCATATCCTGAGCAATTTTCGCCAGGTGGTCTCCAAATCAAATGCATCAAGTAAAGCGCTCTTCTTGTAGCAAATTTTTCTCGCGTAGTAGTACGTAGAAGTTTATTTCTACATGATAGAGAATGTCTATATTGTCCTGCTAAGACGTGCTCTCTCCTTACGCTCACTCCATCTTTCGAGAAAAAGTAATTGTATAGCAAAGTAATAAAAATAATATAAAAATGACTAATTGATAGTTGATAGTGGTATTTATAATATATAAATTGATAAGTGTTTGTGGGTGTTTTTGTTGTTTATTTCAATCAGTAGAAAGCAACTGATTCATTACATATAAGATTTTATTCAATCCCCATTCCGCTATAATGCCTGTAAGGAGCCACCATGCAGGCACTAAAACAACACTACGATTACACCATCGCCGGAGCCGGAGCCTCAGGCCTCAGCCTAGCTTGTGACATTGTGCAACATCCCGCCCTCTGTGACAAAGCACTCCTCCTCCTCGACCCCGTATCCAAAAACACCAATGACCGCACTTGGTGTTTCTGGACGAACGAAGCTACCACTGTTGATCATCTCATCACCCACACCTGGAAAAAATTACGCCTACAAAACCACGAAGAAGTGATTACTCGAGAGCTGGAAAATTACCATTACGCCTACGTTCGAGGTCTGGATTTTTACAACCACACGCAGGAAATGCTAAGAAAAAATCCAAACGTGCAGATGCTTCAAGCCAGAGTAGAACACTATGCAGAAGATCAAAACGGAAATGGTGCAGTAACAGCTCAAGGAAGAGTTTTTTCTACGAATTGGTTATTCGACAGTACCCCCACCAAAAGCCAGTCTCATGCAAGTCAAAAAGCAAATAATTTCTCACTCCTCCAACACTTCAAAGGCTGGGAAATTACTACCGAAAAAGACTGCTTTAATCCAGAAGTCGCAACGTTTATGGACTTCCGCACCGAGCAGCAAGGACAGGTACGATTCTTCTACATCCTGCCCTTTTCTCCAACCAAAGCGATGATTGAATTTACCGTCATTTCGCAACAACTCTTACCCACTCACGAGTACGATGTTATTTTACGTGAATACATCGAAAAACAACTCAACATTGCTTCGTATACAATCCTCCACCAAGAGCACGGCGTAATCCCTCTCAATACAAAAAGACATCCGAGACAACTTGCAGAAAGAGTGATGAGTATCGGTGGGAAAGCCGGTATGATTCGTCCATCCACAGGGTTTTGTTTTTCCAATATCTTAAAAGACAGTGCAGCCATTGCCGAGTCTCTCGCCTTAACCGGACAACCTTTTCACAAGGAAGAAATGCCAAGTCGCTATCGTCGATACGATGCGTTGTTATTTGACATTCTATTGAACCAACACTACCCACTAAGTTCAGTATTTATGCAACTGTTTCGAAATAACAGGATAGAGAATGTGTTTAAATTTCTTGATGGCACAGCAACTGTTTTGGAAGATTTCTCAGTAATCAACTCACTACCAAAGAGCATTTTTCTAAAACCACTTGTCAGGCAGATTATTAGGGGAATGTAACAGTCATTCTAAATATAAAGTTATAGAGCTAAGTCACTAGTCACATGCTCTTTAATTGTCTTTCGAATTAAGTAAGCAACCTGCCAATCCAGATAACAATCGCAGCCCCAATCACTGCAACTAGCAAGCTATAAAGATTGAAGCCCGTCACCCCATCCTGCCCAAAAAAATTCATAACAAAACCACCAACCAACGCCCCCACAATCCCAAGGACAATATCCATGAGTATGCCTTGTCCCCCCGTTTTCATAATCATTGAACCAATCCAGCCAGCCAGTGCACCCAGAACAATCCATGCAATTATATTCATAGCCGCAAACTCCTTCTTCGTTACTTAGTAGTGGTTTATGACGGACGAAATCTGAACAGTTTTTACACGCTCAAGCTATTGGTATTAACAACATCAGTTCTGAGCATGCAACAGATACGACACTAAGAAAATGAAAGTCTTACCGCCACTATTGCTAAAAAGACGTGCTAAGTCCTTAGGTCCTTTTTGGGTAACAAAATGGTTGAAAGAAATACCAAACAATCGTGTCGTAAACAGCAGAGATTACCTAATAAGGTTAAAGAGCAATTGCAGATCTTTATTAAGAAGCAATAGATGAAGCGAGATATTGCATCGGAAAATAATCACCATAAAAGGAGAATCACATGCTTAGCACACAAGCTCAAAATCAAGGGAGCAGAGATCAACGAGGTTTCGCCTCAATGACTTCTGCGCAGCAAAAAAAAATCGCCAGTATGGGTGGGAAAGCCGTTAGCCAGGATCGTCAACACATGGCCGAAATCGGACGTAGAGGAGGGAAAGCCTCACATGGTAGTAATCGCCAAGCATCCGTAGCATAGTAAATTGTTGTTTTTGATGAGAGGTAAGCAATAAAGTAACGAGGGCATTCAAGAAGTAAGAAAAGAAATGGCACTAGCAAACAGCCTTTTCTTTCGAAAAGAAGGCTGTTGTTACCTCAGTGAAACAGATGTTAGGCGATGTGTGCAAAACTCATCCATAACAGATTAGGGTAGTACGAGTTATACAAGATGAACCACAGCAGTACATCAGTTGTAATAACTACAACTAAAAAACAGAGCCTTCTGCTCAACAGAAAATAGAATTACTAGGAGAAGAGCGAGGCTGTGTAAAGAGGGGAAAATGAAGGAAGAACTTTTTGTACGACATTATGAAGACTATTCGGACGCAATTTTTCGACACTGCTACTTTCGAGTTTCGGATCGTGAACGGGCAAAAGAGTTGATGCAGGAATGCTTTATGAAGACATGGGAGTATGTTTGTAAAGGGCAGCAGATCGAAAATATGAAAGCATTTCTCTACAAAGTTGCAAATAATTTGATCTGCAACGAGGCACGAAAAAAAACAACAAAATCCCTCGAAATACTTAGTGAATTTGGGGGTGAGCCAGGGGTAGTAAGCAAAGAAATCAGTTTTGCGCACTTGGATGGAAAAGAAGCTGTCGATATACTCAAAAAGATCAATGAGCTTTACCGTGATCCCATAGTGTTAAAATTTATTGATGGATTTACAATAAAAGAAATAGCACAAATACTGGATCTGACTCAGAATGTTGTATCAGTTCGTATTCACCGCGGGCTCAAGCAACTGCGTAAAATATTTGAGGCAAACACCATCGAAGACCAAAATCATGGAAAAAAAAGTAATGCAATTTTTTACAAACCCCACAACAAAACAGCGTTTAGAGGAAGAAAATAATTATTTGCAAGAGGATGCCTCCAGTGAGGCAATAGAAAAGCTATTTCAGGAACTAACACAAGTAAAACTTGAAGCAGCAGAAAAAGAGGCATCGAAAGAAAAAATACTCCAAAGTATGAAAAAAAAAGAGTTTAGATGTCCGATACTTAGGACTATTGTTTTCTTGATTAAAAAAGTAAGAAAACAATATTCTTCAAATAAAGCCACCAGTGACTGTTGCATATACTCGTAGAGACTTTTTTCTCCTAACTTACTAAACCACATACACGCGAGCACTGTTTCTAATGCCTCTTGTCAGGTATACTTGCTTGTGTCTTCTCAGTTTTTTAGAAATTGTCCTGATTGCTAGGGTATCTTGGCGCCTGCTGAATCAAGCTTAATGAGCAAGTTCTGAACACTATTTCAGCATTTCCTCATTAAGCTTCGGCAGTCGGAACTCCAAGCAATACTCCTCTTCAGCCCTTTTTCTCAATGCTCTAGAAGGCACACATTCCTAATCTTGGGGTATCCAGTATGGACACAACCATCCACGAAGTCTCTGCCATGGTGGCAGGACGAAAGCTGACGTTAAAAACCGGCTTTCTCGCGCCACAGGCTTCAGCAGTTTGCTGGGCTCAGTACGGCGACACCGTAGTTTTTGCAACCGTTTCTCTCTCGGAAAAAGCGGCTACCGGCATTGATTTCATGCCTCTAACCGTCAATGTGGAAGAAAAGTTTTACGCTGCCGGAAAGATCGGTGGAAGCCGTTTTATCCGCCGCGAAGGACGTCCATCAGACAGCTCCATTTTGGCCTGTCGCCTTGTTGACCGTCCATTGCGCCCTCTTTTCGACAAAAACGTCCGCAACGAAGTACAGATAGTCACCACGATCATGTCCACAGACTATGACAACCAACCCGACATCCTTGCTATCATTGCTTCATCCGCAGCGCTACACCTTTCCGAAGCCCCATGGGCTGGCCCAGTTGGTGGTGTTCGCGTTGGACTCGTCAACGGTGAACTCATCCTCAACCCCAACCTCGAACAGCTCAAAGTCGGTGATCTCGACCTTGTTGTCGCCGGTACATCCGACGCCGTCGTCATGGTAGAAGCGGGCGCCAATCAGGTTGCCGAAGATAAAATTATCGACGCCATCGATTTTGGTCACAAAGCCATTGCAGCAATTACCGATCTCCAAGAACAACTTCGCCAGAAAGCTGGAAAGCCAAAAGTTACCTGGGATCTTGCAAAGATTCCTGCTGGCCTGATCGACCAGATCAGCGAACAGTATAAGCAGAAAATCACCGAAGCTCTTTTCTCATCACTATCGAAAAAAGATAAGCAACGCGTTGTTGATACTTTGAAAGACGAAGTCATCGCAACATTCGTTGTCCTCGATGAAACAAACCCAGAACACTCCATCACAAAAATTCACGTCTCTGATGCCTACGATTCCATCATCCGCAGCATCACCAGAAAATCGATTATCGAACAAGGTTTGCGCGTAGACGGACGAAAAACCGACCAAATCCGCGACATCAACTGTCAGGTCGGTATTCTCCCCCGTCAGCACGGAACAGCGTTATTTACCCGTGGTGAAACACAGGCACTAACCATCACAACACTTGGTGCACCTTCTGACTCCCAAATCATCGACGGTATCGGCGAAGAAGAAGAAACCAAGAAACGTTATATGCACCACTACAATGCGCCTCCCTACAGCCTAGGCATCGTTGCCCAACTCCGTGGCCCAAGACGCCGCGAAATCGGCCACGGTCACCTTGCAGAAAGAGCTTTAGCACCAGTACTTCCAACCGAAGAACAGTTTCCGTACACACTTCGTCTCGTCTCTGAAGTCCTTTCCCAGAACGGTTCTTCTTCCATGGCCAGCACATGCGGAAGCACGCTTTCTCTGATGGATGCCGGTGTTCCTATCACTGCTCCTGTCTCCGGTATTGCGATGGGATTGGTAAAAGAAGGCGATCAGGTCGCTATTCTTTCCGACATTCATGGATGGGAAGATGCTCTCGGTGATATGGATTTCAAAGGCACAGGGACAACAAAAGGCGTCACAGCACTTCAGCTCGACATGAAGATCAAAGGTATTTCCACCGATATTCTCAGAAAAGCGCTCGAACAGGGGCGCATTGGCCGCCTCCACATC
>Ga0194060_10001659_pt1 | contig 15957 bp, 6 predicted proteins | sample SepL225m_MetaG_FD_163427 | JGI IMG/M metagenome (GOLD analysis project Ga0194060, IMG submission 163427) | Anoxic zone freshwater microbial communities from boreal shield lake in IISD Experimental Lakes Area, Ontario, Canada - Sep2016-L222-5m | ecosystem: Environmental > Aquatic > Freshwater >...
TTCCCCTTACTTCTACAACTCCTTGTTAATCAACACCAACATCCCCCATCTTTCCACTTTTGCTCGCTACACGGATATTCCACTTTTGCTCGCTACAACTGTCCACTTTTGAAATTCCCGCGACACACAATCCCCCGTGTGAGGACGTGTGAGGACGGGTCGACAGGCGGGCCGGGGCCGCTCCGGAATCGATGTTCACCGTGATCGCGCCGGCCTTTGTTCGACTCGCCAGGAGGTCATGCCGGATACCGCCAACCTGAATGCCCCGCAACTCCATGGACGGCCAGTCGGCGGGCAGTCGGGGTTGAATCCTGGCCCGCCCGAGACCTTCGGCCTGCAAACCAAACAGTCCCTCCACGATCAGACGGCAATAAAGAGTCGAGTCGGCGGCCAGATGCACTTTGCCCATTTCAGACTCCCACGCATAGGGAACATGATCTCCGAGCAATCGACGACGACAGACGGATCGCAACACCGGCAACGCCTCCGCGAGACCGCCGCTGAGGATGATCCCTTTAAGGGCATAGAAAGTGGTACGATCCCAAACCGTCGCGGAACCCTGTTGAGTTCGTATCCCCTCTTCAGTCAGGAGGTGATCCGAAAGCAACGCCGCGGCGGTTCCGTCGGCTCGTCCAGAGAGACCGACGGCAAGGGGCAAGCCGATCCATCCGCGAAGAACCTCGCATCCGTCGTGATAACGGTACGTCTCCCATCCCTTGACCGTGGCCCCAAAATACGACTCGATCGACTGGTCGAGCGCAACGGCTCGGCGGGTGAGATCATCCGCCGAGCCGCTGAATCCAAGATCCCGGGCAATCAACGCCGCATGACGATACCCGTCATAGGCCAGGCAACTGGCGCTGAGATTCGCCGTCCCGGTGGAAAACCGGCCCTCGAGTTCATCGCAATCGCTGGCAATGATGCCAGAGGGGGTGGTTTGACGTTGGCATCGTTCGAGGCACCAGACCAGCGCCGGCCACAGTTCGCGGGCGGCGGCGGCATCGCCGAGGATCAGCAGAAACCGGGAAACGCCCGACAGGATCATCGCCGCATCGCCCCGGTCGCCGCCGGGATTCGATGGATGATCGATTCTATCAAACGCGCCCGGCATGGCCGAACCGTCCGCCGGCATGGCCGCCGCAAATATCCGGCAGGCGTTGAGCGTGGCTTCGGTCGCCAACGTGTCTCCGGCGTATCCGAACCAGGGCGCGGCGTATTCGATCTGGTCGTTCGCCCATATCCCGCCGTAGAAATCGCCGCCACCCGGCGAGTGAACCAATCCGCGCGGCGTGTCAAAAAGCGACTCGCCGCCGCGGAGCGCGCACATCTGGAAAAACCGGTTGAGTACAGGTTCCGGCGTGTTCAGGACGACTTTGCCCAGTTCACGTGTTCGCAACCGGCGACATTCCTCCTCCCGTTTGAGATCGAACGCCGGTTCAACAACGCCATCGGCCATCGCCGATATGGCAAAGCCGGCCTCGTGTTTTTCGCCGGGGGCCAGAACAAACTCCCTTGCCGCCTGCCGGATCAGGATGCGGTTGACGCCGTCGGCGCCGCGACTCGTCCGCTGGTAGTCCACCCCGCCCAGGTTCACGTTGAGTGAATGGTCGCCGACATTGGTCAGGAACCAGCGTTCGATCAGCGCGGGCGACCGGGTCGAGGGAAAGACGCGCCGTTCCAGTTGCAGACCACGACGCGGATGGTGGATGGCGGTGAAGGTTCCATCCATGATCACCGTCTTGATTTTGAGGGCGACCATGCGTTCTTCATAACCGTCAATGATGATGGCCGGTTCCGCGTCATCGGCGAATTCGCGGCACAGGTAACCCCGGACATCGTCCTGTCGCGAATGAAGACCGGGCCAGTAGATCTGCCGGACCAACCGCAGGCAACACCGACTGTCCACCGCCCATCGGAGGATAACCGAGATTTGCCGCCCTGACATCTCCATGTGATCCTGGTGCGGAATTCCGGTCGGCCAGATGACATCCCACGCAATCCCGGTGGGTGTTACACGAAAACGATCTTCCTGTTGATCCATTGTCATCAGTTTCCCTGGGGGTTGCGCCACGCTCCTCATTCACCCATCTCGTTCATATCGGTTTAAGGATATACGGATAAGGGCAAGGTCTTTGCCCGCACATCCCAGCAATAGATGCCATCCTGTTGGCGCAGGAAGATGCGCCCGTCAACGAGCGGATAGAAGATGGGATGGTGGTAACTGGTGGTTCCACCGCCGAAGGGTGGATTCCATTCTTCGGCGGTGAGTGCGACCACGGAGCCGGCGGCGGAGATCTTGTAAAAGCCGCAACGGATGCCGCCATGGGTGCCATCGGTGCGAACCAGAACGAGATCCTCGATGACCTGCATGTAGCCGCCATTGGCTGGTCGAGGGCCCTTGGACTGGCCGAGAACCTTGCCGGTGGCGAGATCGATCACGCGCAGGTCAGGCGTAAAGACGAATTTTCCGCGCACCACCACCGGCACGCTTTCACCGTGGATGCAACCCATGTGGTTGGAGTCTTTCTTTTCGGCATCTTCTCCCTTTTCTGTCTTTTCGGCTTTTCCGTCATTTCCGGTCTCCTGATCGGTGACCTGCCAAAGTGGCTGCGGCGGCTGGTTTGGGGTCAACTGGTAGGCGGCGAGCGCCGGTTTCATTTCAGCATTCTTCTTTCCGGTGCCGTTGTCCTGATAGACGAGCATGCGATCGCCGCTGATGGTGATCCCACCGGGACCCAGGCCGCGCCCACTCGTGACCACGTTGATTGGCAGGGTCCACAGCACCTTGCCGCTCGCGACCTCGATGCAACCTACGCCGGTGCGAACATTGTTCGAGACCAATATGCCAATGAGATAATCCTGACCGCCCGATGACCAGGCCGATAGGGTTGACATTGATCGTCCGCCACCGGCTTTCCACAGCAGTTTGCCGGTGGCCGCCTCGTAGGCTCCCCATTGGCCGGCGGCCGGCGCGATCAGTACGTCGCCGACCACCAGCAGGGCGTTGCTATAGTCGGGTTCTGATTTCACCTCCCACAGCGGTTTACCGGTTTCGGCCTCGAAGGCGTACAACCATCCCGACATCCCCAGGGCGAAGACCTTGCCCTTGCCGCAGGCGGGGGTCATGTCGAAGGCGGTATGCTTGTGGTGCTGGATGTTGATCGCGCGACCCTTGATCACCGCCTTCCACAGCGTCTTGCCGGTCGCGGCGTCCATGCAAAGAACCACGTCGTCGGCGGACTGGAAGATTTTTTCGACGGCATATCCCGGCAGTTCGCTGCCTGTGTAACCGGCGGTTTTGGCCTGGGCCAGCATCGCTGCGGCAAGTTCGGTCTCGGTTCCGCCATAGACCCCCTTGACTTCCGGCGTCTTACTGTCGCGCACGGCGGGAACGGTGTAACTGAGGAAGATGCGGCCATCGGCGGCGATCGGCGCGGCGGCCCCTGAGCACGCGCGTCGCGACGATGCGTCCTTCCAATTATTCATGAAGCGGGTGATCGAGCCCGGGCCCTGGCCAATGTCGCCTTCTTCGCAACGCCACTGCATGCGCAGGCCGCTGAGGTCGTTGATGGTGGCGACGCCGGTCCACTGCGCCGAACAACCGCCGGCCTGCGGACCTTGGGCCGCAGGCCACGATTTGTCCTTGGCCACGGCATTGCCCTTGGCCAGGTCCGCCTCGCCGACCATCCGTCCCGCCACCGTACCCTTCACCCCGGCGATCTCCGCGCTGCCGCTGATGATCCCGCCTTTGACCACGGCGTCGACGGTGACCTGCACCGGCGGGACGCTGTCGCCCGAGGTACTCGACGTTGATAGGCTGTTGTTGCGCCGGAATGTCCCGCTCAGTTTCCCGTCCTTGAGTTCGAGCCAACCACCAGGTTCGCGCAGGCCGATGCTGTCATCCATGCGCATGCGTCCGCCACGGATGCCGCCCATATAGGTCCAGGTCTCGTAGCGCTTGGGGGCGCCCTTGACCGAGAAGTCGAGAGTCACCAGCGCATAGTCACCGGCCGGCACGGTCACCGTGCAGGCGGCGATCCCCCCGGCTGTCGGAGTGGCCGGCGCCGCTTCGGCGGCGCGCAGGTTTCCGGAAAACAACACTGACAGGAGTAGAACACTGCAGGCGAAACGGTACCGGTGAAACATGGGGATACGTGCGAATTGCATGGTCATTGATCCTTGTTGTTGAGATGCAATTGAAGATCCCGCGCATGGTAGTTCTCCCCAGGATGACAGTCAAGCAAAGGTGTCAATATATCATATAAGTTTATCAGGGCAGACGCATCTAAATACTTGGCTTGTGGATCGTGGTGTGGATCGTGATGGTGTGGATCGTGGCTTTGGTGTTGGTGTGGATCGTGGCTTCGCCACATTAACTCTTAGCGTGGTGGATCGTGGCTTCGCCACATTAACTCATTGAACTTCAATGCGTTGAGCGAAACATCATGCCGATATACTGCCTTAAACGTTCTGTTTCACCCCTGAAAACGAGTTGTAAGGCAAGGACTCCTCATGAATCGTCCATGTTGACGGGTCTGTCGCGATGCTCGCTTCGGAATAGACAAACTTCTTACGCGCTTCATAGGCGCCAGTCACGCGCTCAACGAACTGCTGATTCCCCACAGCCAATGCTTCAGTCCAGACAGCCTGCCGTTCCAACTCCCGTCTCTGAATGGCATCCTCGATCCCCTGCTCCTGAAGCAACCGGTATTCCCTCAGGGTCGATACACCCAAACTCTCCAGCAACCGGTCAAAGTCAAGCAGACGATACCGCTTGCGATGGCCAACCAGTTCATCATAACCACACCACCGCCACTGAGTGGGATGTGTAACAACGCCTGCCCGGACCATATTCAGATCCACATATCGCAGGCAACGGAGCAAATGCTGTCCATCCTGGATAATCGTGCACTGATACGGGTGCTCCCAGACCGACCCCTCAAACCCTTTCCGGCGATTCAAGTGCTGTGCGAACGCCCCTGCAGCCAGATGCATCAGTAAGACTACGCGCTCGGCATCATCCACATGAACGACCAGGTGGACATGGTTACTAGTAATGCAATACCCGTAGACCGGAACCACATACCGCTTAATGGCGACACGCAACCATTCCCGGTATACATCCCGATCTCTGGCAAATTTCAGAAGGAATCGCCGGTCATGACAGCGGTGAGTCAGATGGAAGGTATACCCCTCCCTAAGATATCTTGAGGCCCGTGGCATAGTCCGAAGAACTCTGCCATAATCTAAATTTTACTTAAAGAACTATTTTAGCCACCATTAACGTATTTTTAAGAGCGTTTTCACAGACAAGACTTGCCACATGTCTCTCTGCACCAACATGCTGTCGCGGCGAAGCCACGATCACCAAAAGCCACGATCACCAACGAACGATCACCAACGATCACCCCACAGTTTCTTTTCCGTCCGGCCCGGTGATCGTGACTTTGCCATACAGGATGTTGCCCGGGCGTTTGCAATTTTCATTCGACACTGCCGAAAACCTGACTGGTGTGCTTTTTGCCATCCGGAGCGTCCACCGTGGCCGTGCCGGCGACCAGGTCGCCGATGCGTCGGCCGGCAAAGACGATTCGGTAGGTTCCTGGGGTCACTGACTTTGACGTGGTGATATATTCGAGCTGGCCGGTGGACTTGTCATCCTTGCCGGGGATCTTCGTGTGCTCGGGCCAGGGCAGGGGCCGGAAGCCGGGTTCGTACTCGTTGCCGCGTCCGGTGCCGGGGCCGCCGAGTTTCCAATACGCCAACCAATCCAGGGCGCCGGTCTTCCATTCCTTGGTCTTGGCCTCATCGCTGGCGTTGTTGTCCATGAAGCCGATCCAGCGCACATCGGTGGCCAGACTGCCGCTGAAGGTCCCATCCGCCCCAAGGCGCAGGTCGCAGGCGGTGGTGGACGCGCGCCAGCCGGCATTGGCGTTGCTGAGGACGGCGCCGGTGGCGGAACCGTCGGCCAAGGCGGTGCGCAGCAGCGCCCAGACCTGCCAGGATTCGCCGCCGGCCACGGCCTGGGCGATTTGGAGGTGCAGGTGCTTGGGCTTGGTCAGGCTTGGGCGCAGGGTCTCTCCGGCGACGCGGCCAGTGGCGGTGCCCTGCGACCAGGTGCCGACCAGCGTCCGCTGTTCAGGTGCGGCGGTGAGGTTGAACACGGTGGGCACCGGCGTGCCGCCGGGTGCGGCCAGGGCCACGCTCACCGAGCCTTCGATGCCTTGGGGGCCAATCTTGAGGCCGCTGGCATCGACAGCATGGAACAGGATTTCACCGTCCTGCTGATGGCGCCGGGATACGGTGGTGAAAGGGATGTCGAGGGTCTGCCAGGTGGGAGTGGTGGCAATGGCCTGAACGATCTTCCCATCGCGGCTGTCCAAATGCAGACGGACCCGTTCGCTGCCAGCGGCGGCGCGGTCCAGGGTCAGGGTCAGCGGCGTCGTGCCAAGAACGGCGAGCGGAGATTTGTCCGCCAGCACATGGCGGCGCAGTTCGACATAGCGCAGCGCGTACACCGGATCGTCAACTTCCGACATGTAGCGGTTCCAGCGCATGTCGGTCAGGCCGCTGACCGGGTCGCGGGTGAGCATGTAGGCGGTGAACAGCGCGTCGGCCTTGGCCAGGTGCAGGGGCTTGCCGGTGCGCTGGTGCAGCAGCAGCGAGACCATGGCCAGGCGCAGGACGCCGTTGTCGGTCATGGTGCCACCGCTGACCGCCGGGACGCGGTCCCAGGTGATGAACTGGTCTTCCATGTAGCGCATCACGTCCTCGGCCAGCACGGCGTCGGCCTGGTCGGCCGGAGCCTGTTCCAGCAGGTAGAGCAGGAAATCCAGGGCCATGGTGTGCGCCGTGGGCCGGTTGTAGTTGGGGTCGCCCTGCTGCGCCTGCGTCTCCCAATAGCCGGTCCGCAGGGAGTTGCGCAGCACCCAGCGCACGGCCTTGAGTTCGGCATCCAGATAGCGGTGATCGCCGCTCAGATTGCGGTAGCGCCCGAAGGGCAGGGCGTAAGCGGCGCCATTGTGGTCGAGCCAGGCGGTGTTCCACATGGTGAAGGCGCCCGACCACTTGGGCCATGGTTCCCGGTCCCACATCAGGGTCCACGAACCGCTGGGTTGCTGCAGGCGGTACAGGCGGTCGAAGGTTGTACGCACCAGGGCCAAGCGGCCCTCGGCCTTGGTGGCCTCGAAATCATCCAGCACGGCACGGCCCCAGTCCTGGGCCGCACCGAAGTACATGGCCTTGTAGCCCTGCTGAAAACCCAGGGGCTGGTCGGCATCCCATTGCAGCACTTTGGTGAAATAGTCCGCCAGCACCCGACCCCGGGCCTGCTCGGCGGGCGTCCCCCAGCGAGTCAGGAGATGCCAGGGTGAATGGCAGATGGAGGCGATGGTCTTACTGATGACCGCATTCTCGCCGGCGGCATCGATTTCGCGGAAAAGGGCGTGGAAGGCGTACTGGTGTTCGGCCAGGTAGCGCGGGAAACGCAGGGCAAGTTCCATGGCGATGGGATCAGGGATGACCGTCAACGGATGGGAACCGAAGGGTACCTTCTTGACCAGATTGGATCGCTGCACCGTGCCGATCGCAGCGCCACCTGCATCCAGGGCGGTGATCGCCACAGCGTAGTTGGCAGGGGCCATACCTGCCCAGACAGACCGCAGATCGACACTTTGCGCAGCGGCGACCTCCACGATCAGGGGCTTGGAGTTTGGCGGATGCGATGGGGTCAGTTCAATCCGATATCGGACGGCGCCAGCGGTTGCCGACAGTGGCAGCCAGGGTGCATAAATGAAGCGGCCTTCCAGGTGCCGATGGGTGAAGGTCGTGGCGGGACTGGGTGCCGGCAGGGCGGGAATGGTGGCGGCCTCGTCCTTGGCCTGCTGAACCAGAGCCGGATCCACCGGTTTGCCTTCGGCGTGGATCGCGCCCATCCAGTCGCGCCAGCGGGCGGCAACCGGATCGGTCAGGGGATAGGCCTGGACCTCGACCTCAGGCCGATTGCCCCGATTGCCCTGTCCGACGGCCAGGCCGTTGGGCAGCACCACGGTTCGAGGGATCTCTAGCGGTTTTCCGTCCACCTGCACGATTCCGGCGAGAGCCACCGAGGCCCCACGCACCTCGGGGGGCAGGGCCGTGACGGTCAGTTGGGAGGCATCGACCGGCAGCAGCCGGCCCCAGGCGACGTAACGTCCAATGGGATCCCACGGGCGACCGGAACCCTGCCCGGCTTTGCCGTCGCGTACCTCGAAGACCAAGACCTGGCCCTTGAACCTGATCTGATAGACGGCGCTACGCAGATCGAGCGCTTCGGTGGGGCGCAGGACGCCGACCAGCGGTCGTTCCAGAACCCGACCTTCAGGCAGGGGCATGGTCGCCTTGCCTCGGATCGAATTGCCGCTGAGGGTCCCTTCCCAGGCCACGGACAGGGCCTGAGTTCCACCCAGATCCACCTGTGCGTTGCCGCTGATCCTGGTATCCGTGATCGTGCACGAGAAAGCTTGCAGGTGTTCCTTGGCCTGGCGCCAGTTGAAAAAGGCGTAGGGGCAGTTCCCGTCATTTTCCTGCAACTGGTTGTGCGGGGTGTACCAGCATTCGTAGGGAAGGGCATACGGTTGCCGGATCTCGGTCCCCACCTGCACGGCGCCGATGAACCAGGGGAAGGTCCAGCCCAAGGAAGGATCCTGCGGTTGTTTGTATTTCGAGCCCTCGATACCTGCCTTGGCCAGAGCCTCCTTGGACGGCACTCCCATCCACAGGTCGATGTGGAATGGTTTTGACCGGTCGACCTGGGGCAAGTCGGCGGCGAGGATGGTTCCGGTCAGGGCCAGGATTGCGGTGAGGGTATTCCTTGTGATGTTCTTGTGCATTTTTGTTTTCGCCATTCTCCAGTTGGTCATTTCGTTTCCATAGCGATCTCCACCCGTTAGGGCTTGGCCGATTTGGCCCGCAAGTCGTAACAGACGATGCCGGTCTTGTCACGGAGGAACAACCGCCCGTCCGCCAGCGCGGGATCAATCGGCGTCAAGTAGCCGATGGCGAACGCGGCCCGCCAGGGCTGGCCCTTGAGCGGTTGGGTCTGTTCCTCGGTGCCGGTAACACAGATGCCTTGCGAGAACGTACGCCCCTCGCCTGCTATCAGGAACGCCCCGCCACCAGTATGGCCACTGCCCAAGTCGGGAAGGTTGGCAAGCACTTTGCCATCGGCAAGCCGCACACAAACAAGACTGCTTTCGCCGCCGGAAGCGAAATAAGCATGGCCCCGGTGGATCACGGGATAGAAATAGCCGCCCCACGGCATCTGGTATTTGCGGTCCAGCGACCAGAGTTTCTCCGCCTTCTCGGGCGTGATCCGAAAGCAACTGACTTCGCCGGTCTTGTCGTCACCGGTATTGACGAGGACATGATTCTCATCGGACACCAGGCACATGCCGGTCGGCCCGCACGGGACTTCCCAGAGAAAGTTGCCGGTCTTGGGGTCAAGCAGCCGGAGTTTGCGACCGCTGGCGGTGGCCACGTCAGTCAACTTGCCGGTCTTTGGATCGGGAACCCGGACCTTGCCACCGCCGTCGGTGAGAATGTAAGTCTTGCCCTTGTGCAACCAGCGGCACGGCGTGACCCCGTTGCCGGTGGCCTCGGGCGTTTGCCACAACCGCTTGCCGGTGGCGGCGTCCAAGCCGATCAGGCCCGGCCCCTCGGTGTATCCGTAGCCGTCATGCTGAAACAGTTTCCCGCGATTGTCGCTGAGCACCACGACCCCGTCCGCCACCGTCAGCGCCGTCTCCAGACTGCGGTTGACCGGGAACGCCTGTTTCTTCGCCAGACAATCCTGCAACATCTTGTATTTCGCCGTCGCGCTCCAGCCGGTGTGCGACTGCCAGATCTCGCGGCCGGTCTTGGCGTCCAGACAATACACGCGCTCCGTCGAACCGAGCACATAGACCTTGCCCCCCGACACGAACGGCGTCAGGTGCGGCCCGCCCTTGCTGCCCCCGTAGTTGGCCGACGCGCCGGGGTAAACCGTCTTCCACACCGTCGCCCCCGTGCGCGCGTCAAAACAGTAAATCTCATCGTCCGCGCCGATACAGAACATGTTCCGCGACGGATACGCGCGTGGCTGGCTCGCGGTCTCCGCCACCCCAGGCGGATCGCCGGGGGCCATACTGCGTTTGGTTGTGCCTGGCAGCCAATCGTGCGCCGCCTGGCTGACGACCGCCCGGTCGAACTCCCTCAGCGAATACCGCGACGGCATTCCGGCCTCGTCGCGCATCACGCCCGACGGGTTCAGCGTGTAGAAGAACACGCAACCATCCGCCACGACCGGCGCCGATTTCGCACCCGAATGCCGCAACCAGTCCACACAGGAGCGGTCGCCCACTATCGGACCGGTATTCCCTCCTCCGCTGGAATACGCGCGACCGTCCGGCAAGTCTTCCGCCGTCTTCCAGACCGGGCGCGCCTGCGCCAGGTCGTCCACCAGCCGATGCCCCTGGTCCAACGCCGCGCCCGACCCGAGCGTGCCCCGATGCCCCGCCCAGAGTTCTCCCGGTGCCAGTGAGTCTAGCGGTTGCGCGGGGCGTCCGCCCGTGTATAACGTGCCGGCCACATCCACCTTCTGGCGATTCGGGCCGTGGATCAACTCTGCCTTGCCGGCCAGTTTGCCGCCGGCCGCGCGCACATCGAGAATCGCCACACGCTCTTCGCCGACGCTCAGATACTCGGACGCATTGAGTTGGTTCTTTGGCAGAAACCGGATGCGCACCGAACCGGTCAACCGGTCACCAGCCAGTGCCAGCCGGTAGGTGCTGGTGTAGTGGAAGAAGTTGTCCGCCGCCGGCGCGAGCGTGTAACCGTTCACAACGACCCCGTTGCGCACCGCCACCGTCAAGATCGCGTCGGCGCCGGCAGGATGCAGTTTCGGGAGGGTGATCTCCCAATGATCCGTCAGGGTCGGTTTCACGTACACCGGTTCGACGCGGGGCGGTCCTTCCGGGTGTTCGCGCGCGTAGAGCCGCGCCGGCGTGCTTTCGGCGCCGGCCACCAACGCTTGATGCGCCATGGGTTCCCCCGGATGCGGTTGCGGATCAGCCGCTCCGAGCATGCGCGACCCGGTGAACATGCCCGCCAGCAGGATGAGACGGATGGATTTTGTCATGAGTTTCTCACTTCTTTCTGGGTTCAGTATTGTGCCGTCACGGCAACCGTGCCGGTCAGCCCCTTGAGAATGACGTATTCTTTGTCCTTGTTGAAGTCCTTCCACTCTTTGCCCTGCCCTGAGCCTACCTGCGGTGATCCCGTCGAATCCGTCGAAGGGTTGTTAACCGTGACACTCTTGATCGGCGCGGCCTTGGGATGACGCAGGCGGAGCCAGATTTCCTTGGGCGGGTTGCGTGATGGGATGTTCACCGTGGCAGTGATCTTGCCGTGATCGACGTCAGAGGTGATCTCAAAGTCCACCACGCCAAAGTGGGTTGGCGCGTTCTTCACTGAGATCTTCTTGCCTTGTTCCATCCAAACGCGCGGCGTGGCGCGGGCCAGCCAGAGATGCGGGCCGTCTTCCATCACGAGCAGGTTGCGGAACCGTTCGAGGAAAGCGGCCTCCTCGTAGATCTTGTCCGGTGGGCCGTGCACCGCGTGCTCGTTGAAGATGTAGCCGCTGTTCGGCAGGAGATCCACGGCGTAACAGTTCAGGAACGAACGGAGGAATACCGGAATGTCATCGCCGGCCAAGTGCATGTTCGATGTCCGTTCCAGTCCGCCCTGATATTGCCAACCGGCCAGGAACCAGTCACCCTTGCTCCGTCCCGTGACATACCCATTCTCCAGAAGCAACCGGTCTTCCAGCACGTCGAGGTAGCCTTGCACCCGGACATCGTCTGCCGGCAACAAGCCCGCGGGACTGATCAACGCCGCCGCCGACTGGACCGTTTCCCAGTACATCGGGCCGACATGATTGCGGGAGCCATCGCGCTGCCAACCCCACGCGCCGGTGCTCAACCCGCGAACATAACAGGCGAACGGGATGACCGAGTGGTAGGTGCCATCCCGCACGGGAACCACCGGCGCGAGCGCGATCGTGCGTTCCACCGCTGCGCGCAGGTCTTGGCGATACGTCTCCGCCTCGGCCTTGAGCTTGGCGCCTTCGACGGGATCAATCGTGGCCAACACCTCGGCGAAGTGTGCGATGGCGGCCCAGTAGTAGGCCTCGGCCTCGTAGAACTGCATCCAGAGACCGCCGCTGTCCGGCGTCACCTGTAATGCCGGCTGAAGGCCTTTGCACCAGAGCCGTTCGCCGCCGGGAACCATGTTCTTAACGGTCTGCCGTTGGCGCAACATCCACTCGATGTTTGCCTTGATCCGCGGTGCAGACGCCTTGAACCAAGTCACATTACCCGTCAGCCGGTAGTGTTCGATCAGGGCCCACCCGATGGACCCGGGACCAAAAGCGTGGACGCCGTCCATGTGGCCGCCGGCGCCGTTCGGCCCCACCGCGAGCGTCAGGCAGCCATGGCCGTCCGCGAACTGACCGACGGGCCGGTCGGGAAGCGATCCCCCGTGATGTCCTTTGGCATTCGTGTCCAAGGGCAGGGAGACCCATTGATCGAAACCGTCCTCGGCCGCCTGGTGTGACCCTATCAGGTCGAGAGTTGCCAGGATCATGTAAGTTTCCGCGGCGAGGATCCCGTAGGGATGGTCGTTGAACCACAGTCGACCGTTGGCCGGGTTCTTTCCGCAGTGTCGGACAAGATGCCAGGCCCCCAGATTCCACTGGGCGGTCAACCGTTCCGAAGGCACCTGAACCTGCATGGCCGGTTCGGTTCCCGCTGGCGGTTTCGGATGCGGCGGCAGATTGGCGCCGCACATACCGGTGACGGCGCCCTCCCAGGTCTGTTCGGCGCGGGCCCGCGTCTGCTGGCGAATGGTGCTCAGCTTCCTGGTCTGAAGTTCCTCGATGAACGCCCGGGCGCTGGTCGCCGACGAGGCCAACACGATGGGCGCTGTCGATGGTTTCACCGGCGCGGACAATTCCGAGGTACGCCGCACGAAGAACCCATATTCTGGCGCCAAGATCGGTCCGTTCTCAAGATCAGCCGCCAAGAACGAGAAGTTGCCCGACTTGCTCCATACCGTGACGATGGTACGCGCCACGTCTTCCGGCTGACTGGTGAAAGGCATGGTCTTGCGCCATTTCGAAATGCCCATGTACGCCAGACTCGCCTTCACCCCGCGGCGTGGGCCGCCTTTACCGGTCGAACGCCATGAATCCAGCGTTGTCATCGCCGTTCCGGCGTCCCCTTCCAGCGGCGCCATTCCAGCCACCTGACCGTCATAGGTTTCAATACGTCCGCTGTAGTCCTTCCCGGAGTTGGCCGGGTCGAATCCCCATTCGATCTCGATGTCCATCTTCTTCCAGACATCCGCCACCAGCACCCGCACCTTGGGTACCTCGTAGTCGGCTGCGTTCTTGGCGCCATTGACGCTGAACACCAAACCGCAGGTCGGAATCGCCAATTCGTAGACCCACACCGTTCCATCACCAGACACCGTCGGTTTGATCGGCTTCTGCACCGCCTTCAGGTTGTTCCACCACGAACTTGCAGAGCCTTGATTATCCAAGGTCGTCACCGCCAACTGTTCAGGCGCAGGCCGGCGACCGACGTCGGCGGACCAGATCAGTTCCACCTGTTGTACCGGGCGAATCTCCTCCCACAGCAATGCGGATAGAACCTTCTTCACCGTCGGCGCATTAGTGTCCGCCGGTTTGTTCAGCGCTTGACCGGCAAAACGCATGATCGCGATCCAACTTTCGGGGGCATTTTGCTCCGTCTTGTGATCGGCACGATACTGGTAGGCGTTGGAGGCGATATCGACTGGTTGGCCAACCAAGGAAGATCGGTCCGCCGATTCCGCTGCCCGGACAGCAATCGCCAGAACGAGGACGATCAATGATCCGTGGACGACATGTTGACACCAGGTTTTCATGATAGACTCCTTGCGATGGTGATCGCGGTTATTCGGTTTAAGATTGTTCATGGTTGCCGCTTCTTTCGGGTTCAGTATTGCGCCGTCACGGTAACGGGACCGGTCAGGCCTTTGAGGATGATGTATTCCTTGTCCTTGTTGAAGTCCTTCCACTCCTTGCCGTTGACCGCGACGCTCTGGATTGGCGCAGATTTGGGATGGCACAGGCGTAGCGATTGCGGTTCATTTCGCCAGCGGCTGCCTCGCCTCCCACAACTGCGCCAGGCGCATCAGGGCCTTGCCGGTGAACTCACCACGGTTGCCGCCGTCGCCGGCGCCGGAAATCACGGGGTCAATACTGAGATTGTTGTCATAGATCTGTCCGGTGACCGGGTTTTGCGCGACCAGGATGGCACCAGCAAGCGCTTCCGCCTTGGCCCGGTGGAGTTTGTCGCCGGTCAGTGCCGCCAGTCGCGCATAGGCCAGGGCAAGACGGCCAATCGCGCCGTTCTGGCTCGGGGTAATGCGGTCTGACGGCGGGACGAATCGTGGATACACTAGGAGTTTATCCTCCTTGCGTTGCCAATCCACGGCGCGGTCCTCGCACCAGCGCAGCAGGTCAGTCATCAAGGCCACATCCTTTTCACGGCCCGGTAGGTCGAGGGCCAGGTACTCGAAGCAGTGCAAAGCGTAGTCGGGGATGGTCGCCCAGGGCATTCTAACATTTGATGACTCACACGGCCCATGCTTGCGCCAGTCGAAGCGGGCGATGCTGTTATCCAATAGCCAGCGCCAGCACTTCTCTTCGTTGGTCTTGAACTCATCCGTTTTCAGTTCTGCCCGCACCCGTCCGAGGAAATACAGCAGGCTGGACGGATCGATGTCCGCCGGAAAAGCAGGCGCGTAGATGCCGGACCAGAAGTAGAGTCCGGTGGTCTGATCATAGCCCACGTGGCCATCGCCGGGTTCGACTCCGGTCCAGTTGCCATTGGGCAACTGCTTGGCGACCAGGCGCTGGGCCAGTAACTGCGCCGCATTGGCGTATTTTCTGTCGCCAGTGATTCGGTAGAGATCGAGCCAGGCACTGCCATACACATGCTGGTCAAAGACCCAGACCTGATAGGTGTCGGGCAGGTAATTGTGTTTGAAGTTCTTCTCCCACCAGTCGCCTACCTCGCGCAGCATGCGCAAGGCGTCGCTGCGTTCCTCGGCGTTGTCGGTGAGTTCATACACGATCTGGGCGCCGTAGAACGCGCTATACGTGATGTACCACAACTGACCGTCGCCAGCGGAACCCGTGTAATCGCCCGTGCCGATAATCTGGCGCGCGTCGGCATTGCGCAGGTTGTCGCGCATCCAGCGCCCGTGCATCAGCGCCGCCTGCCGATAACTGCGTTGCTGTTCGTGATAGGGACCGGCGAAACTGGAACGCAGCGGTATCGCCTGCGTCACTGGTGTGCCGACGTTCTTGCCGTCAGCATCAAGGCCGACCACGGTCAGCGACCAGCGCCGGTTCTGCTCGGGATCGTCGGGCTTGAACACCACCTTATCCCAGACCGGGGAGAGCGGCACCCACGGTTGGGCCGCCTCAAACGAGTATTCCTGCTGGTTTTTGCCATTGCCGTCGCTGGTTCGGACGCTCAGACGATAGCGCACTGCCCCGGCGATGGGGGCGATGTTAAACGATGGCGCGGCGATGCAGTTGAAGGGACCGCCCGAAGGCCAATTGCCGGCCTTGGCCTTCTGCCGGTACTCGTCGTAGGGCATCACTTCCTTGAACTTCTGCACCATCTTCTGGCCATCTTTGTAGAACACACTGACGCCGCCCTGGATGGCGTACTCGGTCCAGAAGTCACGCTTGCCCGGTTCGCCGGGTCGGATCGGGACCAGCGCCTCCTTGCGCGCGGCCTCGACCAAATCTGCGTCGGGTTGTTTTGTGAACTTCCTTTCGCGCGGTGTGCGGTCGGCGTGGGCCGTGAACGGATACGAGCGCAC
>Ga0194060_10001660_pt1 | contig 15955 bp, 13 predicted proteins | sample SepL225m_MetaG_FD_163427 | JGI IMG/M metagenome (GOLD analysis project Ga0194060, IMG submission 163427) | Anoxic zone freshwater microbial communities from boreal shield lake in IISD Experimental Lakes Area, Ontario, Canada - Sep2016-L222-5m | ecosystem: Environmental > Aquatic > Freshwater >...
TACCCGCGTCGATCATTTGGGCGTATCCGGCATACACGGGGTCGAGTGGGACGCGGTCGAACTGCCGAGCCAGTTCATGGAGAATTTCTGCTGGGAATGGGACGTGCTCGCGCATATGACCGCGCAGGTGGACAGCGGCGAACCGTTGCCGCGCGCGCTGTACGACAAGATGCTCGCTGCCAGGAACTTCCAGAGCGGCATGCAGATGATGCGCCAACTGGAGTTTTCGCTGTTCGACATGCATCTGCATTTCGACTTCGACGTCAACGGCAGCAAGAACCCGCTGCAGCTACTGGACGAAATCCGCAGCCGCGTGGCCGTCGCCATTCCCCCCGCCTACAACCGCTTCCCGAACAATTTTTCGCACATTTTCGCCGGCGGTTACGGCGCCGGATATTACAGCTACAAGTGGGCCGAGGTGCTGTCGGCGGACGCCTACGGACTGTTCGAGGAAAACGGCGTTCTAGACCGCCGTAGCGGGGAACGCTTTCGCGACGAGATCCTAGCGGTGGGCGGTAGCCGGCCCGCGCTCGATTCGTTCAAGGCGTTTCGCGGCCGCGAACCCACGGTAGATGCCCTGCTGCGGCACAGCGGTATGGTTGCCGCTTGAGAGCCTAGGAATTGATGGGGGAGCCATGTTCCCCCCGTGCTTCCCTGATTCAAAGACCGCATCGGCAGTTCTGAAATTTCCGCCCTGTTCTGTTACGGACTCCAACACAGGCGCATAGTCATACCCTTGCTCGCCCTGGTGATCTAAACCGGGGTTGGCCCCGCGCTCGCGGGCCTACCGTTCCGATTCTCGCGCATGTGCCGTGGCGCGCGCACCCGCCACCTTCTCGCCGGGCAAGCTGTATCTTGGTTATTCGTATCCCCGCTCGGGTGTATAAACTAAATACTCTCCGGCTATTTACGCTATCTAATTGAAAATAACCCATTAAATTCTTCCGTTGCACAGCCGGTGCATAGAAAAAATATACTTCAGCATGCGCGTCCAGGGGCGTGATGCTACGCGGCGATAGGCACTTTAGTAATCTAACTCATTGATTGTCAGATATATAAAAGACTTCTTTCCATGGCTGGCACGGACGTTGCATTAGCGAAGGTGACGGAAACATCCGAGGAAATGAAAATGGACGAGAAAACAAAGATTCTGGTAGTCGACGACGAAGAAGTCGTGCGGCTCAGCCATATCCGGACGCTGGCCAGCATTCACTGCAACGTAGAGGTGGTTCGCGACGGAAACGAGGCTCTGCGTGTGATGGCGCTGCGGCCGGCCGACGTAGTGCTTCTCGATCTGCGCATGCCCGGCATGGACGGCATGACAGTGCTGAAGACGATCAAGCAGAAATGGCCGGAAACCGAGGTGGTCATTATTACCGGCTATCCGACCGTTGAGACGGCGAAAGAAGCGGTCCGCCTGGGAGCCTTCGATTATCTGGCCAAACCGGTAGGTCCGGACGATGTGATCAACGTCGCGAACGGTGCCATGACACAGAAGAAATGGTCCCTGCATCGGGACCGTACTGAATTGGACAAAGGAATCGCCCCACAAAACGATTCCGCAATGGAAACAAGCAATTTCACATATTGAAACAAGGAGAATGACATGAGCGCATTACGCAAAGTTCTGGTAGTTGACGACGATCCGGTGGTTGCCAAGAGTTTCGACCGGGTTCTTTCCGGAAAAGGCTACGCGGTGATCACCGCCAGTTCCGGGCAGGAGGCACTGAACAAACTGGAAACCGAGGACTACGACGTCGTTTTCACAGACATCAAAATGCCTGGAATGAGCGGCCTGGAGATGACCGAGCAGGTCAAGCAAAAGCGCCCCTGGCTGCCCGTGGTGATTGTCACCGGCTATGGCTCGCCGGACAACGAGGCCCGCGCCGAAGCGGCGGGCGTATCCGGATTCCTGCGCAAACCGGTTTCACCCGAAATGCTGGAAGGCAGTGCGGAAAAGGCGTTCGTAGAAAAAGACGCGACGGTGGTAAGCGCCGAAGCGGAAGCGCGGATGGCGTGGCCAGAGACCACGATTGAGCAGAAAGCGCCAAACGGTGCGGTGCGTTTCATCAAGAACGTAGCATTGTTCCTGGCGGCACCCTTTGTCGGTCTGGTCTACATTCTTACCTTCCCCATCGTCGGGCTGGGCATGCTCGCCTGGACGGCGATCCAGGCGCAGCAGAAGAAAGACCAGGAGGCCGCAAAACTTGCGCCGGTGGCACCGGCCAAGCCTAGCGTCCTCAAGACCGTCGCGCTGGTCATAGGCGCACCCTTGATCGGACTTGCCTTCGTCGTCGCCGGGCCGATACTGGGACTGGGACTGCTGCTCTGGTTCGGCTTTCATGCCTGGACAAAACTCGGCGCAAAGGCCATTGCCAACAAGTCGGAATTGGGCTGAAGCAAGATAACGCGACATTACGCTGAAGCATGCATCGGGGGGCTCATTGCCCCCCGATGCATTTCTCAGGAGAGGCGTCTCACGCAGGGCCGCAGCGGCAAGTACCGATTCCCAAGACTCTTTGCTTGACAATTGTCAAGCCTACCCGCACCGCGACTGCATACCATAGTCATCAACTGTTCCACGTGCATAAAGAGCGAAGGTTTGAAAGGCGAGACCCCGGAAAAAAGCAGCAAGAGCGCAGTCCGCGCTGTCGGGATGTACGCGCACACGCCGCCTCTCCAGTCGCGCCTGCACCCCGGCTCACCAATACAACTTCCTGACCCCCATTCGATCTTACAGTTCATTAGAAGCCAGGTATTTTACGGAGGCATCAAATGGTTTTCCTAATTGTCGTCGTCACCGTCATCGTTTTCATCATCGTGGATTTTGCGCTGCGCATCTATTTCCAGAAGCGGCAGGAATCAAAACTGCGAAAAGAACGGGAAGCTGCCCTCGACGTCGGATTGAAACTGGATTATTCCGAAGAAGCGAAAAGCCTGAAAAGGGTGGAAGTAAAAGAACCCAGGGCAAGAATACTGGCTGTCGACGACGAAGCGATCATCTTGGACAGTTTCAGGAAGATCCTTGTAGTTGCCGGTTACAGCATCGATACCGTAGAAAAGGGAAAGGAAGCTCTCGGGCTCATTTTGAAAAACGACTACGATTTCGTATTCACCGACCTGAAGATGCCGGAGATGGACGGATTGGAAGTCACCAAGGCGGTAAAGCACCTGCGCCCAGACATCGACGTCATCGTGATAACCGGCTACGCATCCATCGACACCGCCGTCGAAACAATGAAGTTCGGTGCGATGGACTACGTGCAGAAGCCTTTTACCGAAGACGAGTTGATCACCTTCTTCAACAAATGCGTCATCAAGCGCGCGGACAGGATCGAACGTCAGATGAAGCCGACGGTTCGTCTGATTACGCCCTCAAGCAAGGAATCCGGGTCACAGCACGAATTCAACGTCCCGGCGGGGATCTTCATATCCCAAAACCATACATGGGTGAACGTGGAAATGAATGGCACCGCCCGAGTCGGAATTGACGACTTTGCCAGGAAGATCATCGGCAAGATCGACAGAGTGGAAATGCCCAAGCTCAATGCGGAAATCAAGAAGGGCGACTTGCTGCTCTCGATCAAGCATGGCACGCAGTCCGTAGATCTTTCGTCCCCTGTCAGCGGAAAAATCACCCTGCTCAATACGGAGCACCTCGAGCATCCGGACTGGATTGCATCGAAACCCTTCGAACTGAGCTGGATGTGTTGCATAGAGCCTTCGAACCTTTCTGAAGAACTGCACTCTCTGAAGATCGGTGTGGATTCCATCAACTGGTACAAGGCGGAGATCGAGAAATACGACGAAATCGTCAAGGGGGTAGAGAAGGATCGCGCGCAAACCGGCAAGGGAAACGATCAGTCAGCCGCACAAAACGCAGATGACAGACTCCTGACAGAGTTCGTAAGAACCTTTCTCCAAAAATAGCCCAGGGCCTGAAATAGCCGATAGCTTAAGGGCGGCCATGCGGTCATTACGTCAGGCATTCAATATGAGGCAGTCATGATCAAACGTTTTGCTGCGCTGCTGTCGGCACTCCTTCTTGTCGCCGCCAGCATGACCGCCAGGTCGGACAATATGGCGGGGCCCTCGGAGAGGGTGTTCCCGTCTACGGTCGGTGAAGTGGTCTTTCATCACGAGATGCACACCAAGGACCTCGCGATCAAATGCGTCGAATGCCACCATCAGATCAACGCCAAGCAACTGAAAACCCCGCATCCGGATTATTTCAAGTCTTCCTGGATAAATTGCGAAATCTGCCATCACGAGGCGGGAAAGCTGAAGCAGAGCGCCTATTCCTGTTCGGCATGCCATCACGCAAAGCCGGTCAACATCGCCGACGAGACGCTGAGCACGAAGGTCGTGATCCACAAGCAGTGCTGGCGCTGCCATTCGGTCGGGACCGGCAAGGACGCAAGCAAGGGTTGCGAAAAATGTCATTCCGGCAAGAAGACCTTTTGATCGATAAATTTCGCCAGCTAATCAGCCTCTAGATTGGACCTATCGTGGATAGAAGACAGTTTTTCATAGCATCGGCTACTGTTGCCGCGGGTGGCGTACCCAACAACAACATCAAGGCCGACAGCGCGAAAGAACCCAAGGAATTCGTCGGTGTCCTGGTCGATACGACCAGGTGCATCGGCTGCAGATCGTGCGAAGTCGGCTGTTCGACGGCACACAACAACTTCGTACCGGATACGGCGGCCGACAAAGCGCTCGAAGAAGTCAGAGATACCAGCGACAAGCAATTTACGGTGGTGAATCAATTCAAGACCGCAAAGGGCGACGTGTTCGTCAAGAAGCAATGCCTGCACTGCTGGCAGCCTGCATGCGCCGCTGCCTGCCTGGTAAACGCGATGGTCAAAACGAAGGAAGGGCCCGTCACCTGGGATGGCGACAAGTGCATGGGCTGCCGATTCTGCATGATCTCCTGTCCCTTCGATATTCCAAAATTCGAATATTCCGGTTGGAATCCCAGAATCCAGAAGTGCAACATGTGCTACGAGCGGCTGCAGGAAGGAAAGCGGCCAGCTTGCGTGGAATCCTGTCCGACCGACGCCCTTATGTTCGGGCAGAAAAGAGAACTGATGGAAGTGGCGCGTCATCGCGTCTACAGCCACCCTGACAAATACGTGCGTCATATTTACGGCGAGCATGAAGCCGGAGGCACCGGGTGGCTCTATCTGGCCGCCGTACCGTTCGAGCAGCTCGGCTTCAGGACCGACATCGGTACGACGCCGTATCCTGAGTACACGAGGGAGTTCCTGATTTCCGTACCGCTGGTCGAATTCGGCGTCCCGGCGTTCCTGCTGGCGCTGAACATGCTGACCGATCGAAAAGACGAAGTAAGCGAAAGCCAGGGGTGGGAAGATGAATAGCACAGCGGTTTTCAACGGTGAACTGAAGGGCTTTCTCCGGTTCCTTCTGCAGGAGTTGAAGCCCAGGGGCCCGTGGCTGACGACCTTCAACATCATTTCGATTCCGACCATCATAGCCGGCCTCATCATCCTGTATTTCCGCTTTACGCTGGGACTCGGATCGGTCACCAATCTGTCGCAGCAGTATCCCTTCGGGTTCTGGATCGGCTTCGACGTGATGACTGGCGTTGCCCTCGCCGGAGGCTCCTACGTTGTCTGCTTTGTAGTGTACGTGCTGAGACTGGAAAAATATCACAGCATCGTCAAGGTCACGGTCTTGAACGGACTGCTGGCGTACATCTTCTATTCCGGCGCCCTGGTGCTGGATCTGGGGAGGCCATGGCACATCATCAATCCGATCATCGGCAACTCGTTCGGATACAACTCCGTCCTGTTTCTGGTTTCCTGGCACTTTCTGCTCTACATGACCGTCTTGTTCGTGGAATTTTCACCGACCATCGCCGAATGGGCGCATTGGCCGAAATTGCAGAAATTTCTAAAAAGTTTGACGCTGGGCGCAGTGATCATAGGCATCACGCTCTCGATGCTGCATCAATCGGGCGTCGGTGCGATGTTCCTGATGGCCAAGCCCAAGATACATCCGCTCTGGTACTCGGAATACATACCGCTGCTGTATTTCGTCTCCAGCATTTTCGCCGGAATTTCGATGATCATCTTCGAGGGTTCGATCAGTTCCAAGGTCTTCAGCAACCTGATTGGCCCGAAGTCGCACCATGCCCACCACGACATCGTTCTGGGTATGGCCAAGGGCGCCGCCATCACCATGTTCGTCTACTATTTCTTCCTGGCGTTTATCTTCATGCACGGGGACAAATGGAAACTGATCGACACCCCCTATGGCTACTGGTACCTGGTCGAAGTCATCGGTTTTGTGCTCATACCCTGCTTCATGTACGCCTATGGAGTGAGAAACAAGAACTTTGGCGTAATCAAAGTCGCGTCCATCATGACCCTGCTGGGTGTCGTCCTGAACAGGCAAAACGTTTGTTTGATCGCCTATAACTGGAACGTGCCGGTCAAGTACTACCCGTCCTGGCAGGAAATCGTGGTGACGCTCATGGTGGTCTTCGTGGAAATCTGGGTCCTCAGATGGATCATTACCCGGATGAATGTCCTCAGCAAGGAATAGCAGAAGGAGTTGCGATGGAATTCTACAGTTACGTAAACATATTCGAAACGAAAGGCCTGGCGTACCTTTTGCTGATGTCTTTTCTCGTTCTCGGCGTCTTGCTGATCAAGTACCTCTCGACACCGGAAAAGAAAGATTCAACCAGCGTCGATAGAAAGTCGCCACATTGAGCCTGCATCCCGCCGCCGGGTTCGCCCGGACAGGAGGCGTTGGAAGCTCGAGACCGGTGCTTCACCTCCGAGCATGACCAACCGGCCTGTATTGATTCGCAGAAGCGCGAGATGCAACTAACCGTAACAAAAATCGGGTTCAAACTCATCCTTGCCGTCGGTACCATTACGATCGGCATCATCGGCGTATTTGCCTATCTCAGCATCGGTGCGCAGACCGAGGCCCTGCTGTCCCAGGCGGGGGTGCACGCCAGCAAGTTGAGCGACGCGATAAAGAGCAGCGCGCACACGAGCATGCTGGAAAACAAGAAGGAGGAAATCCACGCGATCATCAACACGATCTCGCATGAACCCAGCATCCGGGAAATCCGCATCCTGAACAAGGACGGAGCAGTCATGTTCTCTTCCAGCGAAGACTCGACGGGGAAGATGGTCGACAAACGGGCCGAGAGTTGCTATGCCTGCCATGCCGAAAACCAGCCCATACAGAAGCTGTCGATGAGGGAAAGAATGCGCATTTACAGAACCAGTCCCGATTCCGCCCGCATTCTTGCCGTAATAAATCCAATTTACAACGAGCCTTCCTGCTACGAAGCAAAATGCCACGCGCATACTAGGGAACAGACGGTGCTGGGCGTTCTCGACATCAAGATGGACCTGAAGGACGTGGATCAGCAAATCGAGGACAGCAAGTTCAGATTGATTGTCTTCGCCGTCATCGCCATTCTGGCCCTGAGTTTTTTTATCTCCTATTTCGTCAGAAAGTGGATCGGCAAGCCGGTCAGCGAGCTGGTAAAGGCCACCAACCAGGTAAGTCTGGGCAATCTGAATTACACCATAGGCAATCCGGGCAAAGACGAACTCGGCATTCTTGCGCGGTCGTTCAACAAAATGACCAAGAATCTCGCGGACGCCAAGCTGCAGCTCTTCCAGGCGGAAAAGATGTCTTCGCTGGGACGGCTGGCTGCGGGCGTCGCTCATGAAATCAACAACCCCCTCACCGGGGTTCTGACCTACAGCAGCTTTCTTCTCAACAGGACCAAGGACGATCCGGAGATGCAGGAGAATCTGGGGATCATCGTCAGGGAGACGATCCGCAGCAGGGAGATCGTAAAGGGCTTGCTCGACTTCTCCCGCCAGTCCGTTCCCAAGAAGGAAAATTCCGACCTAAGCAGAATCATAAAATGCGCGCTGGAAGTGGTCGCAGACAAGCTCTCGGCCAAGCGAATCGAACTCGACGCGCACCTCGATCCCTCGTTGCCGGAAATCAGCGTCGATGCAAATCAGATGCAGCAGGTGTTCATCAATCTGCTGGCCAACGCCGCCGACGCAATCGGTGAGAGCGGCGGCAGGATATCGGTCACGCCGGCCTTGATTTCCCTTTCGGCGCGTGGACTGGCGCCGATAAAGGCCGCTGTTTGTCCCAAGGGGCATAACCTCATGGACAACGAAACAAAGAGCTACGGCCTGCCGACCATAAAGGTGAAAGCCGCGTCGAACGGGATAGTGGGAATCATCAACCTGGATCCTGTTTACGGAAAGCACCGCAACCAGTACGGAATCGAAATAGTGAGCGGACATGCGCTCCAGATCGCATGTCCCCAGTGCAACGTTTCGCTGGTCGAGTTCAACGCCAAATGTCCGAAGTGCGGATCGTCGATCTATGCATTTGAAGTTCCGCCACACGGAAAACTGGAGGGCTGTACGAATCCGGAATGCGATTGGGAAATGTGCAAGGCGATGGACGAAGCCGGAAGCAAGGATTACCTGGAGGTAAAGATTGCCGATACCGGGCAAGGAATTCCCAAGGACGACCTGTCCAGAATATTCGAGCCTTTCTACACTACAAAAGGGCAGAAAGGAACCGGGCTCGGACTGGCGGTGATATGGGGAATCATCGACAACCACAACGGCACGATAGACGTCGAAAGCGAACTGGGAAAAGGGACGACTTTTACCATTCACCTACCCCTGTGACCCCCCATTACACACTTTAAGACATGCGATAATAGAGGCCTGAAATGGCGATCCGCCGGAGCATACTAAACATGAACGGAACCAATTTCCACGCAGCTCTGATCACAACTGCGAGGCTGGCATTGGTAGTGTTCGCGCTCGCTGTAGCAGGCCCGGGCGCCAGCGCCGCGGGCAGCGCCCTTACCCAGCTGGACGAGCAATGTCTTGCCTGCCATTCCACCAAGGGAATGGACATGAAATTGGCGAACGGAGACAAACTTTCCCTGTATGTGGACGGAGCTGCGTTCGGGAAATCGGTGCATAACAAGATCGGCTGCGCCGTCTGCCATGCCAGCACTTCGTTCGAGAACCATCCCCCGGTAAAAAAGAAGAGCGCCGGCAGCCGCGAGTATTCGCTTGAAATGAACAAAGTCTGCGAATCCTGCCATGCCCCGATATTCAAGCTCTACGATGGCAGCATTCATGCATCCCTCTTCCGTGACGGCAACTCCTATGCGCCCGTCTGCACCGACTGCCACAGTCCTCATGCCGTCATGGCCAAATCCGCCTATGACACCGCAAGCGGCGCGCCGTGCAGCAAGTGTCACGATCCGATCTTTCAGGCGTACGCCGGGAGCGTCCATGGCAAGGCCACTCTGGGCTGCTCCGAATGCCACCGCGCCCACAACGTGAAGCCCGCAGGCGATCAGTTGAAGGGCGCCTGCTTCAGCTGTCATCCTGACGCACAGGAAAGCCACCAGAAATGGCTGCCCAATGCCAAACGGCATTTCGACGCGGTATCCTGCCCGGCCTGCCATTCGCCGGAGGCCAAGCGCAAGGTCGACCTCAGGCTTTACGACAACGTGGCGCAGCAATCCGTGGCCGAAAAAGCAGGCGTGCCGCAGTTCGAAAGCCGCGCCCGCTCGGCCGACAAGAAAGGCGCGGGTTTGGATGCGATGGCGCTGCACAGCCTGCTGCGTGAATTCAACCGCGAAGGCATAGACAACAAGACGACGCTGCGGGGCCGCTTGGAGGTCAGCGACGGCGTCGATGCGCATAAGCTCACCCGCAGTGCGCAGGCGATCCGGGATTGCGCCAAATGCCACCAGCAGGGCGCCGACGCGTTCCAGAGCGTCACGATTTCGATCGTAGGCCCCGATGGCCGGCAGCTGCGCTATGGTGCGCAGCCGGAAGTGCTGAACTCCATCATATCGGTGGATTCGCTGAGCGGCTTTTACGCCATCGGCGGCACGCGGATCAAGTTGCTCGACTGGCTCCTCGCCCTCGCCGTGCTTGGCGGCCTTAGCGTGCCGATCGGCCATATGACGATTAGGTGGCTGTTCAAGCGATACGCGAAGAAGATCATCGGAAAAGAGGATTCCTGAAACGCTGGGACCCAGGTCGGACTGCCGATACCGATGCCCTAAAGCAAAAAAGGAACAACGCAATGCCAAGAATCTACGTTCACCCGCTCCCCGTCAGGATCTGGCACTGGATCAACGCGTTTGGCTTCATCGCGATGATCGTCACCGGCTTCCAGATACGTTACATCGGATTGATCGATCTGATGTCGTTCCGGTCGGCGGTAGTCCTGCATGAATGGATAGGATTTGTGCTTATCGGTAATTTCTTTATCTGGCTGATCTTCTACCTGTTTACGGACAAGATCCGGGTGTATCACCCGGAATTGAACCCGATGAAGCACTTCCAATCGAGCTTGCGCCAGGCCATGTTTTATGGGTACGGCATATTCAAGGGCGATCCCAATCCGCACCACGTCAGCGTCTACGAAAAATTCAATTCGATGCAGAGCATGAGTTACCAGGTGATCATGCTGCTGCTGGTGCCGCTGCAATTCTGGACCGGGGTCCTGCTGTGGGACGTCAAGCGCTTCTCCGGCATGATCGACGTGCTAGGGGGAGTGCGCGTGGTGGATACGGCCCATGTGCTGATATTCATCTTCTTCTCCGGCTTCATTTTCATGCACATCTATCTCGCGACCCTCGGCCACACCCGCATGGCGCACATCACGTCCATGATCACCGGCTACGAGGAAACACCTGACGAGCACGGCCACGCCGAGGCGAACAAGCATTGATCGGTGCCGTGCGTCGCGGCCGTCGGTAAAGCGCACTGCGCGCTGGTGTTGCGGCGGGCGGTTGAGCGGTTCCGCCGTGCGGAATAGGGCGGTCCCCGCTTTCCGAATCAGTCGGTTTCGGACTGCGACGGGTCCTGTTCGGTGCCGCGGATGCGGATGTCGTATTTCTTCATCAGCGCCTGGAAATTTGCGCGCTGCATTCCGGTTTCCTCGGCGCTCCTGGTGACGTTCCAGGCGTTTCTTTTCAGCGCCTCGAGGACGAACAGCTTTTCGATGTTTTCCACCGACTTCTCGCGCGTGGCTTTCTTGATCCGTTTGAGCTCGTCGCTGGTTCTGGGCACGTCCAGGTCGCTGTTCACCTGCGCCTCGGCGATATTCGCCATGTGAGCCTGGCGAACGACCTTGTCGGTGGCAAGAATCACGGCGCGGTGTATGGTGTTTTCCAGTTCGCGCACGTTGCCCGGCCAGTTGTGGTGCATCAGCGCGCTCATGGCCCCTTCCGAAAATTCGCTAACTTTCTTCCCGAGCTCCTCGCTGAACACGTTGAGGAAGTGAAACGCCAGAGGCGGGATGTCGTCCAGGCGCTCCCGCAGGGGCGGCACCTGAATCGGAAAGATATTGATGCGATAGTACAGATCCTCGCGGAACGTTCCATCGGCCACCATCGCCTTGAGGTCCTTGTTGGTCGCGGTGATCAGCCTGAAGTTGGCGCTCTGGGTCCGGGTATCGCCCACCGCCTTGAATTCGCGTTCCTGGATCACGCGCAGCAGCTTGGCCTGGGTCGTAAGGGAAATGTTTCCGATTTCATCCAGGAACAAAGTCCCGCTCCCGGCGAACTCGAACATGCCCTTCTTGTTGACCACCGCACCGGTAAACGCGCCCTTGACGTGTCCGAACATCTCGCTTTCGAGCAGGTTTTCACTGAGTGAATTGCAGTCGACGGCGACGAAGGGTTTGTCCTTTCGCAGACTGTTGTAGTGGATTGCGCGCGCGATCAACTCCTTTCCGGTTCCGCTTTCACCGGTCAGCATCACCGTGCTGTTGGTAGGCGCACACTTGGCGATCAGGCGATATACGCTCTGCATCTGCGGACTTGCGCCGATAATGTTTTCGAAGCGGTACTTGGAGCTGACCTCGCTTCGAAGATCGACGTTTTCCTGCAGTAGCTGGCGCCTTTCCAGTGCGCGCGTGACCACCAGTTTCAACTCGTCCGGATCAAACGGCTTGGGCAGATAATCGAAGGCCCCGAGCTTCATCGATTTAACCGCGGTATCGATTTGGGACAGGCCGGTGACCATGATCACATCGATATCAGGATGCATTTCCTTGACGCGCCGCAGCACTTCCAGACCGTCCATCTTCGGCATCATGATGTCCAGAATGAGCACATCGAAATGCCGTTCATCGAGCTTTCTCAGCGCTTCGACTCCGTCCTGGGCCGTCTCGACTTCCTTGTCCCCGTCGTCCCCCAGAATGCGCACGCAACTTCTGATGACGATCTCTTCATCGTCGACGACCAGTATCCTGGCTTTCATTGACCGCTCCTGCTGCTTTCCGCGTCTCCCGAGGGAGGATTCAAAGGCAGATAAATCCGGAATGTGGACCCCTTGCCGACGGTGCTCTCCACTTCGATCAGGCCGCCGTGCGCCCTGACGATGCCGTGGCTGACCGACAGTCCGAGCCCGGTACCTTTCCCCACTTCTTTCGAGGTAAAAAACGGATCGAAAATCCGCTTCAGATTCTTATCCGGGATGCCGCAACCGGTATCGACGACGGAGATTTCCGCCATGGCCACCGGATCTTTCCCCGGCTCCGGGCTTCTTGCCTCAGGGCAACGGCGGCTGTGTATGGTGATGGTGCCTTCGTTTTCGATCGCGTGCTGTGCGTTGACGAGCATATTCATGATGACCTGCTTGATCAAGTCCGCGTCGACCCAGACTTGCGGCAGATCCCGGTCCAGCGCCATGGCGATCTCGACATCGCGAAACGACGCGGGCCGCTCGATGATGCGCACCGTATCCTCGATGACCTGGTTCAGGTCGGTAAATTTCTTTTCCGGGGTCTTTTCCCGCGCGAAATCGAGAAGCCTCCGGATGATGGCGGCGCAGCGCTTGGTCTCCCTGATCACCAGATCCAGGTCCTCAGCGTCGAGGCTCCCCTCCGGCATCTTCTTCCGCAGCAGGGTGGTGAAGGTGAGCACACCGGTGAGGGGATTGTTCAGTTCGTGCGCAATCCCTGCGGCGAGCAGGCCGACTGATGCCAGCTTTTCCGAGCGCGCCGTCTCGGTCTCCGCGATGCGCAGTTCCTGGGTCCGCTTTTCAACCTTCTGCTCCAGCGTGTGGCCCCAGTCCCGCAACTCCTCCTGGGAATTTCGCAATGCCGAGGTCATGGCGTTGAACGAGGTTGCCAGACGACCGAACTCGTCGTCGCTGCGCACGGGGATCATCTGGTCCAGATTCCCCGAGGATATTCGCTTGGCGCCGGCTTCGAGGTCTATCAGGGGCACGTAGACCAAGCGGTGCACGAAAAAACCGACGAACAGCGATGCGATGATGATAAATCCAATGGAATAGGCAGCCATGGTGACGGCGCCCGTCTGCATTGCGCGGTCTATGTTGTCGAGCGAATAGACGATGTCCAGGACGCCGAGGACCGGCTGGCTCTTGCTGTGCACATGGCAGTTCGCGGTATAGCATGAAGGCTCGTTGCGAATCACGTCCATGCTTCCGAGCATGCGGCGCCCTTCGGGGGTCGAAAAAATCCGCGAGCGCTGGCTCTGAGGAATCTGTTCCGGAGTCGATTCGGTGCGGTGGCAGATCACGCAGGCCTCGGCCTTGCGGTCCACCTTCTGCCCGATTTCCGGAAAGTAGGTCGAGTGGATGATGGTCCCGTCCTTGCTCAACACCCGGACTTTCGCGATGTTTCCCTGACTGCCGACGTCCTGGATGATGCTGTCGACGTAAGCGGGGCGGTTTGCCAGCATGGCAAAGCGCGTGCTGCGCTTGATCACCTCTGAAATCTGCGCGACATGATTCTCGGCTTCAGCCAGAAGTCCGTCGCGCTGATATCGGACGACAAGCAGGGTAAACACGAGCATCGCCAGAGTCAGGGCGGTGGCCAGATACAGGACGATCTTGAACTTGAGGGTTTTCGAGCGCATGCCTTCCCTACCCTTTCCGGAGATTCGAAAGGGACCGGAATTCGCGTTTGATTCGCAGTGTGGTCACAAGCAAAATCATTCAGATACTCAAATATTTATCCCAATACTTCGGGAAGGGTACAGAGTAGCAGTTCCAAATCGGCGCCGGTTTGACCGGCATCAAAAACTTAGGCCTGCAAGAACGCCATCTTCTAGTGGTTGACACAGGGTACTCGAGGGGGGGGACACTCCCCCGGCTCAAGAATCCTGGAGCAGCCGATCGAAAGCGCACAGATATTGCGCTTGGAGCGCCCGCCTGCCGTGCGTGGCGCAATGGCGTGGGTTAGACTAAGGGCGATTTCAGAACTACCGAAATGGCCCCTGATTCAGGGGAGCACGAGGGGATGCGCCCCGAAGGAAGCTCCCGTGGGGAATATCGCCTCGTTTGCAATGAGCCCCCAAGGCATTGTCCGATATTGCTACCGAAAAGAGATAAAGCGAACATGCGCATCGCCACGTGGAACGTCAACTCGCTGAAGGTGCGGTTGCCGCAGGTTCTGGACTGGTTGGGAAAGCATAGCCCGGACGCGCTATGCCTGCAGGAACTGAAGCTTGAGGATGCGAAATTTCCGCTGGCCGAAGTCCAGGCGGCAGGTTATTTTGCCGCATTCTCGGGGCAGAAGACCTATAACGGCGTCGCCATCCTCAGCCGCGAGCCTGCCGTCAATGTCGTTTGCGGGATTCCCGGCTTCGAGGACGAACAGCGCAGGGTGATCAGTGCCGACGTTGGCGGCGTGCGCCTGGTTTGTGCTTACGTGCCCAACGGCCAGAGCGTCGATTCGGACAAGTACCAGTACAAGTTGCGCTGGTTCGCCGCTTTTTCCGCCTGGCTGGAGCGGGAACTCGCGGCCCATTCACGCCTGGCGGTGCTGGGTGATTACAACATTGCGCCGGAAGACCGTGATGTGCACGATCCCAAGGCTTGGGAAGGCCAGATCTTGGTCAGCGGGCCCGAGCGCGATGCCCTGCGGCGCCTGATCGAATTCGGATTCAAGGACAGCTTCCGTCTGTTTGAGCAGCCGGAAAAGTCATTTAGCTGGTGGGATTACCGCATGAACGGGTTTAAGCGCAATCTGGGCCTGCGCATCGACCACATCCTGCTCGCTCCGGCGCTGGCTGCAAATTGCGTCAGTTGTTCAGTGGACGTTGAGCCCCGCCGCAACGAACGCCCCTCGGATCACGCGCCGGTCATTGCAGAAATCAGCGCTTGATCCAAAGGGCTGCGAGGGAAGCATTCCCTCGTTCCGTCCAAAACGCTCAGTCGATCAGTTCGTAGGCCGGCAGCGTGAGGAATTCGACGTAATGGTCGTCGGTGGTGATTTTCGCGAACAACTCCGCTGCCTGCTCGTATTTACCCGCTTTCCATGCCGTTTCGCCCAGATGGGTCTTGACTTTGGGCAGTTCTTCGGCGAGCAGGCTGCGGAACAATTCCTTGGTCACCTTGCGGCCGTCTTCGAGTACGCCTTTGGGCGAACGTATCCACTGCCAGATCTGGGAACGTGAAATTTCAGCGGTCGCGGCGTCTTCCATCAGGTTGAACACAGGCACGCAACCGTTGCCGGCGAGCCAGGCGCCGAGATACTGGATGCCGACCGAAATGTTGTAGCGCAGCCCTCCTTCCGTGATCGGCGTTTCCGGCTCGAAGTCGAGCAACTCTTTCGCCGTGATATTCACCTCGGGGCGCTGCCGGTCGTACTGGTTGGCTCCGGGCATGTGCTGGTCGAACACTGCTTTGGCGATCGGCACGAGGCCCGGATGCGCAACCCAGGTGCCGTCGCAGCCGTCGGTGACTTCGCGCAGCTTGTCTTCGCGTACTTTCGCCATCGCCGCTTCGTTCGCGGCCGCATCGTTCTTGATCGGTATCTGCGCCGCCATGCCCCCCATGGCCGGGGCATGCCTGCGATGGCAGGTCTTCACCAGCAGCAGCGCATAGGCGCGCATGAAACGCGCGGTCATCCTGAC
>Ga0194060_10001661_pt1 | contig 15954 bp, 8 predicted proteins | sample SepL225m_MetaG_FD_163427 | JGI IMG/M metagenome (GOLD analysis project Ga0194060, IMG submission 163427) | Anoxic zone freshwater microbial communities from boreal shield lake in IISD Experimental Lakes Area, Ontario, Canada - Sep2016-L222-5m | ecosystem: Environmental > Aquatic > Freshwater >...
GGTTCGTGCAGCACCAGAAATATAAAGAGTGTACAGAGACGCTGGAAATTGTCTCTGTTACCAGGGAGGAATTTGATGATTTTACACTTTTCAACTTGAGCTGACGGGGTCGCAGGATTTTTTTATAGTTAAATAATGTTAAATTATTTCTATTCTAAAAGGTTTAGAATAATTTAGAAAAAATATCGTGACTATGCTTAACCTTTATGCCAGCGATCCGGTACTTTTTGTCGATCGCTCGACGCCATCCGAACTCCTTGAAGCCATTCGGACACTTGAAAAATGGGATGAACAAGCGCTGGATATGGCAAATCTGCTGATCTCGGTCTGGTCAGCGGATGCAATTGCGCGACCCAACGATCGCGAAGGCATATCTGAACTCCAACGTCTTATCCATAGCACTCTTAATGGTGTGAATTCATCGGCATCGCTTCCTGAAGAGTACAGGTTTCGATGGCTGGAAGCGAGCGACATGCTTGAATCGAGACGCCTTAACCTCGCTCATGCCGATCCTGAAGTGCTGCTCAGGCGTCGCCATGTTACAGAAATCCTGCAATTGCTTCTCGAAACAGGCTATCGTGAACTTCCTCAACTGGAGCTTGTAAAAAAACTTGGAGTCAGTGCGGGTCGGGTCACTCAGCTTATCGGGAATCTCGAATCCTGCGGTCTTGTAACCAAGCGAAAACATGGCCGTGATATTCTTTTGCAACTCACTGATATCGGGCGGAAGCATGCTGCAAGCGCGCAAAAGACGGCTCCATCCGTGACAGGTTTTCGCGGGTTACTCTCAACAGACATCACGATTCAGTCGCACTTGAAAATTGGAAAACTGATTGCCGCATGACACCATTCATCGTCACCTTCTACAGCTACAAGGGCGGTGTCGGGCGCAGCCTGCTTGCCGCCAATATTGGTGTTCTCACTGCTCGCCGAGGGAAGACGCTGCTGTGGGATCTTGATATCGAAGCACCCGGATTGCACAACATCCCGGGACTGACACCATCAAAACCTGTCAAAGAGGGTTTTTTTGAATGGATGATTGCATGGCAGGAGTCCGGAAAAGCATCGAACAAAGCTGATTTCGGCAAACTTGTCAAACTCGCTTGCCAGACGCCTGAGCGGGATCGTCTGTTCATCTTGCCTGCTTATGGCGACCACAAAGACTTCGCAGGGCTTTTCCAGAGCATCCGCTGGGATGATTTTCTGGTTCGCGACCTCGACAGCGGTCTTGCGCTCTTTCGTGGTATCCTTGATTCTTTTGGCAAAGCTGGATTTCAAACAGTGTTGCTTGATTCGCGTACCGGTATCACTGACATTGGTGGTCTGCTTGCCGCTCTGTTGCCATACGCCACCGTTCTTGTTGGCAACTACGGCAGGCAGAATACCAGAGGACTTGCTCATGTCTGGCAAGCCCTTCAACCAGCCAGTGAGGGGCGCATTGCCGCACGAGGTACCTTGCCACCCCTGACCCGGTTGCTGGTTGCATCGCCAATTGCTGATGAACTCGATTTGCGAGCCAAGGGAGAGGAGATCTGGAAGGAGGCCTTTGGCTTGGCCCCTGCCGAATTGGTCACCATCCCTTTTGATCAGCGTCTGCTTTATACTGAAGAGCTTTACGCAGCAACACGCCCCGATACTCCGGTAGCCAAAGCCTACAACGATCTGGAACGTCGAATCGACAAGGTACGCCAGCAGGTAATTGCCGAGAACGAGTCAGCCCGCAGCAACAAAGATAGTCGTGCGCAAGGTAAAAGTTTCGAGGTGCGAGTTGCTCACCTTTTGCATCTGCTTGGCTACACCGTCGAGCACGAACAGTTGATCGACAGCAACCGGGTCGATCTTGTTGTACGCAAACGTGCCGATTTCGGGCGTGAAGAGGTTTATCTGGTCGAGTGCAAGGATCATCAGGCCGTTATCCCAAAGGAGAGAGTGCAGGTATTCAAAACCTGGGTTGATGGCCCGACCGCCAGAGAAATGCAGGCTCGTGGTATGGTGGTTGCCCCAAGCGATTTTAGCCCGGCAGCTCGCAGCTTTGCGCTGGAGCAGGGAATCCAGGCGCTTACCTTCGATGAACTCGAACGCAGCCTCTTTGATTTTGCACCCTACCTTGCCCGCATTCGCCAGCGCTACGAAGCAAGTGCTCTTGCAGGCAACTATGTTGACCAGTATCTGCTTCTTGAAAAGCAGCCCGACGAAAAACCGGTGCCGATGTTGCCTCACGCCCTTCAGTGGGTTTCGGGAGCGGGAAGCCGGTTGTGGCTTGTGCTCGGCGATTATGGTACCGGCAAAAGCACCTTGGTTGAGCGATTTGCCTACGAACTTGCCCTCAACTGCAAAAACGATCCCGAAAGCCCGATTCCGGTCGAAATCAATCTGCGTCAGTTTCCCAACGCCATCTCACTCGATAGCCTGATTCGCGAGCATCTCGAAACTGAACTGCGCACCGTGCTCAATCCCGAGATTGTGCTGCACCTGCTTGATGCCGGGCGAGTAGTGCTGTTGCTCGACAGTTTCGATGACATGGGAGTGGCGCAGGCTGGGCGTAGTGTCGAAGAGCAGTTCCGTCAATTGGTGCGACCAACCGCTAACCCCGGTCGTAATTACCGCAGCAACCGGGTGCTCATCACCTCCCGCAGCCACTTTTTCAGCGACAGCAGCGGCACCAGGCAAGCTGAGGGTGCCAGGCTCTTCGAAGCGGATTCAGCTCTTTGCAAAGCCGCACGTGCCTTCGATGCTACGCTTGATACCCTGCCCGTTTTCAGAAAGGAGCAGATTACGGAATACCTGCACAAACGCCTTGGTATGGTCGAAGGCGATGAGGTTCGACGGTTTATCGAAGAGAGATATGGGCTCCAGGACATCGCTTCAACACCCCGGTTCCTCAATATCCTTGTAGCTTCTCTTCCTGATCTGATAAAAGAGGGAGAGAGTGTGAGCACAGGTTCACTCTACCTGACCTACACTACCCACTGCTTGAATACCATTCGCTGGAGCCAGGGCCAGCTTAACGTCGAGCTTATGCGCGACCTGCTTGAGCGCATGGCCTGTGAGCTTTGGAGCAGGCCACAAAACCAGATTCACTATACCGATATCGCCGGACTGTTGCGTCGAGAAGGTGGAGTTGCCCTCAGCTTTGACAGTGATCAGGTTGACCTTGAACTGCGTACTGCTGCTTTTCTTGTGCGTAGTGCTGACGGCCATTATCGTTTTTCACACCGAAGCTTTCTTGAATTCTTTTTTGCTCATGCACTCTTCCGTGCCCTCCAGAAAGGCCATTTTACAGAAGCTCTGACCTATGGCCCTATCAATCCCGCAGCGACCACATTTCTGCTTGACCTGACTGAGTCAGTGCGTGAGAATTCCGATAAACTGACCGAAGTCATTCGTACAATTTTTGCAAACCCATATAATGAAGGCACTTCAGAATTCAAGCGTTTTCTGAATTTAATGCCAAACAAGACATCCACTACGCCGCTTTATTTCAAGGGAGTTATGGTTTCGAGCACCTTCACCGACCTGAAGGAGCACCGTGCTGCACTTATCAACATCATTGATCGTTCAGGGTTTAAGGCGGTGGTGATGGAGCATGATTCTGCCAGGTCTGACGTGGATGTTATCGACTCTTCGCTTCGGATGGTGCAGGAGAGTGCCGCGTATATCCTTGTTATCAGCCACAAATATGGGCAGACACCGGTGTGTACAAGCCGGAATCCCGGCAAGCTTTCAATTACCGAGCTGGAGTTTAACGAAGCAGTGCGGCTTCGAAGGCCAATCCTGCTCTTTATTATGGGTGAAGATCATGCGATAAAGAAGAGTGATATTGAAAAAGATCCAGAGAAGGAAGCCTGGTTAAATGCCTTCCGTGAGCGGGCGAAGAAGATGGGGCCCGATTCGGCGGTTCATCGTGTTTATGCCGAGTTCAACAGCCTTGATGAGTTCAAGGATAAGGCTGCTAAAGCCATATTCGATCTTCGACTTGTTTTTCACACAACCGATACCGAACCTCCTGGCGGCAAGGGAACAACACAACCCAATGACAAAAAACAGAAAGAGTACGCAGAGCGCTATCAGACAACCCTCAAAGAGGAGTTGGGTTCCATTCGCATGCTTGGGCTTCCCGGTGTTGAGAGCATCAAGGTCAACCTGAACAACGACACCTTTGTGCCCTTGCGCCTCTCCGATAGCCAGGAGCGAGGTGGCCTTGTCTCAAAAGAGGGCGGTATGCAGGGAAGTGCACATATTCTCAATCCCGACGAGATCATGAAGCAGGCTTTCCACGACCGGAGAGGTCGCCGGATGCTTCTTGTTATCGGTGACCCTGGCGCAGGCAAAACCACACTGCTCAAGTATTATGCCCTTTGTGCGCTTGAGGATTACACAAAGCTTGGATTCAGCACTCCAGTCAAAGTTTTTTACCTGCCATTGCGCGATCTTCTCCGCGACAAGGAGGGGCGTTGCACTGAAAATCTGCCAGCAACTCTTGCCGGATGGTCTGAAAAGCATCATCAAACCATTGATGCAAAAGTTTTCAATGACTGGTTGAACCATGATAGTTCACTGGTGTTGCTTGACGGTCTTGATGAAATCAGCACTGTCGATGAGCGAAAAGAGGCGTGCCGATGGATTGACAACGCCTTCAGCGGCTTCAGCAAGGCCTTTTTTGTGGTGACCTCACGGGCGACAGGGTATCGCAAAGATGAAGGCATTGAGCTTGCCTCAGAGTACGAACGAGCCGATGTACAGGACTTTACTACGGAGCAGCAGGAACGGTTTTTACGAAACTGGTTCAGGGCAGCATTTCTGAAAGAGCCTTGTGATAAAGGATTTAACGAAGAGAGGTGGCAGGAGAAGCAAAAAAAAGAGGCCGAAATACGTGCCACGACTATTGTTGCGCATCTCAAAGCAGAGAAGAACAAGGGTTTGCGTCAACTGGCGGCTATTCCCATGATTCTGCAGATCATGGCTATTTTGTGGAAGGACAGAGACTACATGCCGGAAAGTCGTGTGAAACTGTACGAAGCCGCGCTTGATTATCTGCTTGAATTCCGCGATAAACGCCGTGATATCAGACCCCTGCTCTCGGCAATTGATGCCCGACAGGTTCTTGGGCCGGTTTCGCTCTGGATGCAGGAGAGGCTCAAAAAAGATGAAGTTGCCAGAGCCGACATGCACACTCAAATGCAGGAGTGGCTTGACACGCTTGATACTCCTCCAACGGCGAAAGCATTTTGTAACTATCTGGTTGAACGTGCCGGTTTGCTGGTTGAGACAGGCGGCAAAGAGTACCTTTTCCGGCATAAATCATTCCGTGAATATCTCGCAGGAGTTCAACTCAAGGAAGATCGACCTTACGAGCATATCAATATACTTGTTGCGAATTTTGGTGATGACTGGTGGGAAGAGCCGCTTCGCTTTTTTATTGCTTCGGTTGATGCCAGAGTCTTTGATGCTTTTATGGCAAAACTCTTCGATTCGCCACAAAGTGACGAGATGACACCAAAACAGCAGTTGTTATTGCAGACAATCATTGAAGAGGCAAAAGGGAAAAAAATTGATGCACTGTGCAACAAGCTGCTTGAACCGGCGACAACAGCCAGTCGACAGCGGGTGATTCTTGACTGCCTCAAAGCCATCGGAAAACCGGCCTCTCTTGAAGCGTTGCAGGAGTTCAGGGAGAACAAACTTGCCAGAGAGAACAGGGACATTATCAATCGCACTGAGGAGGTGATTCTGGCGCTTGGAGGTCAGCCTCTGGCTTCAAAAGCAGAAAAAAGTGTCAGCGGAAAACCGGCATCGTTCCGTAATCCCAACGAACAGAATGCGGAGTACATTCTGGTACCGGGGGGGCGTTATATCTACTCGGTGACAGACAAGGAGGAGCCGGTGGAGGATCTCTATGTTGCCAAATACCTGGTAACGAACCGGCTTTACCGCTTGTTCATTGCATCGTTGCAGCAAAATGGCTCTTCGGCGAAGTCACTCGTTGCAGAGCTGAAAACTATTGCCCAAAACAACAGTTGGGGAGAGGAGTTCGGCAACTCTTTCAAAGAGGACGGCAACGATCTTGCCACTCTTTTCCGATCACGACAGGATGAAAATCGAAAATTTGACGGGGAAGATCAGCCGGTGGTTGGCATTACCTGGTATGCTGCACAAGCTTACTGCCTCTGGCTCTCCCTTTTTGAGCCCGATAAACCGCAGTACCGCCTTCCGAAAGAGATTGAGTGGGAGTGGGCTGCAGGGGGGAAGCGAGGAACTATTGCAGAGAAGGTTCGTCCATATCCATGGAGTGACGGGAAGGGTGATCCCGGATCAACACTGGCTAACTATGGCAAAAGTATTGGAGCAACAACACCTGTTGGCAACTATCCTGACGGAGCTACACCTGAGGGGTTGTACGATATGGCAGGCAATGCGTGGGAGTGGATGGAGAATGAACATGAAAAATATCCTTCATCTCGTGCATGGCGAGGGGGTTGCTGGTACGATGATGCTGATGCTCTGCGCTGCTCCTCCCGGGGCATCAGCTTTCCGAGGGACGGCAACGACGATGTGGGTTTTCGAGTGATTCGTTCCAGTCTTTTTTCTTCCTGAAAATCTGGCAATCTGATCTCTGGATCTCTGAAAACAAGACATTCAGATTGAGGCAAGCTTACAGGGTGGGCAGGAAATTTTTTTTTGAAATTGGAGCTTATTGGTGCAGGGAAGTCCTGAACCATGATTAACTGGCATCAAATGGTGAGCATCCTTTTGTCATAGTCTTTTGTGAACAAGGTCCGTGTGCGGTAACCGGTAGGCTATGGAAGCTTCTAACATAGGAGATTGTAATGTAGTTATCTGTAATTGGCGTGACTCCTCTGGGCGATTATACCTTGATGCTTGAGTTTGAAAACCGTGAAAAGAGAGTTTTTGTACGAAAAAAGTGTCGCTGTTCTTGTGTAAATCGAGTTCATTATTCGCTGGTGAGTAAAACGGCCAGCGAATTGATCTTTTGACTTTAGTGCCTGGTGCAGCAAGATGGTTGATGCGGTTGCTGATTTCCGATCAGAAACAGTATATTGTATTGCATTTGCAATGCCAACATGATTATTGCAGGACGTATGAAAAGCGCATCATTACCGTCACTCCGCGTTGAACCCGAGCTTCGCCAGGCGGCCGAACAGGCTCTGCAGCAGGGGGAAACCCTCTCTTCATTTATAGAATCATCGCTTCGGGCAAACATCGAACGTCGGCTCAGTCAGAAGGAGTTCATTGCCCGCGGTCTTGCTTCGCAGGAGCGTGCCCGCAGAACCGGAGAGTATGAGGATGCTCCGGTAGTCGTGGACCAGCTTCAGAAGATGCTTCTCGAAGAAAAAAAGAAGAGGCAGTGAAATTCTCCGTCCGCTTTACCCCCGATGCGAAAGATGACCTTGTCCGGCTCTATGCATTTCTTCTTGAAAAAGATCTGAAGGCTGCGGAAGAGGCGCTTGATGCACTATCAAAGGGGTTCAACTTTTTAAGGGAATTTCCTTTCAGTTGCCGCAAAGCCCTTCCTGAAAATCCGCTGCTTCGGGAACTGCTCGTTTCATTCGGAAACTCGGGTTATGTCGCTCTCTTCGAAATTGAGGATCAGGTTACTGTAACCATTCTTGCCGTACGCCACCAGCGGGAGGATGACTATTATTGATTCAGGCAAGATCGGCGAATGATTTGAAAGCGGTTCTTGCTGATATTCATGTTGAGGGTTTTGCATATTAACAGTATTATGCCTAATGCGTTTACGGAAGAAAAGTTGGTGAAGAACAGCCGGTATTGCTGCACGAAAATTGACCGGGATTTATTTCATTTTTGATTGACAAGGGCAAGCAGTTTATAAGGTCAACTAACATGATGCCAAACGACACATCCACTATGCCGCTTGATTACAAGGGAGTTATGGTTTCGAGCACCTTCACTGACCTGAAGGAGCATCGTGCTGCGCTGATCAACATCATTGATCATTCAGGGTTTAAAGCGGTGGCGATGGAGCACGATTCTGCTAAATCTGACGTGGATGTGATTGACTCTTCGTTGGGGATGGTTGGAGATGCCGCAGTCTATATTGGTATCATCACAAAGAAGCTTGGCCAGATTCCGAAATGTTCCATACGTAATCCTGGTAATGTTTCAATCACTGAACTGGAATTCAACAAAGCGGTTAATCTCTGTCTGCCAATTCTGTTGTTCCTCATGGGAGATGGACATCCTGTTCTTGAATGCCAGATTGAAATTAAGGCTGGTAATCGCAAGAAGCTGAATGCCTTCCGTGAACGGGCAAAGAAGATGGGGCCGGATTCGGAGGTTCATCGTGTTTATGCCGAGTTCAACAGCCTTGAGGAGTTCAAGGAAAAGGCAGCTAAAGCCATATCTGATCTTCGCCTTGTTCTCCAGAAAAAATATATCAAACCTCCTGTCGGCAAGGGAGCAAAGCCACCCGTTGACAATAAACATAAAGAGTACGCAGAACTCTACCAGGCAATCCTCAAAGAGGAGTTGGGTTACATTCGGATGCTTGGGCTTCCGGGTGTTGAGAGTATCAAGGTCAACCTGAACAACGACACCTTTGTGCCCTTGCGCCTCTCCGACAGGCAGGAGAGAGGCGGCCTTGTTTCAAAAGAGAGCGACCAGCAAGGGAGTGACCATATTCTCTATCCCGACGAGATCATGAAGCAGGCTTTTCACGACCGGAGAGGTCGTCGGATGCTGCTCGTTATCGGTGACCCTGGCGCTGGCAAAACAACGCTGCTCAAGTATTATGCCCTTTGTGCGATTGAGGATTACACGAAGCTTGGATTCAGCACTCCAGTCAAAGTTTCCTACCTGCCCTTGCGCGATCTTGTTCGTGACAAGGAGGGGCGTTGCACAGAAAAGCTGCCAGGAACCCTTGCCGGATGGTCAGAAAAGCATCATCAACCCATTGATGCAAAAGTTTTCAATGACTGGCTGAACCATGACAGCTCTCTTGTATTGCTTGATGGTCTTGATGAAATCAGTAACATCGAAGAGCGAAAAAAGGTGTGCCGGTGGATTGATAACGCCTTCAGCGGCTTCAGCAAGGCCTTTTTTGTGGTCACATCACGGGCGACAGGATACCGCAAAGATGAAGGTATTGAGCTTGCCTCAGAGTACGAACGAGCTGATGTGCAGGACTTTACTGCTGAGCAGCAGGAACGTTTTTTGCGGAACTGGTTTACAGCAGCATTTCTGAAAGAGGCTTGTGAAAAAGGAGTTGACGAGGAGAGGTGGCTGGAAACGCAAAAAATGGAGGCCGAAAAACGTACCACCACCATTGTTGCACACCTCAAGGTGGAGAAAAACAAGGGGTTGCGTCAACTGGCGGCTATTCCCATGATTCTGCAGATCATGGCTATTTTGTGGAAGGAGAGGGAGTACATGCCGGAAAGCCGTGTTGAACTCTACGATGCAGCGCTCAACTATCTGCTTGAATTCCGCGATAAACGTCGGGATATCAAACCGCTGCTATCCGCAACTCATGCCCGACAGGTGCTTGGGCCGGTTTCGCTCTGGATGCAGGAGAGGCTCAAAAAAGATGAAGCTGCCAGAGCCGAAATGCACACTGAAATGCAGGAGTGGCTTGACACGCTTGATACTCCTCCAACGGCAGAAGCTTTTTGTGACTATCTGGTCAAACGTGCAGGTTTGCTGGTTGAGACAGGTGGCAAAGAGTACCTTTTCCGTCATAAATCATTCCGTGAATATCTTGCAGGAGTTCAGCTCAAGGAAGATCGTCCGTATGAGCATATCAATACGCTTGTTGCAAATTTTGGAGAAGACTGGTGGGAAGAACCACTCCGCTTTTTTATTGCTTCGGTTGACGCTAAAGTCTTTGATGCTTTTATGGCAAAACTCTTTGATTCGCCACAAAGTGACGAGATGACGCAAAAGCAGCAACTGTTGTTGCAAACAATCATTGAAGAAGCAAAAGGGAAAAAGGTTGATGCACTGTGCAACAAGCTGCTTGAACCGGCGACAACAGCCAGTCGGCAGCGGGTTATTCTTGACTGCCTCAAAGCTATCAATAAACCGGCCTCTCTTGAAGCGTTGCTGAAGTTCAGGGAGAAAAAATTTGCCGGAGAGAACAGGGACGTTATCAACCGCACTGAGGAGGTGATTCTGGCGCTTGGAGGTCAGCCACTGGCATCAAAAGCTGAAGAAAGCGCTGGCGGAAAACCGGCATCGTTCCGTAATCCCAACGAACAGGGTGCGGAGTACATTCTGATACCGGGCGGAAACTATCGGTATTCAGTGACAGATAAAATCGTGGATGTGCCCGATGCTTACTTTGCCAAGTATCCGGTAACCAACAAGCTTTACCGTTTGTTCATTGCATGGTTGCAGGCAAAAGAGTCACCAGTTTTGTTTTCAGCATTCACCACTGAACTGGATGCTATCGCAAATGATAACAGGTGGGGAAATAAGTTTGGCGGCGATTACAATAATGGGAAAAGTGATATTGTGGGACTCTTTCGTTCAGGGTATGATGAAGATCGCAAATACGATGGAGAGGATCAGCCGGTGGTTGGGGTTACCTGGTATGCCGCCATGGCCTATTGCCTCTGGCTTTCGTTGCTGGAAGGTGACAAGACACGTTACCGTCTTCCGAATGAAATGGAGTGGGAATGGGCTGCGGGTGGAAAGCAAGGAACAACGGGTCAAAAAGTACGACCTTATCCGTGGTTGGAGGAGAAGGGTGAGCCCAACGCAACACTTGCAAACTATAATAAAAACATAGGCACAACGACACCGGTTGGGAACTATCCTGAAGGTGCTACCCCGGAAGGGCTGTATGATATGGCGGGCAATGTTTGGGAGTGGATGGAGAATGAACATGAAAAATATCCTTCATCCCGTGCATGTCGCGGGGGTTCCTGGTACGCTGATGCTCTGCGCTGCTCCTCCCGGAGCTACGGCGATCCGTGGGTCGACGTCAACGATGTGGGTTTTCGAGTGATTCGTTCCAGTCTCTTTTCTTCCTGAAAATCTGGCAATCTGATCTCTGGAACTCTGAAAAAAAGACATTCAGATTGAGGCAAGCTTACAGGGTGGGATGGAAATTTTTTTTTTGTATTTCGTAGGGCATCGAAAGGATCCGGTCTGGCGACTTGCAGAAAAGAAAGCAGAATAAAACGGCCTGTTTGCAGAAAAGAATTCGGGATAAATATTTTATAATTTATCACTATATAATGCTTTGATTGAGATTTTTGCATTCTTTATTGCGGAAAAGAATGCAAAATAAAACAGGTCGTTTGCAGAAAAGCGGGTAACGGTTCTGGCAGTTTACGGTTCAGCCATATCAAATTGCTCTTGCTGGCATGTAAAGATGGCAATTTTGATCCTGTCGAAACCGCAGAAAGGAGATATTGCCACCGATTGTTCTTACTTGATATTGTTGGAGATAATGGTGTGAACATAAAAAAGATCTGGTACTGTTCCCGGAATGGAAAAATCGATTACCGGATTTTTGCGTTAAAGCTAAGGTTGAAAATAGCTGAAAAACGGAAGGAGATCGTCCGATGAATTTCAAAAAACTGGATGCAATGAAAGCCCGGATGGAGAGTTTCAGACCGTTCAGCCCTGAAATGCTCAGCAATCTGCATGAGGATCTGGTGCTGTGCTGGACCTACAACTCCAATGCTATCGAGGGAAATACGCTCACGCTCAAGGAGACCAAGGTTGCGCTTGAAGGCATAACCATTGGCGGCAAAACCATGCGTGAACACTTCGAGGTTATCAACCATCGCGAAGCCATTCTTTATGTTGAAGCTCTTGTTCAGAAAAACGAACCTCTTTCGGAGTGGCAGATAAAATCATTGCATCAGCTTATTTTGAAAAATATTGATGACCGGAATGCAGGGAGGTATCGGATGCAGAATGTTGTTATTTCCGGCGCTGAGCACCGACCGTCTGATTACCTGAATGTGCCTGAAGAGATGGAGGCTTTTGCCATACAGACAGCAGTGAACAAACAATGTTTGCATCCTGTTGAACATGCGGCAAGAGTGCATGCCGACTTTGTAAAAATCCACCCCTTTGTCGACGGCAATGGCCGAACCGCCCGCCTGCTGATGAACCTTGAACTGATGAAGTCAGGGTTTCCCCCTGCCGTGCTGACCGTAGAAAAGCGCCTTGGCTATTACGAAACGCTTGACCTTGCCCAAACCAAAGGTGACTACGAACCCTTTCTGTCGTTGATGGCCGAAACGGTTGAACAGGCGTTTGAACCTTACTGGTATGTGCTTGGTGTTGGGAAATGATGGAATGAAAAACAGAAGTGTAAATTATTCGGGTGAACTCATGAATCAATCGAAACTTCAAGTGAGGTTGAAGTACTCGAATCAGAAGAATAACTGCACAGGGAGAAGCAAACAATGAAAATAGAGTCCATACGGTTAAAAAATTTCAAGGCATTCAAGGATGCGGAGTTGATTGATCTGCCGAATTTTTGCGTCTTTGTAGGGGCGAATGGCACAGGCAAGAGCACCATCTTCTCCGTGTTCGGTTTTCTGAAAGATGCCATTACCAGCAATGTCAACACGGCGCTTGCAAAGCTTGGCGGCAGCCGGGGTTTTTCAGAGGTGCGCAGCCGTAACGCTACCGGGCCGATTGAGATTGAGTTGAAGTTTCGGGAAAAGAGTGACATGCCTCTGACCACCTACTTCCTGCAAATCAACGAGGAGAACGGTCGAGTTTTTATTGAGCGTGAAATTCTCAAATACCGTCGCGGCAGTGGCGGTCAGCCGTGGCATTTTCTTGATTTTTCAAGAGGGAAGGGGAGTGCCGTCACCAATGAACTGATGTCGGTTAACGATGTCAATGAGTTGATTCGCGAAGAGCAGACGCTGAAATCCCCGGATATTCTGGCCATTAAAGGGTTGGCGCAATTCAAGCGCTTTCCTGCTGTGGTGGCGCTTGGCAATCTTATTGAGAACTGGCATGTCTCTGATTTTCATATCAGTCGGGCCCGTCCAGAGCAGGAGGCTGGTTATGCGGAGCATCTGTCGCGTGAGGGTGAAAACTTGTCGCTTGTTATCCAGTATCTTCATAACCACCATCCGGCAGAGTTCAGTCAAATACTTGAGTTGCTGAAGCAGCGCATTCCCGGGATCTCTCAGGTAGAATCAAAAACCACCGAAGAGGGGCGGGTGCTGCTCAAGTTTCAGGATGGTTCGTTTGAAGATCCTTTTCTGGCACGCTACGTTTCGGATGGTACCATCAAGATGCTGGCTTATCTGACGCTGCTCTATGATCCTTCACCACACCCGTTGTTGTGTGTAGAAGAGCCTGAAATTCAGCTCTATCCACGATTACTGCATGAGCTGGCAGAGGAGTTTCGCAATTATGCAAATCGGGGTGGGCAGGTATTTGTTTCTACCCATTCACCTGATTTTTTAAATGCAGCCACCGTTGATGAGGTTTTCTGGCTCGTCAAAGAAGAGGGATATACGCAAATCCGCCGAGCCAATGAGAATGCGCAGATTGTTGCCTATATGAAAGATGGCGATCAGATGGGCTATTTGTGGGATCAGGGCTTTTTTGAGGGGAGTGACCCACAATGAAGAGCCTTGTTTTCTTTCTTGAAGAACTCTCTGCTCGCCGAATGCTTGAGGGAGTATTACCGAGATTGATTCCTTCTGATATTAATGTTCACTATGTGGTTTTTCAGGGAAAAAGTGATCTGGAAAAACAACTTGAAAGAAAACTTCGCTTTTGGCTGCTCCCTGATTCAATCTTTGTCGTCTTGCGTGATCAGGATGCTGCTGATTGTCATGTTATTAAAAGGAGACTTGCGGAGCTTTGCCAGCAAGCAGGGAAAAGCGAAGCGTTGGTTCGGGTTGCTTGCCACGAATTGGAAAGTTTTTATCTCGGCGATCTGGCTGCGGTTGAACATGGGCTTGGTATCAGGGGATTGTCTGCAAAACAGGGACAGAGTCGGTACAGAACTCTGGATAAACTTGGCTCTCCCTCTCAGGAATTGAATAAACTGACAAACGGCAAATATCAGAAGGTTGCAGGATCTCGTGCTATCGGCGGATATCTCAATCTTGACAAAAACAGCTCAAGGAGTTTTACTGTGCTTCTCTTGGGGATCAAAAAAGTGCTTGAACATTGACTCATGGAAGCAATCTCAAAATTAACAATTGAGATATTTTGCTGCCAGCCCCATAATTCTTCCCCGCAAAGCACGGTGCTGAATCACATTCTCCGCTCGCGAACTCTTCACCTCAATAACAATACTCCGGTTACTTCCACACGCTGCGCGGTACACCTCGCTGAATTCCCGGTTCGTCTGCGGGCAGGCATAGTCAAGCCCGAAGGTCTCTGCGGCTGAGCGGATGCTGTAGTTCTGTGGTGTGGCGAAGTGGGTTTCAAAGACATCCTGGCATTCAGCAACGGGAAGAAAGGAGAAGATGGCACCACCGTTGTTGTTCAGAACGATGATCTGCAGCGGAAAGGGAAGTGTGCCGAGCAGCGAAAGGGCGTTGAGGTCGTGCAGGAAGGCAATGTCGCCAATCATCAGTGTTGCTGGCTTCTGGTGTCCATTGGCAAAACCGGCAGTGGTGGAGATGATGCCGTCAATGCCACTTACTCCACGGTTGATGGCTGTCGGAATACCACAGGCATGGCTGCTGCTGGCGGCGTAGTTGTCCATATCCCTGACCGGCATGCTGTTTGACACAAAAAGTACCTGTTGCTCCGTGATGAGCTGCGACACCAGCCGGGCAGCCGAGATATCGGTGACCGGTTTATCGGGAAGAAGTTCGGTTTTAATCTCTTCAGATACGGCCCTGAAAAAGCTGGCAGTCGTGTTGATGTCAAGCTTTGACGGGGTGGTACGGCATCCTTTCAACTGAGCTGCGGTCAGTGCGATAGATGCTTCAAGGCGGCAGGTAACGTTATGATCAGGGGAAAAGCGGGCTGGTTGTGGCTTGACAACAATGTAGCGCTCCGGTTGCCACTCTTTCAGCGCTGTTGAGGGGTGTTTTGCAATGACGTTGCCGCCAAAGTGCAGGACAAGGTCAGCCTTAAAGGATTTTCGGAATTCAGGTGACTGGAGCAGGAGCTGCCAGGGCTGGACTGAGGCAACCATTCTCAGGCCGGATGAAAAATCTGCATAGAGCGGAATGTTCAGGTCGTTGGCCAGTTCACTGACCGCCAGGGCATCAGCGCTGCTCGTCATGCTTCCGGCAATGATCATCGGCAGCTCTGCCTCTGCGAGCAGTTGGCGCAGCATGGTAATCGTGCCTGCATCGGGCACTTTTTCAGGGACAATCGATCTGCTGCATGGTTTTCCGTTTTCCAGCCAGGGCTGAAGGGGAGCGACCCAGGGATCTTTGAGATCCGGAGTTGCCGGTTCAAAAGGTTCACGGAAGGGCTGGTTCAGGTGGACTGGCCCTGCGGACTCTCCAAGCGATTTTGCTACGGAGTATGCGACCGTAGAGAGGAGCGCCTTCAGGGGTGTATCGGTTGACGGTGCAGGCAACTGCATGTCCCATCGGGTATAACTGCCGAAAATATTTTCCTGCCGGATGGTCTGGTTTGCCCCACATTCAAGTAGTTCGAAAGGGCGGTCGGCAGAGAGCACAATCATCGGCTGAAAGTCCATCGAAGCTTCTACCACAGCGGGCAAGTAGTTCGCGACGGCAGTGCCTGAGGTGCAGACGAGTACTGCGGGCCTGCCGGTCGCCCGTCCATAGCCGAGTGCAAAAAAGGCGGCGGAGCGTTCATCGACAAACATTTTCCATTGCGCTTTCGGGTTTCGTGCGATGGCAATGGTGAGCGGTGTTGATCGTGAGCCGGGTGAGATGCAGAAAAATCCTGCCCCCTGGCGAATCAGCTCTTCAACCATGATGCTGCTCCACAGTGAGGTGATTTGCTGGTTGTTCATGCTTCCTGACGGGTTATGGCAAGGATGTC
>Ga0194060_10001662_pt1 | contig 15950 bp, 13 predicted proteins | sample SepL225m_MetaG_FD_163427 | JGI IMG/M metagenome (GOLD analysis project Ga0194060, IMG submission 163427) | Anoxic zone freshwater microbial communities from boreal shield lake in IISD Experimental Lakes Area, Ontario, Canada - Sep2016-L222-5m | ecosystem: Environmental > Aquatic > Freshwater >...
GAATAAATACGTGGATTACTGAAGTTGAACCACCGGTGAAGTTTGTGCAGGATATGAAGATGAGGATATATTCAAAAGCTTTATGCCGTAGTCTTTTGGTTGCATGGCTTTAGATTAGCCGGGATTTATACAACTGCAGAAATAGGCGGCTAACTTTGCTTGAATTTTTTTCTTGAGTACTATAAAGCCCTAAATAAAAATAAAACACCTGTAAATTCGTATTATTTTTAAAAGCTAAAATTCATTTGCAATGGGGAATTATAAGATATATATTTGAGTTGGCTGACATTTTTCAAGACCCTAATAATTTGAGCCGGAATGAGTACAATTCCTACCGCACAGCTTGTTTTAGGTTACAAGGAATATTTTAAAACCAACCCTCCACAAGACCGGTTAAGTATTCTTCAAGGCATTTGTAAGAGGAATCTCATTACAGAATTTTCAGGACTTAATTATCGGCTAAAACCAAGTACATCAAAGTATCATGACACTAGTTTGGAAACACAAATAAAAGAGCTGCAATATTTTTGTGGTATCGATGAAAATCTTCATAAAGAATATTCAAGAATAGCTGATTCGTATACTCCCAACAAGGAGGATCATCCACTAATCTTCATAAGACAAACTTGCCTTTTTGCACTAGAAGAAATAATTCAATCAAATCTTCCAGTGATAGAAGATTTCAATATGGCGAGAATAGAAATTTGGGATTCGATTTTCAAATATATGTTGGCTGTTAATACAGCTATCACAGCAATTTCTGAAGAAACAGAAGGTGAAGCTGTAAACTTCGAAACCATAAACCCGAAAATGCTGCCATTAAATGAGCTTAATATTAGCATTGATCCTATTTATACTCCCTATCGAGGTTATAGACTATTAGAATATTTATCCACTCATGAATTATTAAAAGATAAATTGATTGAATATTTTAAAGAAAATTATGAGGTTACATACGATTATTTCGTCTATGAGACATTGGGCATGAGTTTTAACAATAAGAATGAAAATCCACAACTTCGTTTTTATTACAATGTTTCTGAAGCTTCAAATAAGCTTTTTGAACGATTATCTCAAATACATGAGTCTTCTGAAATCTCAAAATTCTTATCATTAAGGAAATTCCCTTTTTACAAAAACAAAAGGAATTCTTATATATTAATGGATGCCAATTTCTTACTCGAAAAAACATATAGTCAGTTCATTAATGACTTTTGGTTCGATGGTATAAGAAAATTTCAAACGGCTGATGGTTCAGAATATATGGACATTAGAAAGTATCGCTCAATAGTGGGTTACTTTTTTGAAACATACGTAACTGAGATAATTAGATATTCATTTGAAAAATCAAAGCATTATGCGATAAAGCTTTTTGATGAACTAAAAATAAATAAAAAAGCGGGGGTAGTTGAAATAGCTGACTTATACCTCCGGTTTAACTCTAAAATAATTCTCGGACAGGTGAAGTCTACTAATATTTATGACAAAGAAAAATATGGAGGTACAATTGACATATTTTACAATAACAACAGAGCCAAGTTTTTTGATACTTATGGCTTAAGTCAGTTGATACAATCGATCCGGCTATTGGATAACTCATTAAGTGAAATTGACAGAAAATTCCCCAGATGTAAATCTTATAAGATTTTCCCTGTCATCATTGTTAATGAAAAAGGGCTTCAAACTCCATTGATGGGTAAGATTTTTCAGGATAGATTCATAGAATTACTTGGAGAATTTAAAAACAAAAAGGTTCATATTTATCCGCTAACAATAATTCATGTTAGTGATCTTGAAAATATTCAGGATTCGCTTAACGAAAATCCTAATCAAATTTGGGACTTGTTGAAATATCATTGTAGAAACCCTCACTTTATGCCTCCTTTTTATAATTCAATTATAAGAAGAAACATACGTACTAACTACAATCGGAGTTATACTATTTATAATGACTTAATTACAAAATTCAACAAAACATAAAACGCCAGCCAACAGATGGTTTACCGCAAGCTGTACCGAGGCAAAAATTATCAGCAATATGTATGTTCACTGCAACCAGGATTACAATGCGATTATGAGAAGTCCAAATAATGACATGGAAAGAAAGACTCCGATGTTTTAACGCACTGCCCGTAACATAAACTGTGTAAAATAATCCTTACTTAACATCATACCCCATTTTTTCAACTGTCATTTTTCATAGCAAAGGCGTCAGCGTCGAAATAAAGTATTCGGAAAACGAAAACCAATTATCGGAGCGATCGCGAGCCGTTTGACGGCCGCCGGAGAGAATGAGGGACGAATGAACGGAGGCGGGCGGCGAGCCCCCACAAAGGGGCTGGACAGGAAGCCCCGGGCATCCGGGGCGATGGCCAGCTCCATAGGAAGCCACCGGAGTATCTTTCCCGCAGGGTACGTAGGTGGCTGAACTATGCAAGTGAACCTTAGCAGCCGTAGGCGAATGGACGGAGGGAATGAGCCTTAGGGATGCAAGGTGAACGTAGCCTAAGTGGGGCGGCCGGCGAGCACAAAAAAATTGGCAGCGGGTGTACTGAACCTGACTGAAGTGAATGGATGACGAGTGTAGCGGATGGAGCGAAGCGGAATCAAGCGTAGCGAGGAAGAAATGAACGAAGTGAGGTGAAGGACATAGGAGCTGCCGTGAGGAATGAGGAGGAACTGCAAGTAGTATGACAAACCTGCGATAGCAGCCTTTGGGCATTGCAGCTGCTGGCATACCTTTTTTAATTAGAACCATGCCAGGTGCTGCAATGGTTTGGCGTATCTACTTGCTGACGACGAATGACGAACACCTTTTTACCGGCTTTCTCCTGCGGAGTGGGTCCCATAAGGAAATATGAGATTCCTACAATACAAATTAACAGTGAGTAGTGAAAGCACATGTACACCACTTGTAGAATTTCGTTTATTTAAGCATTGTTTCAACAATCGCTATTTTTATGGATTTTTTAAATAATTTTTCCTAATTTACAAATAGGCAATAGTTCTCATTTTGTATGAATATCATATATTCAATTATACTTTCACTGATTTTGTTATTGCCCATCAGGGTTAATACAAAGTCTCCTACCAATAAGAAAAGTAGAATTGTTCTTACTTGCTATGGATATACCCCTTGTAATGCTTGCAAAAGTTGCAATTATTGTAAATATTGCACATCAGGTGGCATGTGTGGGATATGTGCCTCAGCGAAATCCAAACAACCAATAACCTTTTCATCTAAAAGTAAACAAACATCACAACCCTCTCAACCTATGTCTTCAAATCAATGTAAAGCCATTACAAAAGCTGGAACAAGATGCAAAAGACCAGCAAAAGCAAATGGCTATTGTTGGCAACATCGGGAATAAGTTGCAATTTGCAATTATTTTTAGTTTATAGAAAATTGAAAATATATTGGGATATGATCAGAAATTTTTCTGGCTTCCTTTATATTAGGAAAAGATTTGTAAAAATGAATTACACCGGAGGAAACATTCGTAATTTTATTTGATTTAAAAAAGAAATTATCGAACTCGGATGCCAGGCAATCCTCATTAAAACATTCTTGCCTCAAACTAGTTTTTTCTCCTTTTAATGTAGGTAGATATCCCATTTTTCTTAGCGGGTTAAAAACAGAGTGGCTTTGAGATAAATTAAAGTCTCCGCCAAAGATCAAATTCAAATCTGGATATTCTTCAGGTAAATATTTAAAATATTTTATTTCTGTTTCGGGTTGCATGCTCTTAGTTATAGCATGAAAATCTACTATAGTAAACTCCTTAGTTCCGGACCTAAAGGTTGCAAAAAAAGGTTCCCGGTTTATTTCTTCAGTGTATTTTATTTCCAACCAAGGTTTTTTGATAAGTGTAGCTTTTGAAGGTTTCCATAGAATGGCGTACCGTTCACTTTTATACGAATTTTCACCGCTGGTTGGATCACTGATTCGATATTCCCACTTTACTCCCTTTCTATTTAAAGCGTCACCCAGTCTGCCCACGGCCTGTGCACCACCAGGATCCTTCGCAACTACTTCTTGTATTAGGACTATATCGTAATCTTTAATTGTGTTAGCAATAAATTCAATCGCAGTATCTGATTTAGATTTACCAAAATCCATTAGATTCCATGAGCAAATGCTAACATTAGTTCCTGTATGTTTTGAATAGGAATGACAAAAACAAAAAGTTGAAAAAAATAAAACACTTCCAAATATTCTCTTCATATATCAGATATTAACCTGAAGACTTCATTAAATATTAAATTTAGATTTGGCCTTGCCTTTAAGGAAAATATTAGTTTAAGTAAATAAATAATTAACCATCAGCATCACCAGCTATTGCAAATATTAATCTCCAAAAATCTTCGCCAAAAAAGGAAAAAACAAGCCCAATTCCAAGTATAATTAATAATCCATGTGATTGCCACCAGGAATATTTTTTTTGAAGCTGATAACTTTCTACAAATTTATCTTCAAGTAAGCGATAAGATATTTTCTCATTAGCAACGTCCTCACTAAAATCAAAAACATATTTACCTTTCCCAGAAATATAAAAGTCAGTCCAAAATGTCCCGATAACTCTATCAGGTAAAAACTTAACTTTGTAGTCATCAGAAAACTTTACACCTTCCTCTGTATGAGATGTGACATTTATTATGTCCTTCTCGGGCCATATGAGCCCCTTTACGCCACTAAAGATTAGTCCCGCTAAGAGTACTAAAGAAAAAATACCTAGCCCTTTAAGAAAGCTTTTAATCACTGATTATTCTTTTGTTATCCGCCTTTTCGGAAAGTTAAATAACAAACTTGTAAGAATAGGAATAAAGAAAATTGCTACTGTAAGCACTGAAGTTACTATATCACCCCAAACCATTGTGTGGCCCACTGGGGTTGGTAATCCTTGAGAGGTTAAGCATGCATTTTCCCCTTCCAGGAAAACAGAAAAATTACTGCATGGGGAAAAGTGTGAATATATAGAAAGTATGAGTTTTACTCCCAAAATACCAATAACAATAAAGGCACAAGTCTCGAGGAAATTGTATTTTTCCATCAGCTTCACAAAACCTTGGGCAACAAATCTCATAGCAAGTATGCCTATAAAAACGCCAACCCAAATTATAATAATATTCTTTGAAAATGCTACTGCAGCAAAAACGTTATCAATAGAAAAAGCCATATCCATAAGTTCAACCAATGCAACCGTGGCCCAAAAATTACCTAATGAGCCGACTGTTATCCTATAAAGCCAATTCCCCTTTTTATCAATGAAATCATCCTCTTTAGATTCGGTTTGTTTTCCTTTCCACCAATCCCAAACAAGATAGAGTAGATATAAACCGCCAAGGGGTTTCAAATACCAAAACTGAACCAGAAATGATGCAAATAATAATGCTAAGCCTCTAAATATATAAGCGCCTAAAATCCCATATTTTAATGCCTTATTTCTTTGTTTTTTTGGCAAATCCATTACCATTGTAGCTAAGACAGCAGCATTATCAACAGAAAGCAAACTTTCTATAATAATAAGATTGCCGATGATCGCTAAAGATGGAAGCGGATTATTTACAATTTGATTCCATAGCTCGCTTAAGTGTTGAAAAAATTCACTCATTATGGATTTGCATTTAAGTTATATTTTTTTTATCGCTGATTTTAGCACACGTACAACGAAGATTATTATAAAGGCGGTTATTATCGGGGCAAAAACTGAAAGCCAAGACAAGTTACCCAAAATTATTTTTAAAACCCCTAGAACAAGACAAAAGAAGACAGCAATTGAAATAACTATGCTTTCAAAGTTTGACTTTTTTTTCTTTTTTTTAGCCAAAATAAATACGATTAAATATTCGAAAGTAATTTTATTGAAAATTCACTTCTACTCTCCTATTCTTAACCCGGCCTTCTTCTGTATCGTTAGAAGCAATAGGATTATCAATTCCATTACCAATAGCATTTATTTTATCGGATGAAATGCCTTTTCTTATCAGATAAGTTTTAAACGCATTTGCTCGCATTTTAGATAAATTCTGATTAACTGTAATAGCGCCTTCGCTACTTGCATAGCCATTTACAGTTATTTTTGCATTTGGGTTCTTCGAAAGATAAGTTTTAATATCTGTTACAATTTTAGTATCAACAGAATTTAATGTAGAAGAGCCGGATCTGAAGCTTGCCGGAATACTTGATGTGTTGTTATTTGGTGCTATGGGATTTGAAGAATTATTATTCGATGCAACCGAATTATTGCTATTAGCTTTACTGGTAGTAGGCGTACTGGCTATCTTTGAAGAATTGTCAGTTGCTTTCTCCGGAGTATTTGTTTGCAAATTAGCAGTTGTTGATTGGGGTGCAGTACTGTTCATAGAATCGGGTACATTCGCATTTGCTATCTTGCTTGTATCTCCATTGGACTTAACCTTTTGAGTAGAGTCAGAACTTGTTTGAGCCGTAGTTTCACTTGAAGTAGAACGGCCAAAGAAATACCATATACCAGCTGCTATGATTGCAATGCCGAGCAAAGCAAAAATCCACATTGAAGACTTTTTCTTTATAGCATCATTGGTATTTACAGTAGAACCTGATGATTTGGAGAGATCAAATTTTGATTTGTTTTCTTCCCCTTTATTTAAGTTGAAAGCCATGTTTTTAAATTTAGGTAAATATTATTATGTATATATGTTTACTAATTCTGCTAAGCTACCATGATGTCCTCTGCCCATTGCTTCAAACTCCCATGAATTACCTACACGATATAATCGGCCAAACTCAACTGCGTCTTCTTTTCCGAAATCTTCCTTAAGTTGGTATTTAGCAATTTCTTCGTCATTAATATCATTAACAATTCTAATATAGCAATCATCTACCATACCAAAATTTAAATCCAGAGTTCGCTTATCCTTATTATTGTCATGCGGATATTTACAAATAGTTACACAGATAATAATTTGCTGAACTTTAGCATTTACCTTGTTAAGGTTAATTATCATATCCTCATCATCGTTCCCATCACTTCTTTTTCCATCAGGATCATCAATTGCACCTAAAATTGAGCCATCTTCAGTGATTGGTCTGAAGAGTCCTTTTTCGGTTTCATCTTCGATACCATTTCCCATTTTTACTTGTCCATAAAATATGAAATAGCTGTCAGACACAATTTTGAATTTTTCGTCAATAGCAAATGCCGAAACATCTAAATCGAAATCAGGACCACCAGGTTGATCATTTGGATCCCAGCCTAAACCGATGCGAACTTTGGTTAAACCCGGTGCTGCCTTTGAAAGGTCAAATCTTTCGCCTTTTGATAAATTAAAGCCCATAATTTTAGTTTTTATTGGTTATTGATATAATTCAACTAATGCATTTAAACCACCTCCAAATGCCTGGCCCATGGCTTCAATATTCCAACTACCCCCATTTCTAGCCAAAGAAGCAATAAGTAAAGAGTCTTGACCATCAAATGCTTCATCCAATTTGAATTCACAAAGTACAGAGTTATCTGCAACATTGTATATTTTTATATATGAATTCTTTACATTTCCAAAATGATGGCCCCTGGATTCTGATTCATGGATGGTGACAGTAAAATAAATGAATTCAATCTTGCTATCAATTTTAGCTAAATCAATTGTAACAGACTCATCATCTCCGTCGCCTTCACCCCCCAAACTGTCGCCTAGGTGTTTCACAGCTCCATCAGGGCTATTGAGATTATTGTAGAAAACAAAAAACTCATCCTGCGGGATCTTTCCATTTTCGCCTAACATAAAAACCGAAACATCACAGTCTACTTTAGTACCGTTTATCGTTGCTTCATCCCAGCCAAGTCCGGCAACAATATTTTGAAGCCCTGGTTTTTCTTTTACTAATGAAATTGGTTTCTTTTTTTCTAGTGTAATTGCCATGTTTTTTAATTTTAGTTATTTAAGTACTAATTGAGTATTAAGTTTTTTTTTTAGGAGGCGGCGGTGGAGGTGGGGTAGGAAGGGAAAACTCTTTGACAATTACGCTATCTTTACTATAATCAATAACTTTGACCTTTTTCCCCTTCAAAATATTTAGTGTCTCAGCAGCTGCATCATATAATTTGCCCTCTATTTCAATTTTTCCTGACTTACGTAAATCTGTAATTGCTATTCCGATCTTGTTCTGAAGTTTGGAATAATCAACTGAATTACTGTACACCCCAGTATCATTTACATTCTTTGATGGGGGCAGTGGCGGTTTTTTGTTTTCAGGGATAGGAGGTTTTTCTGGTACCTTATATTCAGGTAACGGTGGCTTTTTGGTAAGTGTTATTTTTATTTCTATCTCTTCTGCTGAAGTAGATGTCTCGAATTCCGAAGACAGAGCGTTTGTAAAAATGCCCCTAGAAAGTAATTCAACAAAATTATCAAATGGCTTTACTACTTTGCTAGCTCCAAAAGTTTTTTGAAAGAATTGCGTAAACGTATCCGAGGCAAGAACTTTCCCATTAAGTAAAATTTTTTCAGTCCGGGCAAGATTAGAATGTTTGGAAATAAAAGACTCATATTTGAACTTAATGAATAGAAAAGATTCAGCAGACATCTTTTCTAAATCACGCTGGTCAATAATTACACGGGTAGAAGTGTAATCTGAGAGTTCAATTTTTACATCAAGATCATTGTAATAAAAGTTATTTATCTCGGTTGCAGCTCTGCGATGAAATTTTTTTATTTCTTGTTCTAATAGTGCTTTATCATTCAGAATTCGAGACGAGCTTTTGTGGGCTGCTTTCTCAACCATTAATTTGGCGAGATTACCTATACGGTGGTCTATTCCTTTTCCTACTAAGGTTTCCGATTCCTTCTTAATTATTTTATCGTTGTATTCTATGTAGTGGAAAAGCAAATCACCAAAATAAGATTCAACTATTGAGAGATTTATTTTACTAGCAATGATGCCCTTCCTTTGAAGTATTTTTGCAAACGATTCAAAATAGTCGGCCTTGCTATTTAACTTAAACCCTTCCTTTATAAAATAATTTATGATTCCTTCTTGCGCTTCTCTGCTAATACCAGGAATAAAACAAATATTTAAAGGGATTTCATCATTGATATTAAGGTCGGGAATAAAGGAAACAATCCTATCAGCATAAACTGCTTTCACCTCCTCAATAACATCTTTGAGCAGATTGATAGGCTCAAGTTCCAAGTCAAATCTTTTGAATGTTCTGTCATTTTTTAAAACTGTTTCATAAAAATCACCAAAAGCATTTTTATCGTTTTCATTTTCTTCAAATCTCTCTTTTGCAAAATCATCATTCCTTACATCCCCACCACTGACATAAAAATAAAGTAACATTTTATCTGAACCATTCACTTGGAGTGCTTCCCAAGCACTTTCATTCGGCAGGATAGTGCAAACAAAATGGTCCTCAAAAAAAATTATCGTCAGTGTCTTATTCATTTGTCGATGCTATTTCCCAAATAATTTCTCCATTAAAATTGTATCAAGAAAACACATTCCCTCCAGAATAATTACAGGAGCTTCAAAGTCAAACTCTTGTGCTCTTTTTGCAAGTTGATATTCCGGTATGTTTTCTATATATGATTTCAGACGCATACCGTTAATATCCTGTTCTATTGTTGGTAAATTAAATCCAAAAAATTCATTGCTGAAACTATAAAATATTTTTGCGAATTCATTGAACCGCTTAAACTCTCGAGGAGTTGAAAATTGATTCCCGAAATGTTGCATAAACCTTGATTCGACGGGAGCAAGTTGATCTACCTCAGCACCATTGTATGTAAAGCCCTCTTCGCCTATTAGTTCACTGATTTGGTCTGCTGTAATGTGTATTTCGTTATAGCGTGAAAGGCCGAATGAAACTTCTGCTTTTACATATTCAGTGTTTGATGGTCTTATTTCGAAATACTTGATTTGTTCTTCTGCTTTTGGACCATAACCAGCCCCGAAACAAGTTTGGTAATAACTATAAGCAGCTTGTTCATTCATTGCCCTAAGCCAATCAAACATTCTGCCTCCTTTACCAAAGCAACCTATCATTACATCCTCAAATACTGAAAGGTAATCCCCTGGCTTTTCATCCTGAGATATTCTTATTTTGTAAGCTAATTGACCTGCATAAAACATAATCAAGCCTGTCATAAATGAATTAATTGTAAACAATTCAGGACAATCAGCAGCAAGATTTTGGTAAAATTCATTTAAGTCCGCCTCAGTGTTTAGCCGGTCAACTATGAGGTTATAATAATATGTCGATGTGTTGCTGTTTAATTTCTCAGGTGGAACTGTAATACCGTGAATATAAAGTTCCTTTTTACGACAAAATGATTTTAATACCTCTTGGAATTTTTTAGATTTTTTTGTCGCATCAGCTAATTTACCCGCTGCAAATTTTATAGAACTCTGTTTAATGAGAGTGTCTTTGAAATCATCTGCATTACCAGATGATTGATCTTTTTTAAGAGCAATGCACAGTATGTCCGTGGTAGTGCCTCCTATATCAAAACCAATTATTAAACCTCTCTGACCAGTTTGGAAACCTACGCCTAAAGCATGTTTACAAACTGATGCAGCCTCGGTCAAGGCTTTTAAATCTAATACTTCAGTTTTAGCTGTCAAAGAATCACCTGACCCAAATGGTTTATTAGAACCAAAACCGCCTGAACCAAAACCACCGCCAAAACCACCACTATTTGTAATATTTGCGATTGAGCCAACGAATTGAGCAACTTTAGCATTCTTGTATTCAAATCCTGAATTAGGAAGGGCAACTAAGGGATTTACCTGACCTACTTCATTCCAAAGAATACCATACTTCAAAAGAATCTGCTTATTCATTGAAGAAGGGTAAGCCCAAACAAGCGATTCAGGAAATTTCTCTTTGTCTAAAAGTTCAGCATAGGTTTTAAGATACAATGATTTCAAGAGGCCTTGCTTATAAGCATTTTCCTTTTCATCGTTGCTCCATTTCATATTGAATTTAATATAACTCGGCTGATTTGCGAATCGAGTAGTATATGTTGATTCCGCACTATCGTCTATTGGGATATTTTTTTCGAAAACAGGAAAGCCGCCTTTTATTTCACGCTTCAAAATAATTTTGGGATCTTTTTCAATATCTCTTACACGTCTTTCATCGTGTATCATCACCATTGATTTTATTTGATTACTTTGAGTGTCTTCGTTCTGAAAGAAAAACACTTCACTTGGTGAAGCCGCAACTTTTGAATTGTTTGTCACATCAACTCCGAGCAAAAATTTTCTTCTGTTTTTAAATGTTATCAATTCAGGCTGACCACCAATTTCTGCAAAACTGATGCAAGTATTGTTACTACCAAAATCAAATCCAACTCGAACAGGGTTAAGATTTGTTTTCAGTGAACGATAGTCCTTCAAGGTGTTTGGGTTGCCTGATGTAACACTTTTGAATACTAAGTAGCCGGAAGATTTTGTTTTGAATTGAAACTCAATCCCCTTAAAAGGGTCGGCACTTTCGTAAATTTCATATTTCAAGTCAGTTGAGCCAAGTTTGTTAATATCATACTCAATAAGAATATCAGCAGTATCATCACTATTTACTTTTTTACCATTTACCGCAATTTTTTTGAATTGATACTTGCCATCTTTGATTTCAGAAATCAATCGGAAATCATTTTTATCTGCACGAAGTGGTAGGGCTTTTAGCTCGGGAGCATTATGTGGAAGTTCTGAATAGAGATAATATTTATTCCAAATTTTAGAAATAAAATCTGGCCAACAAATAACTTTCTGCCCGTCAAGTTTTACTGGCTCTTTATAGCTTTTTGCAAATGAGGTTGTATTGCCATTGACATCAACTTGTAAAGTAACCTGCAGCGTTTTTGTAACCACATCGTAAATAGCAGAGAGATTAGATTTTACATCGCCCCCTATTTGCAACAGTCCTTCGATTTCATCCTGAAAAATTGCTAAGCCTTTTTCAGAAAGCGGCAATGTAAAGTATCTATCACCTCTGTCTGAAATTGCTTTTAGCATATGCACCCCCGAATTTGCTGCATCATTTTTTTCATCAAATATTATTTCAGAAACAGTGCAGGTATCTGGATTAAGTAAGAGTTCAGCCAATTCAACTTCTACCGGGGTGATACCTTCAGGTAAATGCAACGTGCTTATATCAGACGAAATTCTACCACCATAGCCGTAAAGCGTTGTTTGAAAGTTGAATAATTTATCAAACGGCGCCTTGAATTTGTTAAGATTAGGAACAATTGCATTTTCATCAATTTCATACCCTTTAGTTTCTGCTTTAACTTTTATTTCACCCAGCCAGTTGTTTAAAAAAACAGAAATCTTCTGAACATCAGGTTTCTTTTTGGTGAACTGATTTACGAATGCGTTAATTGAACTATTGATGTGCTTCACATACACATACAATTTCTCAAATTCTTCTCTTGTGAGATTTGCTTTTAGTGGATCGGTGAATCTTTTGGTTACAGAACTGTAAAAGCCTTTATTGATATTAATGTTATAGACAGGCGCAGTAAACAAGAGTGATTCAGGTGAAGTTGCGCCTATTACAATTCCATTATAACGAATCACATATAGAAATGCAGAAACTTTTTTAGTACTGTCTAGTTGATCCTGTTGATCGCACCACATTGATTTGTCTTCAAACAGCATATTTCCCAAAGAACCTTTGGGTTCATACAAGTTTGTAGTGTCTTCAATGCTTTTACCATCAGAATAATCTAAAATTATTGGCTCAACTGATATTGGTTGGTTATCCAATGCAATGCAAGCAACTAATCCTTTCCACTCATCTTGAAGGGTTTTATAAAAGGACATCAATCCAGTTAGTTCCTCGCCTGCTTGCCCAACATAGTTAATTGCATATTTGAACATTGAAGTTCGAGCAAGTGGTGTTGGAATTCCTGATATCAGTTTATTCAGGTCTTCACTGTTTTCAATGTTTACCTCCTGAGTTACAATGCCACTAATAAACACTTCCGGGTTTTGAAGTTTATTCCAAATAAATTCAGACCCTGCTGTTTGCACTTGCTTAGTTGTAATTACAAGAGGTTTAAGATTTTTAGTTCCAGGCATAGAATTTAGAGGGTTAATTGCTTAATATTTTGAACAATTTGGTGAGTGTGTTATATGTATGAGCTAAGAACCTTTCATTCAATCTTTCCACTTTTTGTTTTTCAGGAGAAGGTTTTACGCTTGTATCTTTTTGAATTGTATCACGGAACAGACCGTATGGGTCACCTCGCCAACCAGTTGCAAATTGATATTCATTTTGTGTAAAGAGTTTTCCAAAATGAAAATCTTTTAATTGCTTTTGATTTGTGCTAAACGCATCTGTTTGAAATAGGAATGGACCATCAACACTTTGTCTGATTTGGAAAATCCAACCTGGAATGACATTACCTTTCGTATCATAGTTGAAAGCAAACGCTTTAACAAAATCATCAATGTCTTTTGCATCATTAACGCCAAGGTTAATGTAATCAGGGATGTTGAACTCTTTGAATTTTTTTACTAAATTTTCTGCTCCGTTCTGGCCAAAGCCTCCTTTTTCCGCATTAATAATAATATGCGAAAAAGCAAGGAAAGTTCCCAACTTATTCATAAATTCTTTTGCCTTATCCTCACCTAAAAAATCTTGAAACTCGAAAAGGAAAGATTCATTTTGAAAGTTCGCTGACCTAAATACAATATCGTGTTGTTCTAATCCTTCAACTCTATTGAAGAAATCATAAGCTGCACAAGCGCAAAATAACTCTGAAATGTGACAAGGATTTTTTTGTTCACCTCCTCCGGTAATTGTTTTAGTGGCTGTATCACCTTCACTAAAATTTGCTCTTTTTGGCCACCCAATGTGATACATCAATTTATATGTTTTTTTAACTGTTGCATCTGCCTGATAAAACATTAAGGCAGCTTGACTATTGAGAGAAAAATTATTGGAATCGGCAATAATTTTTTGTTCCTTCTTTTGTGCACCATCAGGAACTTTGAAACTGAAGTATTCTGAAAGCAAACTGCATCCGAATTTAGCAGAAGGATGTATTTCAGCGTTCTTGTCTTTGATTCTAACGGCATCTCTAAGCGCTTTAGGAATAATGGGAATTGAAGATGCTCCGGTTCCCCCAAAGATTGAACCTAAGATAAACACTCTTGCATTTTCACCTGCCAGGTAAATCTTATCGAGAAAAGCAGCTAATTCCAGGTCCTCTTTTCTTTGACCGCCTTTCAAAACATTTTTAGCTGCTTCAACAATACAGTGGTACATCAAGTGGGAACCGAGGTGTGTTTGTGCACGGTAGCCGTGATCCAATTTGAATTTTTGAACATCATCATCAAAAAACAAATCGGATAATGCCTTGTTGTCCTTCTTAACGCTATCTGAACCTGTGTTCAGTCCACTTATTAATTCATAAGTCAACCGATTGCCGGAATACTCGGGGGCAAATTTGTAAATGTTGAGTTTTGCAGTGAAGAAAGAATTCGCAGTTGGTTTACCCTGCGCTCCGCCTTTGATTCTTATGTAGGTGTCAATCAATTGTTCACTTCTACTTTTATTGCCGTTGTTGGTGTCAGTATCAATGGAGAGTATGTCGATTTCCTTGTTATCAAACATACCAATGGCACATAAGTGTGTAAATGCCTCAATACAACGCATTCCCGTGCCTCCAATTCCAATTACAAAATATTTTTCAGTTGCCATTTTATATAATTATTGGTAATTTAAATGTTATCATCTTGAAAATAATTTCCAATTACCTAATTTCCCTGTAGAAAAAATAAAAGCTAATAACTGACCGACAACAAAATAAACTCCTAACGCAATTGATGAAGCAATGATATTAGGCGTCATAAACTTGCTTTGCAAATTTGGAGAAATTGTAGGGGTAACAAAATACATATTATAAAGGAAGAAAGCAATAAAAGATGCAAACAGTAGTACCCAAAACCACAATCTTCTTTTACCTGGATCTTTTGGATTAGACCCTCCCTCAAATTTTATTGCTTTAGCAATCAATATTGCAATTACTAAAAAAACAACTCCGGCTATAGCTCCTAAAATGTAAGTTTGCATAGTCAGGCTATCTAACTGCATAGGTGTTTTGATTGTCGGAATTTTTAAAAAGATCTGCTTCATATCTAATAAATTTAGGGTGTTTTATTTATCAATTTTTAAATAGATTGTGTATACAGCTTTATTTTCAATGCTTGTGGAAACATCCTTCATCGCAAATTCAATACTGTTAGAAAGAGGAGATATAGAAAACTTATTTGGGTAATTTAATTTAAAAGTGTTTTTTTCGTCACTAAAATCTTTCAATTTCGCAGACTTCACAATAATATCAATCTGATAAACCATGTTTTGCGTTACACCTGTAAAATCAGGCTTAAGCTTGATCCCAATTTCTTTGGTGTCAGTATTATAAACGAAATCAAAAATATCCTCGACAGGAGTTCCTTTTTGGTAGCTGAATTTTATTGGTTTATTTGCAACTGTATCTTTGCTGCCTGTTTCCACATCCGTCTTTACCTCAGGAGCTTCTTGGTTTTGCGATAAATTAAAATCAGTAAGTCCTTGAGTAATATCATATGCCTTCAAACCAAACTGAACATCACCAAAACAAGCGGAAAGTTGAGACGAAATCTTTACTTTGTTTATTATCCTTTTATCTTTTTGACTTTCATCACTGTTAAAACTAACTAAATCAGCCGATTTAAAATAGTAAAATTCAAATCCTTTGTCTTTAGTAGTGGTAATATTTTCTTGAACTATCAAATTATCGTTAGCATCGCCTATTGCATCATCTTTTTTTTCTTGTTCAATTAAAAAATTGTTAGCAGTATAAGTAAAATGCACTGGATTACCCGCATTATCAATAAGAAATTTCAAAACAGATTTCTTATATGTGCCTTCATTTTTTATTATCGCATTGGGGGTAAATACAATACTATAAAT
>Ga0194060_10001663_pt1:0-10000 | contig 15936 bp, 4 predicted proteins | sample SepL225m_MetaG_FD_163427 | JGI IMG/M metagenome (GOLD analysis project Ga0194060, IMG submission 163427) | Anoxic zone freshwater microbial communities from boreal shield lake in IISD Experimental Lakes Area, Ontario, Canada - Sep2016-L222-5m | ecosystem: Environmental > Aquatic >...
CGGCCGCAGGGAGACCCACGCCAGCAGCACGGGCACGAACAGCAGCGCGTTCTCGCGCGTCAGGCTCAACGCGCCGAGGACGATGCCGACCCAAAGCCATCGCCATCTCGAGCCTTCAGTGGGCGCCGGCGCGGATGGCGGACGCTTCGAGCGCGGACGCGCCGGCAGCGGCGACGGCTCGGGTGGCTCCCCGGCGAGCGTGCTCAGCAGCGCCAGCAGCAGACACAGGAAGAAGATGTCCAGGACGGACTTCTGGACGAGCGCCCCGAAGAAGAGCACTGGCGCGCAGCACGACAGGATCAAACCCGACGCCAGGCCGACGGCTCTGTCGAACAGCCGGTGGGCTGCATAGCCGAGCAGCACGCAGGCGCCGGCGCCGACCAGCGCCTGGCAGACACGTACGAGCGGCAGGCTGCGCCGCATCGTGTAGATGGCCCCGAGGAAATACGGGTACAGCGGCGCCTGATAGAAGACGCCGGTGCCGACCCAGTTGCCGCCCGCGATCTCACGCGCCCACACGTCGTAGCTGTGCGCGTCACCGAGCAGCACGTCGCCGAACGGGGATTGCTGAACGAACCAGAGGTGGGCGAGTCGTGCGGCGAGAGCCACAGCGAAGATGATCAGCGCCGGGCCTGAAAAAGTGGCGGACCTCTTCACCCGGGGCATCGTAGGACGCGCGTCAGCGAGTGTCAAACCTGTGCACTGAAAGAGCTGAAGGGGGAGGCTGGCAAGCGGACACGAAGACAGGGGCCACGGTGTATGCCACCGTGGCCCCTCGAGCAGTCAGCGTCTCAGCAACAGAGTCCTACCACCGGATGTCGACGCCCACCCGCATGATGCGACCCTGCAGCACGCTGTTGGGCAGCAGGTAGGTCGCGGCGCCGTACACCTGCGAACGGACCGAGTAGTAGTCGCTCGAGTTGAGCGCATTGAAGATGTCGACCTTCGGATTCATGCTGAGCCGGCCCGACTTGATCGACCGGCCGAAGGTGACGTCCAGCTGCCTAATCCTGGGAGACAGTTCGGTGCCAACCGGGATCAACGGCACGTTCAGGCTTGCCACGTTCAGACCGGGAATCACCGTCGCACCCGGCGTGCACCCGCCCTTGCAGTTGGCAGGGTACTTCGTGGACGCGGTGATCTGCCAGTAGGTGCCGCGGCCGTTCGGAAGGTCGAGGTAGGCCGCCGGCGTCGAGAAGCCGGCGGTCAGCGCCTGCGAACCCAGGAGGTAGCCCGGAAGCAGCTGGAGCGAACCGCTCACGTTGAACCCGTACGGCAGCGGATAGGTCCCCGCCAGCTTGAACTGTGTCCGCCACGTCGTGCCGTACTCGGACTGATCGCAGTAGATCAGCCGGTTCGGATCGGTCGTGGCCGAACTGCAGGAGTTGGCCATGTTGCGCTCGGTGGACGAGCCCCCGAAGATCCTGGCGCCGTGCGGCAGGCGTGCGTTGAAGTTGAATTCGACGCCGTTGTACCACTGCTTCTGGTTCGGGTCCGTGCTGTCCACGTTCTGCACGGCGCTCTTGTAGGCCGTGTTGACGTTGTAGACCGTGATCGGGCTGCCGTCGAGTGGGTTGTAGATCGTCACCGGCGTGTAGCTGCCCGACGTACGCAGGATGTTGTCGCGCACCATGACGTTGCGGAAGTCGACGTGGAACCACTCCGCCGACACCGACACGCCCGGGAACAGCTGGTGGGTCACACCGAGGTTGTACTGCAGGCTGTACGGGCGCTTGAGGTCCGGGTTCGGGCTGGCCAGCGAGATGATGCCGAAGTTCGACGGCAGCTGGCTGAAGTTGATCTCGCATCCCGGGGTCAGGTACGTGCAGCCGCGTTCGCCCTGCGCGATGTCGTCCTTGTTCACGTCGGTCCACGCAAGGCTGGCCGTGGTCATCGCGTTGGGGTCGTACATCTGCGCCAGCCCGGTGGTCGCCGCCGTTTCGAATCGGTTGAAACCGACCCGCGCCGCGGTCCTTCCGTTGCCGAACAGGTCGTACACGAGCGAGGCCCGCGGCGAGATGTCCTTCCAGCGCGGCACTGAAATCAGCGGGTGAGCGGGCTCGCTCGCGAACCGTCCCGACTGCGCCGGCTGTGCGGCGATCTCCTCGACGACGTAGTCGAAGCGCGCGCCGAGGTTCAGCGTCATCCGGTTGTGGGTCCACGAGTCCTGCGCGTAGAGCCCCAGGTTGTGCACCTGGTCGTCTTTCCACGTAATCGGCGTGTTCAGCACCGTCACCGTCGTCGGCGTGCCGTTGGTGTAGTTCTGGTAGAGGTCGGCGTTCGCCCAGTTCGCCATGCGGTACGGTCCGAACGAGTCCACGTAGCCGAACTTGAAGGCGTGCGAACCCGTGACGTACGAGAGCGAGGCCTGCACGTTGTACTTGTCCGGCAGGTTCCAGTACTCGGCCGCCGATGCGCCCGTTCTGGTCGAGAAGCCATTGTCGATGCGGCTGGCGCCGGCGTACCAGGCGGCCGATCCGTACGGCTTCTCGATCCCGGGCTGGTAGAGGTTTTCGTAGCGTTCGCGGTTGAAGGAGAAGCCCGCCTCGACGAGCAGCTTGTTGGAAATCGTTGACGTCCACTTGGCTGCGCCCGTCGCGAACACCGGGATGAACCAGACCACGGAGGCGGTGGCCGGGTCGTCACCCGCGCTCATCGCATGGCCGCGATGCCGCCACGCGCGATCAAAGTAGGCGGCGAACTTGTTGCGTTGGCTCGCCTGCCAGGTCAGGCGTACGCTGGCGTTGTCGGTCCGCTCGTCGGAGATGCCCTGCGAACCGTCCGCGTAGAAGGTGTTGATGACCGGCTTGTCCACGCCCCAGAGACGCGCGGCGGCCATGAACCACAGCTTGTCCTTGACGAGCGGGCCGCCGAAAGAGCCCGTGGCGTCGTACTGCTTCTTGGTCTTGTCCATCGCCTTGACGCCGTTGGCGGCCAGGAATGGCGACAGGTTATCGCTCTGCCACGAACCGCTCATGTAGTCGAACAGCGCCGAACCGCTGAACCGATTGCCGCCGTCCTTGGGAATCAGGTTCAGCTGCACGCCGCCGGTCTGTGCGTCGGACGTGCCGCTGGCCGTCTGGTACACCATTTCCTGGAACATGGCGTCGTTGAAGTAGGCCTGAACGCCTCCTTCAGCCATCATGCCGTTGACCATCATCCCGTCGACGTAGGCAATGGTCTGCGAGGTCGTGGAGCCGTGCACCGACATGTAGGTCTGCTGGCCGGCCTGCGAGCCCCCCACGTCGGGCGCGGTCAACTGCACGCCGGGAATCAACTGGCCCATGCCCTGGATGGTGTGGGCCGTGGGCACGGCGTCGAGGAGTTCCCGCGAGAGGACCTGCGTCTTGTTGTTGCTCTGCACGTCAACCACGGGCGACGCGCCGGAAACCGTGACGCTCTCCGCGAGGGAGCCGACACGGAGTTCGCCGTTGATCTGCATCGTGAAATTCGATTGCAGTTCGAGGCCTTCGCGCTTGACCGTCGAAAACCCTTCGAGCGCGAACGTCACGGTGTAGATGCCGGGCCGCAGGTCGACAATCTTGTACTGGCCTTCGCCGTCGGTCACCACGGACTTCGTCTTCTCGATGAGGGCCGGACTGCTGGCTTCCACGGTGACACCAGGCATCACCGCGCCCGAGGAATCCCTGACCACGCCCGCGAAGGCGCTCTGCGCGTGGGCCACCCTCGGCAACAGCGCTAGACAGGCCATCGCCAACGCGATGGATAGAGCACAACGTCCTCTTGCCATACTTCGTCCTCCCTGAAATTCCGCTGGCCGAAACCGGACAGCCACCGTGATGTGTTCTGCCGCAGAACACGATTGAATTGAGATCCGCCGAAGGATCATTCCGTTTCGAGCAGGGGCAACAGGAATTCCCGTATGCGGAGCGTCTTATTCCTGACGCTGCACCATGAAATCCAAGACGGTGGATCTGCTCAGGGCGTCGAGCATGGCGCTCGGGACGGCGGCTGCGGGGAGAAGGGTGAAGCGCACGGGCCACGGAGGAAGCCTCCGCGACCCGTGCGTGCTCTGTGCTTTCTTACGAATGGCCTGAGAACGTCCGGCCCTGGCCGGCTGAGAGGACGGCCAACGCCGAGAGTCCTACCACTTCACGTCGACACCCAGCCGCAGCACGCGGCCCTGCAGAACACGCGATGGCTGCAGGTAGGTGGCCGCGGTGTACAGCGTGCTGCTCACGGCGTAGTAGTCGTCCGAGTTGATGATGTTGAAGATGTCGAGCTTCGGATTCATCCTCAGCCGTCCGAACGTGAACGACTTGCCGATTGCGAAATCGAGCTCCGTGATCCGTGGTGTCATCTCCGTGCCCGTCGGGGCCAGCGGCACGAGCAGGGTAGACGTGGTGAGCCCCGGAATGACCAGGGCACCAGGCGTGCAGGACCCCGTGCAGGTGGCCGCATACCGGGTGGTCGGCGTGATCTGCCAGTAGCTGCCGCGGCCGTTGGGCAAGTCGAGCCCGCCGCTGGACGCCTGGAAGCCACCGGCCAGAGCCTGCGAGCCGAGCAGGTAGCCGGGCAGGGCCTGGAGCGAACCGCTCAGGTTGACGCCCCACTTCAGGGGAAGGGTTCCGACCAGCTTGAACTGGGTGCGCCACTTCGTCCCGTACTGCGTCTGGTCGCAATACAGCAGGTTGTTCGGGTTGGTCGCCGCCGAGTCGCACGAATCGGCCATGTTGCGCTCGGTCGACGTGCCGCCGAACAGCTTCACGCCGTGCGGCAGCCGTGCGTTGAAGTTGAACTCGAACCCGTTGTACCACTGCTTCAGCTTCGAGTCCGTGCTGTCCGCGTTCTGCACGGCCTGCACAAACGCGGACTTGACGTTGTACACGGTGATCGTGCTGCCGTCCATCGGGCTCACGACGTTGACCGCCGTGTAGCTGTCGGCGTTGCGCAGCACGTTGTTGCGCACCATCAGGTTCTTGAAGTCGGTGTGGAACCATTCAAACGTGACCGACATGCCCGGCCGGAGCTCGTGTTGAACGCCCATGTTGTAGGCAAGCTGATACGGCCGGTCGAGGCCCGGGTCCGGCGTGTTCAGCGAGGCAATGCCGAAGTTCTTCGGCAGTTGCGCCATGTTGATTTCGCATCCCGGGGTCTGGTACACGCAGCCCCGTTCGCCCTGCGCGATGTTGTCCTTATTCAGATCGGTCCACGACAGCGTGGCGGACGCTCGGGTCGTCGGATCGTACATCTCCGCAATCCCGGTGGTGCTTGCTGTTTCGAATCGGTTGAAACCGGCCCGGACGGCGGTCTTTCCGTTTCCGAAGACGTTCCAGACAATCGAGGTCCGCGGCGAGAAGCTCTTGAAAATCGGCATCTGGATTGCGTCGTGCGCCGGGAAGCTGGCGAACCGCCCCCCCTGCGCGGGCATGGCGCCGACTTCCTGGTTCTGGTAGTCGTAGCGCGCGCCGACGCCGATCGTGAAGCGGTTGATCGTCCACGAGTCCTGCGCGTAGAGCCCGAAGCTGGCGTTCAGGTTTTCCTGCCAGTTGACGGGCGTGCTCAGCGCGGTCACCGACACCACTGCGCCGTTGGTGTAGTTCTGATAGAGGTCCGCGTTCGCCTGGGACCCCATCGGGTACACGCCCCACGAGTTCTGGAAGCCCACCTTGAAGTTGTGCGACCCCGTCACGTACGACAAAGACGCCGTGGCGTTCGATTTGTCAGGCAGGTTCTGGTATTCAGCCGCCGACGCTTTCGTCCGTGTGCTGAGGCCGTTGTCAACGATGCTGGCCCCTGCGTACCAGGCGGGCGTGCCGTAGGGCTGTGCGATGCCTGGCTGGTAGCCGTTCTTGTAGCGCATGCGGTTAATCGAGTAGCCGGCTTCGACCAGCATCTTGCTCGACACGGTGGACGTCCACTTCACGGCGCCAGTCGCAAAGACCGGGATGTCCCACACGACCGACGCCGTCGCCGGGTCGTCGCCCTGACTCATGGCATGACCGCGGTGTCGCCACACACGATCGAAGTAGGCGGAGAACTTGTTGTTCTGGCTCGCCTGCCACGTCAGGCGCAGGCTGAGGTTCTCGAGGGTTTCATCCGACAGCCCCTGCCTGCCGTCAGCATAGAACGTGTTCTGGACCGGCTTGTCGGTGCGAAACGCCCGGGTGGCGTTGTAGAACCACAGCTTGTCCTTCTTGAGCGGGCCGCCCCATCCGCCGTTCATGTCGTACTGCATCGCGGTGGAGTCCACGCTCTTGACGCCCTTCGACAGCAGGAAGTCCGTCAGGTTGCTCTGCTGCATGGACTTGTTGATGCCCGACGCGAACGCTGTGCCGCTGAACCGGTTTCCGCCGTCCTTGGGAATCAGGTTCATCTTCAGGCCGCCTGTGGGCGAGTCGCCCGCGCCGCCGCCGGTCTGATAGACCATCTCCTCGACCATGCCGTCGTTCATGTACGGGTTGACGCCGCCGTCGTACATCATCCCGTTGACCATCATCCCGTCGACGAAGACGATGGCTTGCTCGCGGCCCGTGCCATGGACGGCGAAGTAGGTCTGCTGCCCGGCCTGCGACCCGGCCACGTCTGGCGCGGTGAGCTGAACGCCGACGATGAGCTGACCCATGCCTTGCAGGGTGTGGGCGGTAGGGACCGATTCGATCAGCTCCCGCGAGAGGGCTGTGGCCTTGGTATTGCTCTGCACGTCCACAACGGGTGATTCGCCGGTGACGGTCAGGGTCTCTTCGAGCGACCCCATCCGCATTTCACCGTTCACGGACATGACGAAGTTGGACGGGAGCTCGAGACCCTCGCGCTTGACCGTGGAAAACCCTTCGAGGGTGAACGTAAGGTTGTAGACGCCTGGGCGCAGGTCGATGATCTTGTACAGGCCCTCCGCGTCGGTCACGACCGCGCGTTCCTTCTCGATGAGCACGTCGCTGCTCGCGGTGACGGTCACGCCCGGCACAACGCCCCCCGACGAGTCCTTGACGACGCCCGCGAAGGAGCTCTGCGCGCGGGCCGCGCTGGGCAGCAGGGCCAGGCTGACCGCTGCAATTGCGATAAATAGGGCGGAACGACCTCTTGACATATTTTCTCGTCCTCACTGATTTTGCGCGGGCTACGGCCAGACGTTTGACGCGTCGCTCGAGCGGGCACCGGCTACGAATGGATTGGAGGCGGTGACCGTAGCACTCGATTTTGCGGGAGGCAAGAGGAATCTCGCCGCGGAGTCAGCATTCCTCTCGTTGCGGAAAGGCAATATTCAACGCAATGGATTCAGTCGGGTCGTCCCGGCGATCGGAGGCAGCCGAGGGTCGGTTGAAGGCGGTGGGGTGGCGCGTCAACAAAAAAAGCCCGCTATCGCTGTTCTTGTAAACAACGATAGCGGGCTTCGCGATGAATAATGCCGGCAGCGACCTACTCTCCCACACAGTTTCCCATGCAGTACCATCGGCGGTATCAGGCTTAACTTCCGTGTTCGGAATGGGAACGGGTGTGACCCTGATCCTATGACCACCGGCAAACTTGTCTGCCTGGGATCCCGCCTCCGCTCTTGCGTCGGGAGCTACAGCACGCGGGCCTTATAACGGCCTGCGACCGGAGCGCCACGAGGCGCGAAGGAGGGTCGTCCCAGACAATTTCATTCCGGGGTTTCCCCCGGATTTCAAAGAGCGGACACCCCGCCACGGCCTGAGGCCTGGGCGGGTCCGTCGCGGCCGCGAGGCGGCGACGGACTGAATACTCTGCAAACGGTAGTTTTACCGACCACAACACGCAGCGGTTTCTGCGTGCATTCCCGGAGCGACGCTCCGGGCAAAGAAAATATGGTCAAGCCTCACGGCTGATTAGTATCGGTAAGCTCAACGCCTCGCAGCGCTTACACACCCGACCTATATACCTGGTAATCTTCCAGGAGCCTTTAGAGAACTTACGTTCTGGGAGATCTCATCTTGTGGAGGGTTTCACGCTTATATGCTTTCAGCGTTTCTCCCTTCCGGACGTAGCTACCCGGCGTTACCGCTGGCGCGATAACCGGTACACTAGAGGTCCGTTCAACCCGGTCCTCTCGTACTAAGGTCAACCCCACTCAAATCTCCTGCGCCCATGACAGATAGAGACCGAACTGTCTCGCGACGTTCTAAACCCAGCTCACGTACCACTTTAACCGGCGAACAGCCGGACCCTTGGAACCTGCTACAGCTCCAGGATGTGATGAGCCGACATCGAGGTGCCAAACCCTAGCGTCGATGTGAACTCTTGGCTAGGATCAGCCTGTTATCCCCGGCGTACCTTTTATCCGTTGAGCGATGGCCCTTCCACGCGGAACCACCGGATCACTAAAGCCTGGTTTCCCACCTGCTCGTCTTGTAGGACTCGCAGTCAAGCTCGCTTATGCTTTTGCACTCTATGGCTGATTTCCAAACAGCCTGAGCGAACCTTCGCACGCCTCCGTTACACTTTAGGAGGCGACCGCCCCAGTCAAACTACCCACCTAGCAGTGTCCCTGATCTGGATGACAGATCGAGGTTAGAACGTCAAAGTGTTAAGGGTGGTATCTCACCGTTGACTCCCCCAAGCCCAAGAGCCTGAGATCAAAGTCTCCCACCTATCCTGCGCATAACACGTCAACATTCACTACTAGGATGTAGTAAAGGTGCACGGGGTCTTTTCGTCTAGTCACGGGCAACCGGCGTCTTCACCGGTACCACAAATTCGCAGTGCCCCTCGTTGAGACAGCGCCCAAATCATTACGCCATTCGTGCAGGTCGGAACTTACCCGACAAGGAATTTCGCTACCTTAGGACCGTTATAGTTACGGCCGCCGTTTACCGGGGCTTCAGCTCGAAGCGTCGCCTTGCGGCTAACCTCTCCCTTTAACCTTCCGGCACCGGGCAGGCGTCAGGCCATATACGTCGTATTCGACTTAGCATAGCCCTGTGTTTTTAGTAAACAGTTGCTTGGGCCTCTTTATTGCAACTCCCTCACGCTTCGTGGCGCGAGGCCACTAACGCTAACGGAGCACCCCTTCTTCCGAAGTTACGGGGTGAGTTTGCCGAGTTCCTAAACGAGGGTTCTCACTCGCACCTTAGGATTTTCTCCTCGCCTACCTGTGTCGGTTTGCGGTACGGGTACCCAAAAGACTCCTTAGAGGATTTTCTCGGCAGCGTGGCGTCTGCGACTTTACGAGCCTTGCGGCTCTCGCCATGACACCTCAGGGAATGTGACCCACCGGATTTGCCTGGCGGATCCCCCTACATGTCTGAACCTACACGTCCAATCGTAGGCTCGCATAGCCTCCTGCGTCTCCCCATCGTGATAACGTCTTCTAGGTAGTTCTGGAATATTAACCAGATATCCATCCGCTACGCCTTTCGGCCTCGCGTTAGGACCCGACTAACCCTGAGCGGACGAACCTTCCTCAGGAAACCTTAGGCTTACGGTGGAAAGGATTCTCACCTTTCTTATCGCTACTTATGCCGGCAGGGTCACTTCTCACCACTCCACTAGTTCTTTCGATCTAGCTTCACGGCTGTGAGAACGCTCCTCTACCAATATGCAGTCCCGCAGGACTGCGTCTATTTTACAGCTTCGGTGTCGTGCTTGAGCCCCGTTGGATTGTCGGCCCAAAGCCGCTTGACCAGTGAGCTATTACGCTTTCTTTAAAGGATGGCTGCTTCTAAGCCAACCTCCTGGTTGTCTGAGCGTCTTCAGATCCTTTCCCACTTAGCACGAACTTAGGGACCTTAGCTGGTAATCTGGGCTGTTTCCCTTTCGACGATGAAGCTTAGCCCCCACCGTCTCACTCCCGGGATACGTGTCGTTGGCATTCGCAGTTTGATTGGATTCAGTAAGCTGGTAAGCCCCCTAGTCCATTCAGTTCTCTACCACCAACGCCGACCTCCCGAGGCTGCTCCTAAAAGCATTTCGAGGAGAACGGGCAATCACGAGGTTTGATTAGCCTTTCACCCCTATCCTCAGTTCATCCGAGCTGTTTTCAACCAACACCGGTTCGGGCCTCCACGCGGTGTTACCCGCG
>Ga0194060_10001663_pt1:12500-15936 | contig 15936 bp, 4 predicted proteins | sample SepL225m_MetaG_FD_163427 | JGI IMG/M metagenome (GOLD analysis project Ga0194060, IMG submission 163427) | Anoxic zone freshwater microbial communities from boreal shield lake in IISD Experimental Lakes Area, Ontario, Canada - Sep2016-L222-5m | ecosystem: Environmental > Aquatic >...
GCTTGCCCCCCCCGTATTACCGCGGCTGCTGGCACGGAGTTAGCCGGGGCTTCTTCTCTCGGTACCGTCACTCTCCCAGGTTATTAACCCAGGAGCCGTTCGTCTCGATCGAAAGGAGTTTACGACCCGAAGGTCTTCATCCTCCACGCGGCGTTGCGTCGTCAGGCTTGCGCCCATTGCGAACAATTCCCCACTGCTGCCTCCCGTAGGAGTCTGGGCCGTGTCTCAGTCCCAGTGTGTCCGTCCGCCCTCTCAGGCCGGATACTGATCGATGCCTTGGTGAGCCATTACCCCACCAACTAGCTAATCAGGCGCGGGCCCCTCTTCAAGCGCCAGGCCTTGCGGTCCCCAGCTTTGATCTCCACCTCTTCAAAGGCAGGATGTCATGCGGTATTAGCGTCCCTTTCGGGACGTTATCCCCCACTCGAAGGCAGGTCACCCACGTGTTACTCACCCGTTTGCCACTCTACTTATCCCTTGCGGGACTTTCGCGTTCGACTTGCATGTGTTAGGCACGCCGCCAGCGTTGATTCTGAGCCAGGATCAAACTCTCATGTTAAATGCGCTGCCCTCAGCTCGGCCCGAACGCGCTTTCGCGCGCCAAAGACCTTACCCAGGGACAACTGTTTAACGCGAGGCCGATTTATTGGCTCTGCGTTGTTCAATCCGTTCGTTTATAAAGTGGTTCATCGCCAGTCGCCTTCGCACGGACTGCCAACTCCGGTCGACCGATGAACGCGATGCCACTCGCTGACTCTCATTGTCTCAAGGTCCGAGGACCTCTTGACGGGCTGTGTGTGCTTGCACGCACTATCTAGTTTTCAAAGAACCGACTGGCGGTGCGCCGTTGGCGCCCCGACCGACCCATCGCCTTGCCGCCCACCGCCCGGGACCGTTTCGCTCGGGAGCCTCGCTCCGTCGCTATGCTCGCCCGGAAGGCCCGACCGCTCGTCGAAAGCGGCGTGTTTAGGGGAACCTTCTAAGGTTACTAGAACATCCCAACCTTGTCAAGCCCTCAATTATGGCTCCCGTTTTCACGGTCGGACTCGCTCGTTGGGAAGACGCCGGAGGTGAACGCTGCTCTGAACTTGCCCGGCAGAAATTCTCGCGACCAAACGTGCACTCAGTATCCCGTACAGATTTCTGTACGTCAAGTCAACCGAATCAGGTGCCGCTGCCGGGACCCCTTCTGCAGCAGGAGCACCCGGCCGTCAATCGCATCAGCTCGCGTCACGCGCGCGCCAGGATCCGACACCCTGCGCTCATTCACCTTCACCCCGCCCTGCTGCACGAGACGCCGCGCTTCGCTCTTGGACCCGGCGAGCTTCGCCCGGGCCACCAGGTCGATCAGCGCCACGCCATCGCCCTCGAATTCGCTCGCCGCCATCGTCGTCGACGGCACATCCGCCGCGATCGCGACCAGGCGATCCGCCACCTGAGCCGCATCGCGCCCGGTGACGTTCACCGTCGTCGCGCTGAACAACTCGGAGTTCGCCCGCTCGATACGCGCCGCGTCCTCTTCTCCGTGCACGAGGGCGCTCACCTGGTCGGCGAGCACCCGCTGCGCCTCCCGTTTCTCGGGCGCGCTCGCGGTGATCGTCGCGAGGTCATCGATCTCCGCGCGCGTCAGGAACGTGAAGTACTTCAGGTACCTCACGACGTCGCGGTCGTCGGTGTTCAGCCAGAATTGCCGGAACTCCTGCGGCGCCGTGCGCGCCGGGTCGAGCCAGATCGTGCCGGCTTCGGTCTTTCCGAACTTCACGCCGGAGGCCGTCGTCACCAGCGGCATCACGAGGCCGTGCGCCTTCCGCGCGCGTACCTTACGAATCAGATCGATCCCCGCCGTGATATTCCCCCACTGGTCGCTGCCGCCCATCTGCAGCGTGCAGCCGAACCGGTCGAAGAGTTCGACGAAATCACGGGCCTGCAGCAGGAGATAGCTGAACTCGGTATAGGAGATCCCGTCCGCGCTCTCGAGACGACGGTTCACGGATTCCTTCTGCAGCATGTAATTCACCGTGAAGTACTTGCCGGTGTCGCGCAGGAAACCGATGAGGTCGAACTGACCCAGCCAGTCGGCGTTGTTGACGATGCGAGCCGGGTTGGCGGGGGCATCGAAGTCGAGAAACCGCGACAGCTGCCGCCGGATGCCCTCCAGGTTCTCGTCGAGTTGCTCGCGGGTGAGCAGCGACCGCTCCTGCGCCTTGCCGCTCGGGTCGCCGATCATCCCCGTGCCGCCACCCACGATGGCAATCGGCGAGTGACCGGAACGCTGCAGCCTCGCCAGCGCCATCACCGGCAGGAGCGACCCGACGTGCAGGCTCGAAGCCGTCGGATCGAAACCGATATACGCCGTGACGCGCCCGGCGGAAAAGGCCTCGGCGAGACCGTCAGTGCTGTCGTACAGCATCTCCCGCCACTGAAATTCTTCGAATGGATTCGTCATGGTCGCAACGGGTTACTATACCAGCCGATGGTCGTGACCCGCCGACTGGTCGTCAAGTCCCTGCTCACCGCCGGAGCCGGCGGCCTGGCAGGCACGGCGGTCTACGGCTACACACGGGCACGGTTCGAGCTTGGCGTCACCTACGCCAGCGTGGCCGTCGCCGGCCTGCCGCCTTCGCTCGCGGGCCTGCGCATCGGGTTCATCACGGACGTCCATCGCAGCTTCTGGGTCACGCAGGAACTGGTCGCCCGCGCCGTCAGCGCCATCACGCACGAGCAGCCTGACCTCATCGTCCTCGGCGGGGACTACGTCACCTGGGGCGATCGGCGATACGTCGACGCGTCAGCCGAGGCGCTGGCGCCGCTGTCGGCGCCTCAGGGCGTCTTCGCCGTCCTGGGCAATCACGACGACGACAACCGCATGCCAGCCGCCCTGAGCGCCCGTGGCGTGCAAGTCCTGAAGGATGCGCGGACGCGGTTGACGATCAGGAACGAACCGGTCGACATCGTCGGCATCCGGTACTGGACGAAGCGTCCATCGGACATCGCCGCGCTGACGCGAGCCTCGGCGCCGTTCACGATGCTGCTGGCGCACGACCCGCGGAGGCTGACCGAGGCCGCCGCACTCGGCGTGCCGCTGGTGCTGTCGGGCCACACGCATGGCGGGCAGGTGGTGCTTCCGGTGGTCGGCGCGGTCGCGGCCCAGAAGTTTCCGGTCGTGGCGGGGATCGGCCGTAGCGAACGCACGGCGATGTTTGTGAGCCGCGGCGTGGGCGCGGTCTACGTGCCGGTCAGAATCAACTGCCCGCCCGAGGTGGCGCTGCTGACCCTGACGCCTGCTTGAAGCCGCCGAACACCGCGAGCCCGTCTCCCGCATGGAAGCAGTCCACGGCCGCAAAGCCCGCATGCTTCAGCCACACCAGATGATGAAAGAGCGCGGCCGGAAAGGTATCCGCGCGGGTCGCTGACGCGCACGGGTGCTGCACCGCCA
>Ga0194060_10001665_pt1 | contig 15931 bp, 17 predicted proteins | sample SepL225m_MetaG_FD_163427 | JGI IMG/M metagenome (GOLD analysis project Ga0194060, IMG submission 163427) | Anoxic zone freshwater microbial communities from boreal shield lake in IISD Experimental Lakes Area, Ontario, Canada - Sep2016-L222-5m | ecosystem: Environmental > Aquatic > Freshwater >...
CCCAATCGTGTAAGAATCTCTAAGAGCACCACTCGAAGATCATCCTCATCCTCAACAATAATGATCCGCAGTTTGGGCGCTTCGCTATTTGGCAGATTATGCTTCATCTATTCCTTTGATAGATAAGATTTGTTGTATTCACCCGGCAGAAGTACACCCGGTGCAGAGGAGGTGTCAATTTAATTTCAGATACTGTCTGAAATTGACCCGAAATTGAATTGACAGATCGGCGGCAATAAACTACTTTGGCGAAAAGCTGGGGGAGTTTCGACTGAGAGCGGTATGACCGCGACCCTTCGTACCTGATCCGGGTAATGCCGGCGTAGGGAAGCGCAACCGACTGATGTTTTCAACAAGCCGCTGCTGCGGTTTTTTTTGTTTATGGAGGGTAATGTGAAGATTTTGTTAAACGGCGATTTTGTAGAGACGGCAGAAGGGGCTACGATAGCGTCACTTCTGCAGCAGCTCGACATCAGTCGGGAGCGGGTGGCAGTAGAACTGAATGACGATATTGTCCCGAAGGCTCTTTATGAAAAACAGCCTCTATGTGATGGCGATAAAATCGAAATAGTTCATTTTGTTGGCGGAGGGTAACAGCGATGACTCAAAATGCAGACACTTTGATTATTGGCGGGCGAGAGTTCACTTCACGCCTGATGGTCGGCACCGGAAAGTACGCCAGCTTCGAGCAGACCGCACGGGCTCTGGAAATGTCCGGCGCCCAGATCATTACCGTTGCTGTGCGGCGGGTAAATCTTGACCGGAGCAAGGAATCTTTACTCGATTACATCGACCTCAAAAAATACACCCTGCTCCCCAATACCGCCGGTTGCTACACCGCTGACGAAGCGGTGCGCACCTGTCGTCTGGCTCGCGAGGCCGGTATGTCCGATTTTGTTAAGCTGGAGGTTCTGGGGGACGAAAAAACCCTCTTTCCAGATAATGAAGAGCTGCTTAAAGCCGCAAAAATCCTGATTGCAGAGGGGTTCACCGTGCTTCCGTACTGTAGCGACGATGTAATTGTCTGCAAAAAACTGGAGGATCTAGGCTGTGCGGCTGTCATGCCGCTTGGCGCTCCGATCGGCAGTGGTCTAGGTATTCGCAATCCGTACAACATCCGTATTATTCTCGAAAATATCAGCGTACCGGTGATTGTTGATGCCGGAGTAGGTTCAGCGTCAGACGCCGCAATCGCAATGGAGCTGGGTTGTGCCGGGGTCCTTATGAATACCGCCATTGCCGGCGCACAGGATCCGATCTGCATGGCCGAAGCGATGAAGCTGGCTGTGATTGCCGGACGATTATCGTACAAGGCCGGGCGGATACCACGCAAGCTCTACGCCAACGCCTCCAGTCCGCTGGACGGCATGATCGGCTAAACCCGGTGTTTTGATGCAGACGACTGACTTCAGCCTGTATCTGATTACTGATCGGCAGCAGACCGGCGGCAGATCGCTGCTGGAAGTGGTGCACCTGGCTCTTGAGGGTGGCGTCAAAGCCGTTCAACTGCGCGAAAAAGATCTCTCCACTGCTGAGCTGTACTCTCTTGCCGCTGAACTGAGACTCCTCACCTCCCGATTTGCCGCAAGACTTATCATCAACGATAGCGTTGACATTGCCCAGGCTGTAGGAGCCGATGGCGTCCATATCGGGGTGAACAGCCTGCCGGTGGCCGTTGTTCGGCGTTTGATGGGGAAGGATAAAATTATCGGCTACTCCGCCCACGCCATCGACGAAGCTCTTCATGCCCAAAGTGCCGGAGCCGATTTCGTGACGTTCGGTCCGGTCTACTTCACCTCTTCCAAAGCCAATTACGGCAGACCGTGCGGCGTCAAAAAATTGGCAGAAGCGGCTTCGGCTCTCACTATACCGGTCATCGCACTTGGCGGAATCTCAGAGGGACGGATAGCAGAGCTGCATCAAGCCAAGGTACGTGGCATTGCCGTCATATCCACCATAATGGCAGCGGTTGAACCGCGTACTGCCGCCGCCTCCCTGCTGAAAAAGATGGCAGATAATGTCTGACACTCCTGATGCACAAATCCATCCGCAACTTCATATAAACTCCTACGGCAACTATCTGCGCCGCCGTTTCGGCGTTCGTGTCAGCAAGGTCAATGTGGATGCCGGTTTTACCTGCCCGAATCGCGACGGCAGCAAGGGGATCGGCGGCTGCATCTACTGCAATAACGTCTCGTTTTCCCCAAAAGGAACCCAGGCTATCGTGCCGCTTGAAGAGCAGATGGCTGCGGGTATGACCTATCACCGCATCCGCCTCGGCTCTGATAAATTCATCATCTATTTCCAGAAATACACCAATACATACGGCTCTGCGGAATTGCTGGCAGAGTTGTATCACCGCGCCCTTGACCACCCAGATGTTATCGGTATTTCTGTCGGAACGCGCCCTGATTCCCTGAGTGATGAAGCGTTAGAGCTGTTGACGGAGATCGCCCGGACAAAGTATGTCTGCCTTGAACTCGGTTTGCAGTCGATGGATGACGGAATTTTGACGAGCATCAACCGTGGGCATACTCTGAAGGATTTTATTGCTGCGGTGAACCGTGCCTCTAGTCGAAATTTTGACATCTGTGCCCATCTGATTCACGGTTTTACTGGGGAGAGTGTCGCAGAGTTCCTCAAAACTGCCAGCCTTATAGCAGGTTTACCGATAAATTCGCTGAAACTGCACCAGCTCCACGCCGTTGCCGGCACTAAACTGGCGGAGTTGTATCTTCGAGGTGAGTTTATGCCGTTAACCTTGGAGCAGTATGTAACTACGATTGCCGATTTTCTTGAGTTGCTGCCGCCGCATATCTCTATTCAACGCCTTTATGGCTCGGCTCCTCTCGATATCTGCGTTGCCCCGAAGTGGGGGCTGAAGAATAATCAGATGTGGTACACAATTGTCAATGAATTGACTAGGCGTGGAACCTGGCAGGGGTGCCGAGTTCTGTAGACTACTTGGCAGAAGTTCCCGTGGTAAGCCATATCCCCAGAAAAATCAGGCAGATACCGACCAATTGGAACTGGTGGAAAGTTTCACCGAGGAAGATAATCGACAAAATTGTACCGAAGACCGGCATCAGGTAGAGGAACAGACCGGCTCTGTTCGCCCCGACACTTCTCACTGACTGGTTCCAGAAGATAAAAGCCAGCACCGACGGAAAGAGAGCGACATACATGATGCTGGTAATGTTTGCAGTATCCAGCGCGAAACGCTCACCCTGACTGAGTTCCCAGACGTACAGTATCGTTAAAGGTATCAATCCGGCTGCGACTATTGAGCTAAGAAAGCTCAGCGGATGAAGCTCTGCAGGGCGATGTCGCAGTAAATAAGTGTAGAAAGCCCAACTGAGAACAGCCAGAAGAATCCAGGCATCGCCGCTGTTGATCTTCAAGGTGAGTATGACATCGAGGTTGGCGCGACAGATGATTGTCAACACCCCGCTCAGCGAAAGCGCAATGCCGAGCATCTGCCTTCCTGAAACCGGTGTGGCTGCCAGCAACCGGGAAAGCAGCACGATAAGTATCGGAATAACTGAATTGATGATGAGTGCGTTGGTGGCCGTTGTGGAATGCAGACCGATATACACGAAGGTATTGAAGCAGGAAACACCGAGTAATCCAAAGATTGCCAGCCGACGCCAGTTTTGCCTGAGTACCGGCAAATCGGTGCGCAGATGTAAAATAGCGAATGGAAGGAGGATACAAAGTGCAAGCGCCCAGCGCCAGAAGGCCAGGCTGATAGGCGGAATGCTGCTTTTAATGGCTCGGCCGATTACAAAATTTCCTGCCCAGAACAGGGCGGTCAGAGTCAGCAACAGGTAGGGGTGGGCTTTAATTTGCATTATTCAGGCTCATCAATCAGGTATTTCCGGTGCGGCCTGTTTTGTCATCCGCCTTCTGCGGCGCTCTTTCTGCCTGCGCACCTTTACGATCCGCTTCATCTCCGGAGTAATGGCACCGGTGGCTGCCTCAATTCGCTCAAGTAATTCACGGCGCGCCAGAAAACGGTTTACCGACTGACTCCGTTCCCGCATGCAGGTAACCTGGATACCGGTAGGCTTGTGCCTTAACTGGACAGCACTGGACGTTTTGTTCACATGCTGTCCACCGTTACCGGATGAGCGGATAAAGCTTTCAACGAAATCCTCCTCTCTCACCCCTAATTCAACCATTTTCTGTTGGAGTGAGCGGTTCTTTTCTTCACTTACTGCAAATGCTGGCATCGTGTATCTACCATATTTTCCATTTTGCAAGCTTCACTGCCTGTCAGGCGCCTGAAAATGTTCATTGCTTCTTGAATCAACCAGATCCAGCGCCCCATGAAACACCCCTGCATGTATTCTCGCTCTCCCCTCAGTCCGGGAACAGGCTCTTGTATGGTCTGGATCAAATGTGAACAGCATCTCCCTGCGGGGGAAGCAAAACCGAATCGGCAGCCAGATGCATCCTGCCACAACAAAGACCAGTCCCGCCGCCCAAATGAATAGAACTCCATAATCGCCTATATAATCGGTTACTACAAGACGCCTGATCTCGGGAAGAGTCAGACGGTAGCCGTCTCGAACAAATTCCCCCCCATTTGCGGCACTCCCGGTAAAGAGGACCTCTTTCCCCTTAAGCACCTTGAACTGAAGCAATATTTTACCCGTTATGTAGGATATGTAGCGTTCACTGCCAGGCTCAGGTACTGGAATCGTGAATGCGATTCGATATGGGGAATCGGGGATTGCCACGTTATCCTCTTTTCCCGGAGGATAGCAATTGAGCGAGCGCCGCGTTTCGTAGCCGGTCGGCATATCAGGTGCAAAAAACTTAAGATAAATGGAGAGTCCAAGATAGCGGGGATATACGAAAGATCCCCCGTACAGTGACGGAGGGTACAGACCGAATGTTCTTCTCCCATCCCCGGAGTTTGACGGTCCAACTTCCATGGCCAGCGTTTTGACCAGAACTGACCCGGTGGAATTCGCCAGTGTAATCCGCTCCACAATACCACCTACTCCATCCGGCGTCGGCATCGGCTCCCCTTCAATGACCATCCGCCTGTTTGATGTTCGGGAAGTCGTTGTGATGAAAATACCGGTAAAGAGACAGAATAAGGCGATCAGGAATAATAGTCGCACAGGAAAAGCGCTGACTCCTCGCCAGGCGGCAAGTACATTGTCTGAGCGTCTGGTTTTGTATCCGGCCGTGATGAGACACTCTTCCAGCTCAGGCAAAAAGGGTGAGGCATGCAGAGTCACCGCTTCGTCAAACAGCTCCGGTATCGCTTCAACCGGCTTGCCACGGAGCACTCTGCGTATTTTAAGGAGTATGGTTGTTTCCCGGATTATCCTGAGCAGACAGCTCAATGGAATCAAGGCAAGAAGAGCCGCAAGGAAAAAACTCCTGCGGGTCAAAGCGATCAGAGTTATCAAGGTTTCATCCGTAAAGAAGGCAATCCCGATATAGATGAGCAAAAAGAGGCCGATAACTACCGGGAGTACCCCCCTGGATGATACGGCAGCAAAAAGGGTACGGAACAGTCGTTTCATTTCCCCCCCTCCTTTACCCTGGTCGTTGCCTGTACAGTTGCTCCCCAACTGTTGATAAGTGTTGTCCCATCAATCACGACACTCTCACTCTTTACGGAAAATGCGATCGGAACAGGGTTGCATCCACCAGGCTTGCCCACCGTTTCCAGCGGGATAAGGGTCTTGCAGTAATAGCAGATAACCGATCCTTCTGCCTGCCCATACCCGTCCGGCTTGCATATGGCACAGGCATCAAGATCAACAGTCAACTCCCCCGTCGGGGAGAGCAGCACGAAAAAACGCGCCTCCCGTTCACCCTGTTTAAACAGGTATTTGTGCAGCTTGCCATCCTCCAGGTCAATATCTCCCTTTTTCGGAATAATAATCTCTCCGGCCTGGTTTGCGGTGACGGGCAACGGCTTGGGATCCCAATACTCCACACTTGGAAAACTGCTCTGATACGCCGCTGCGGCAAAGAAAACAACGGATAACACCGGAATTACAAGGCGATGGCGCCGTTCTCTGATTGCAGCTGCAGACTGTAAGCGGCGCTCAGCTCCCTGCCTTATATGGGCGACTGACGGCAGACGTTGAATGGCGATTGCCGTGACAATCAGAACAGCCGGGGTAAACCATATGATCAGACCGCCCCAAAAACCGACTTCTTTGGAGAAGAGGAGACCAATGGACTTCCAGATGTAGGAGCGGACAAAGAGATGATCCGGAAACAGAACCGATTCCATGAACTGATGCACGAAATCATGAACACCCTTCATTACTTTCATACTCAAAGGGGAAAAAAGGTCGAGGCGGAGGATTGAAGATGCACTGAAGAGCAGCAGCGCAGTAACAATCGCAAGCATCCCTGCTGGAGATACCCTGAATGGTTCCGGCAGCCGCTTCTCAAAGGCCAGAGCTGCATACGCCAGTGCACAACATGAAACCAGCATCAGGAGTAGCGACACCGTGGCAATGGCTCCACCGGTAGCAAAAGAGGAGAGCTTGCAGGCGCAGACCGCCCCCGCAACGATACTTGCCAAACAGGAGACAGCGCAGGCAGTTGACGAAGCACTGATTAGCCGCTCTCCCCTTAAGGTATCCTTGCCCCGACCGGTGCTGCGATAGATTGCAAAGACTGAACTACCCCAGAGGAGAATGAAACTTATCCCCAGAGTTGACTTGACTACCCCGAACGTAATGGAACCTGGGTAAGAGCGGTACAGGATTAATGTTCCGGCCACCCCGATCACAAAACCGAAAATGCCTGCCAGCAAAACAGCTGAGCGTCGCCCGGAAAAACCGCGCAGCATGATCAGGACTATGCCGAACCAGGCTATAAGATGTGGTATCAGTTTTAATGCCATCGCCATTTAGGCTTCAACCTTTCTTTCTTCCCTCACCAGCATCCCGTCATCCAGATAAATAGTGCGGTCACCCCAACCGGCCACTTCCTGATTGTGGGTTACCATGATAACGGTAAACTTCTCTTCGGCACGGAGCTCTTTAAGAAGCTCCATAACCATCACCGTGCTCTTGTGGTCGAGGTTTCCGGTCGGCTCGTCTCCGAGCAGCAGCTTCGGACTATTAATGATCGCACGGGCAATGCAGACCCTCTGCTGCTCGCCACCAGAGAGCTCGCCGGGGCGGTTTTTTAAACGGTGCCCAAGCCCTACCCGCTCAAGGGCTGACCGTGCTTCAGCCTCATCCGGAACGCTGTGAAAGTACTGGGCCAGCATGACATTTTCCACAGCAGTCAGATACGGAACCAGATGGTGTTGCTGAAAAATGATCCCGACGAATTCACGACGGAAACGAGCCAGCCCATCCTCGGTGAAGGCCAGTAGATCTTTCCCACCAACACGTAAAGAGCCGGCGCTAGGCCGATCTAGCCCGCCTACCAGGTTCATGAAGGTACTCTTCCCCGAACCTGAATGCCCCATCACCGTCAACCACTCCCCCTCCGGCACCACCAGATCGAGAGGTTTCAGCGCGCAGATATCACCGTAGTTTCTGGTGAGTCCACTAGTTTCAATAATTATAGATGACATGGTGTCAAACCTTTCGCCTTTTCATTCCCCTCGCAAGCTTCTGACCGGATCGAGCTTGAAAACCGATATCATCGGGCCGACGCTTCCAAGCAGCGCCAGAAACAGACTGACTCCCAGTGAAATTCCGGCAAACCATGGTATAATATCGGCTGAAGCGGAGAATACCGTTTTTGTTATGAACTGGGCAATAACGCTGCCGAATACGTATCCGGCGATGGCACCCAGTACACCAAGCAGTGTCGCTTCTCCGCAAAAGATCAGCATGACCTCCCAGCGGGTTCCTCCCATTGCTTTCATAAGCCCGATCTCTCTGCTCCTCTCCAGTACTGTAGTGCTCATTGTTCCGGCCACGCTGCTGCCTGCTGAGACCAGCACTACCGCAGTTACCATAAACATCAACAGCTTGACCTTGGCAAGAAGTCCCTCGGAGGTACGAGCGGTCTGGCGAACTTCCGTGACCTTGGCGGCCGGCAAAAGCTTCTGAAGGTCAGAGGCGCTTGTTTTAAGAGTGTTGCCCCCGGCGGTCACCATAAGCCGTACGAGTGAAATCTTACCGCCCAAATCAAGAGTCTGTTGAAGTTCCGGAAGTGCTACAAACAGGAGGCCGTCTTCTTCGCCACCGGATGCAACGATGCCGGAGATACGGAGCCGCATTTTATTGCCGCCGCCCAATTCCACAATATCCCCGGTTTTAAGCTTCATTCGGGAAGCAAGGTCATTTCCGATGACCGTCTCACCGGCCGCCGGCCAATTCCCCTTCAGTTGCCACCACGGAAACAACCGCTTGATATCATTGAAATTTACCCCCTCCACCATAATATCAGCGTCTTTCAGATGCAGGGCGCCACGAAGGTGAAAAGAGACCTCGGCTTTTAACTCGCTTTTTATAAGAGCATCTTCCACAATACTTTGCTGTAGATAAGCCGGTTCGCTGACGACGCCGAAATTGAGGCCGCCGCTGCCGATATCAAGCCTGGCCGACTCGGGGAAGATGACCAGATTGGCACCGTATTTGCGCACCTCTTCCGCCACACGTTTCTCCATTGAGGACGAAACAATACCAAGCGCCGTTGCCAAGCTGGAAGCCATGGCAAGCACGGCCAGAAGAAGTAGAGTTCGTCCCTTGCGATAGGCAAGAGCGCGCAATACGAGATGTATGAGCCAGCGACGTCTGTTCATTCTACCCTTTCAAAACCTTTACAGGTTCAATTATAAGAGCGCGGCGCAGCGGCGCTATACTGCCAGCCAGTGCAACCATAAAAGCAGATATGATTGCTGTTGGGAAAAGCCAGAGTGGTGAGGTAACGGCAGAATTGAATACGGTGCGGCTGATTATTCCGGCAAGCTGATCGCCCAAAAAATAGCCAATTATACCGCCTGCAAAGGAGATAATCAGGATCTCGCCGATAAAGATTGTACCGATCTGGAATCGATCAGCGCCGACGGCTTTCATCAGGGCTATTTCCTTACTCCGTTCCGCCATCGAGGCCATCAGGCTGGTAGACACGGCTGTGGCTGAGGCGCAGAGAGCAAGGATTGTCAGAAAGAGCATGGCGCCGTTCAGTTTCTTAAGAAGCGCCCCTTCGGCGCTGGCGATCTGCCAGATCGGCTTGGCACGACTGCCCGCCATCACCTCTTCCACATTTTTGGCCACCGATGTGACATACGCCGTGCAGTACCACTTCTCGTACTCTTCCTTCGACATAGTGGACGGATCCTTCTTGCCAAAATCATCCATCGGCACGGTAAGCGCGCTGACCTGAACGCGGGAAACCTTCCCCTGCTGCTGTAAAAGTGACTGGACGGTAACTAGTGGAGCAAAAAGCTGTTCCTCCTCATATCCGCCGGTAGTGACCACACCGACTATACGAAATTTCTGGTTTTGCCCCCTGGCTGCAGCAGTAACGTCGCCACCTGGTGAAACGTTCAAGCGTCTGGCCAGAGCGGCCCCAATAATCGCCTCGTCCGCGTCCTCCGGCCAGCGCCCCTGAACTTCCCACCATGGCGCTATTCCTTTGATCCCTTGAACAGACATTTCCTCGCCTGGCACCACCAGCTGTTTGGTGAACCATGATCCGGAGACGACCCCGCGCTCCTTCTTATCGCCCGCAGAAAACTCGGCAACTCCAAACAGATACGGGTTAAAACCGGTTATATTGTACTTCCAGAAAACGGTCTTAATTTTCGGCAGGTCTTCTTCACGCAAAAAACCGCCCCCCTCAACGGCGGACGGCTCAAGTAAAATGTTTGCGCCATAGCTGCGGAGTTCCAGTGCCATTTTGTGGGAAATTTCACCTGCAATACCGAGAAAAGCAGTGGCAACAGCAGCGCCCATCGCAATGGAAAGGAATACCAGTAAGACGGCTTTTGGGCGTTTGAGGAATGAATTTTTTAGTATGCGGAAAAGCACTTGGAAACCTTTAAAATCAGGTTGAGGGTTGGAGTAAAATCTTGAATCTGCATTTCATCAACCTTGAACCTGTTTTTGCATTTCTTCCGGCAACGCACTCTTCAACAGTTCAACCTTATTCTGCATGCGGCGCCAGGCGTAAAGTCCCCAGACAACTGCAGTGAACATCATGACATGCTTAACCGCGAGCGCCGGCACTTGCAGTTTGTCGGCAGCATTGGCCCATTCGAAGCTGGTGTAGAAGATGGTGCGCGGGACACCACCCAGAACGACCCACCAGAGAGCGAACTTGAACAGCTTCTTCATATGAGTGTTTGTCTTCAGGAAGAATAGCGTCGCCTGTGGAGAGTTCATAGTTGCCTGTATCCGCATGATCGCATGCAGGGCAAAACCGCTTCCCACAAGCAGACCGGTGGCCATGTCATGGAAATAATTGTTCATCATTATAACGACCCCGAGGCCTGGGCCAATTTCAAAAGTCGGCATGGTTATTTATCCTTAGGAGACGCAGCAACGAAGTGTGTATTAAAATGCGTATACTGATCTATTGTGCGCTGATCCCACTCGAAACGGGCTTCAATCACAATTTTGCCGGATTTGTCAATGTAGCCGCATTTTTCACCCACCTTAACCGGCGCGAGACCGTCGACAAAAATGGAGCCGGCGTCAAACTGCGGCTTAATTACCATTTTGCCCTTTTTATCCATATAACCGATCTTTCCTTTGACACTCATCGGAGCCAGCCCTTCGGTGAAAATTGTTGGAGAGGGGAATTCCTGATCGATAATTGCTTTCCCAGTTTTATCTATTAATTGCCAGGTATCTTTCTTTTTTACAGCTGCAACTCCATCATTAAAATTAGTAGCTTCATTGTACTGAGTTGGAATAACAAGATTGCCGGTTTTGTCTGTGAAACCGACCAGACCGAATTTCCCATTAATCTTTACCATCGCAAGCCCCTCTCGGAACATGGCGGCTTCGTAAAATTGAGGCTGGATCACCATTTTGCCTGTCTTGTCTATATAGCCATATTTTTTTGCTACTTTAACGGCGGCAAGTCCTTCAGAGTAGTGTGATGCATCATCAAACTGGGGCTTGATGGCAAATTTGCCCTTTTCGTTAATAAATCCGGCCTTGGCTCCGCTTCCATCTGCCACAACTACGGACGCCAAACCTTCCGTGAAAGCAAATGTCGAAATATAATCGTAATCGGTGACCATTTTACCAGTCTGGTCAATATAACCCCACTTATCGCCTTTCCGAACGGACGCCCTGCCATTCATAAAAATGGAAGCTTTCTCAAAGCTGGGCGGTATTGCCATGTTGCCGTTGACATCAATGTAGCCATCCTTGCCGTCAACCCGAACCGTAGCAAGCCCCTCGGAAAAGATTGTCGCCGAAGCATACGCTGGAAAAATGACTAGCGCCCCACCCTTGTCGCAGTAGCCATATTTCCCGTTAAAATTGACCAGGATCCGCAATGAGTTATCCAGCACCACCTTTTTCCCTTCACGTTGGCAGGCGGTGCAGAGTGTCATCGCCGCGAGCGCAAAAATCAGTAACCGTTTCATGAGGCATCTCCGTTTAGTAGTAAAATCATCCTTCATTCTTCTATTCAACCCGCTTCCCGACTATCCCCGTAAACAGCTTGTCAAACTCATCTTCCGCGAGGTTTTTATAATACTCGGAGCGCCCTGCTATCTGCAGAGTACGTTCGCCATCTATTTCGCGCAGAGCGCCGATAATCTCTCTCTTGAAAAAAATCAGCCGCCAGATAATGCCAATTGAGGCAAGCAAAAAACCGGCATACAAGACTAAAAGGCCGCGTTGTTTGATGACGTAAAAGCGTACCCAGAATGGCATTTCAGGCATTTCCAGACGATACCCGGCAAACTCCATTGAGCCGTTTTTCGCCAGCACCCCCTCGGTAAACCTTTTACCGTCCCGCTCAACAGAAACAACAAACACAGGGTTGGCGAACTCCATCGATTTTGACGTGTGAGCCCCGTCTTTAAATTCGTAATCCGAAAAAAAATCGGCCGTAAAGATAAAATCACCAAGCCTGAACGTATCCTGACGTCCTTTAACAACATCAAGCTTGAAATAAGCGCCCTGTATCTCATTGCCTGACGCATCTTTCAGGACAAAGAGTGGCGCTACCCCGAGATGCTTGAAGACAAAGGAAGAATTATCGGTGTTGTAGGGGGTATTGATGCCGACTTCGTGAATTTTCCCATTGGCATCAGCAAGTTTAACGCTGATACCGGTGACCGTATTTCGTACTACCTGAGGCACAATGCTCTGGATCGTAAAGGATACGTCGGGGGCTGATCCTATAGCAGGCATCTTGATGCGGGGTTTCGCATTGTAACGGGCCAGTTCACCATGAAAGGATTCACCCTGTGCCAGATCGATATATCCGACGAATTCGGTGTAGACGCTTATCAAGCCACCAAGAAGAATCAGATAAAAACTAAGGTGAAAGAGCATGAAGGCAATCGGTGCAAGCCTGTTTCTAACGCCATAAAAACCGGCCGCATCACCAAGAACCGTGTAGCTGGAAGTGCGCAAGGCAGCAATTATCCCCTCGCCGTCAACTTCTGATGGAAGCAGATAAGACTTTCTGAACGGATAGCCACCGGCAGTATCCGGATCGGCGATTTTTGACTCGGAAATAGCGATTCTGCTTTTGACAAGCGGCCACCGCTGCCACAAAACCAGTGACAGGTTAAGAAAAAACAGCAGCCATAAAGTTATGGTGATTGGCGAAGTATATATCGTCGTCAGGCCGAACGCATCGAGAAACGCCACCAGCTCGGGCGAATTTCTCTGCCACTCGAGGTACATTGTCTTCAGCAACTGCTGTTGCGGTACCCAGAGACCGATAGCAAAAATCAGTCCCAGCATACCGATTAGTACGATGGTGAAACGGAGGGAGCTTAAATATTTGATTAGTTTTTTGAGCATGTCATCAGGTTGAAGGTCAAAGCTTGCAGGGATAAACAAACCCGCAAACCGCAGCCTTCAAACGTATTCCTTAAGTCTTTATCAGTTTTCCTTCAACCTTCAACCTGCTTTCTCCAACCGGCCTTTTACCTTACCTGAAATATATGCAGACTGCTGTTAACAACCAGGTTGACGCCAAAGAAACAGATAATAACAGTGCTAAGAGCGGCTATCGCCAGCCAGGCCAACTTCTTTTCACGCCAGCCGAAAGTAACCCGGAGATGGATGGTGACACCGTAGGTAAGCCAGGAGATAAGAGACCAGGTTTCAACCGGATCCCAGGCCCAGTAGCTCCCCCAGAGATCTTTGGCCCAGATCGCACCGGCACAAATCATAATTGTATCTGTAATGAATCCGAAAACGACATACCGAAAAATCAACTCATCCAGACGTCCCAGAGAAGGGAATCGGTCATAGGAGGGATTTGGCACCGCCAGCACTTCACTCTTCTGTTTCAGCAGATACAATACTCCCGCCGCCATGGCAAGCGTGTAGGCGCCGAAAGAAATCCAGGCAAAATAGACATGAATGTATAACCATATGGTTTTAAGGCTGGCGGCCATGGGGGTCAAGCCTGGATTCTGCATATAGCCGTATCCCATCATAATGACAACAACGGGTGTTGTTGCGGCGGCGAGACCTTGTAACAGCTTGTTCTGCCAACCGACATACAGGGTGCCCAGGATGATGAACCACCCCCCCATGAGGGCATATTCGTAATGACCCGACCAAGGCAGATGCCCGGTTGCGGTAAAACGTGCGATGATTGCAGCAGTATGGCAGATAAACGCAAAGGCGACTAACTGGTTTAACTTGCTTAGAACACGCGGGTTTTTAAAAACAAAAGAGTAAACGTAACCGCCGGCCGCCAGCGAATAAGCCACCAAAGCTATCCAGTAAAAGACCATTTCCCAAAATGCCATTTTTAACTCCCTTAAGAAAACTGAACTTTTTGAAAGTCATCAACCATCAATTGTTTTTCCGCATCTTTGCCAACTGACCTGAAAACAGACCCTTCCTGCGCTTCCATCAGCCAGACCCTCTGCGGCCTGAATAGAACCCTAATAAAGATGCCGACGAAAGTCAAAGCGGCGCCAAAAAAGATAACTGACATATGCCTGCCATGTACTACATAGATTTCCGACCAGACGCCCATTTTTTCGCATGTTACGGCAAAATTAGCTGATTTGCTCAGTCTATCTGACTGAAAGACCAGCTCCGTATCAAGAAGCAGTAGTGCCCCCTGATTGACAATCACCTTAAGCAGGCTTTTTTCCGGCTGAAAATACACTTTACCGGTAATAAGACCATCAATAAAAGTACCGTAAAAACCGAAATTGTTATCGTTTACCGGCAACTGCTCCAGGATAACCTTACCACGGAAAACAGTGTTGGAATCATTAATGGTGATGGAAATCTCTGGCTCGTACACCATCTTTGACATATAAATGTCGTATGCGCCAACCCGAAACGGTTCGGGTGACTTAAGAATTACCTGCTGTTCCCTCCCGTCCGATAGTTTGAATATGGCCTCAATTGCACCTTTCGGATACGTTGCGCTAGGGAAAAACTGTTTGACTATCCTCATTTGCGGTAACGTTGATAAATCTGAAGTGACTGGACCAACAGATACTTTATTGAATACGGTTATCTTCCTCAGATCAATCGGCGAACCGACCCCGTACTGCACCGTGCCTGAAAACTGGTACAGATTGTCCAGTGAACCGGTAAACAGAACAATAAAGAACCCAGCATACAGGATAACAGAGCCGACGTACCCATAATCGTGTTTCTCTCCGTAGCTACCACCGGTGTCGAAGAGATATCCCGCCGCCTCCAAAGAAGTACGGGCAGAATCCATGCTTAGTGCAACCTTGGTAAATCGCCGCGGTACGCCACTTTCGGAGCCGTAGCGAATTTTCTTTTTTAAACCGGCCAGGTAATAGAAAAAACGAATCAGGACAAACAGACTGAAACAGACATTATTAGCCAGTAGTGGATACTTTGAGCTTGCCAGCGGTAATGGCATATGAAGGAGAAAACTCAAAATAACAATAAGCGGAATAATGAAAAACAGTAGAAAAAACCATGGGGAAACAAAAAACAACCGAGAGAGCTTTGAATCGATTTTCATGTGGTTAGCTAATTCCATTTCAGCGTTTTTAAACGCGGGATGATATCATTTGGGATGTTATTATTATTAATTAAGCCGAAACTTCACAACTATCTTATTTCCTTCTGATTAATCCCTGTCAGTTCCATTTTTCCACTTTTTGATCTACCAAATGTCAGGAATAATTCCTTCTTTAGTTTTTCGTATTGGAGGTGGTAAATGTATATCAGAAATTTATCCTGCGGCCTGACGTTATGACTAACCTCTTTAGCTTCCTTGAATGCACCGGTCTGCTTTAGCTGGAGTTCCCAGAGCCCTGTAAACTGCTCCTCCGGGCCGACTTCCCTGAATCCTGCAGATGCTTGCTTGTATATGGAGGAGAAATCACCTTTTTTTATCTGCTCCAGCACATTTTTTTTCAAAATTGCCGCATCGGCCTCATCCTGTGGCGAGGCAGTTATGACTGCATGCGCTGGCGCTTCAACAGACTTTTCGACCGTTTTTGAAGCTGATGAAATTTTCTGCTGATGCGGCTGTTGCTTTTCCGCTTTTTCTTTTTTCGCACTGCAACCGGACAGGGCGCTTAGCATTGTCAGCAGAAGAACTAAGGATGTGATACGAAAATAGTTCATTCTTTCTCCATGTAAAAACGTCTTAAAAGAAGTGAGTTAAAAGGCTATAACTGCTCATTACCTGTTACATTCACAGCCTTAATAAGGTGCGAATCTACCAGAAACAGGCATCCTCCGTCAACTGAATATCCCGAAAAGCCGCATTATTTGTGATTCCAGCGCAAAACAAACGGCTTTTACAGCCCGGTTCAATAATATGA
>Ga0194060_10001666_pt1 | contig 15930 bp, 15 predicted proteins | sample SepL225m_MetaG_FD_163427 | JGI IMG/M metagenome (GOLD analysis project Ga0194060, IMG submission 163427) | Anoxic zone freshwater microbial communities from boreal shield lake in IISD Experimental Lakes Area, Ontario, Canada - Sep2016-L222-5m | ecosystem: Environmental > Aquatic > Freshwater >...
TGACGTGCGGGGGGGGGACGATCCTAGCTGGCAGATCGCTGCTGGATCTCGCCGAGCTTGATGACCAGCCGCAATGCCTCGTTCACGGACTCAGCGGTGGGGAAGGCCCGCGCAACATCGGGGGCGAGCAGCACCAGGTTCGTCCCTTCCCGGTAGCGCTCAGCGTACTTTCCCCGTACACCGCCTGAGAGCAGATGGGAAAGGTCGTATTCCGGTCGCAGTTCATCATCTGGCTCGTGATTATTCTGCTCGTTCGCCATAGGCTTTACGCTCCGTTTTGGTGAGGGGCCGTGCGCTAATAATACGGATAGATGTGCCGCGCTCGGTGTATGCAACCATCTGCCGCTCCAGGCTATGATCCAACACGGGTTCATCCAACCCTATGCCAACCCCATTGATCAACTGCGAGCGGTACTCGCATTCTTTGGCATTGCCACCCCTGCCCAGCGCTACATCATCACCGCATCGCACCCGATGATCTTCAACGCTTGTTGCAGCGGCGAGGACGCAGTTACTTCAGCGCCGACGTAATCACCAGATTTGCCGAAGAGATCGGCATCGCACCCGGTATTGTGGTTGGGCGACTCCATCATCTTGAGGAACTACCAAAAACCCATCTCCACGGTCTGAAACAAAAGCTCTGTTAGCACTACGTTATTCTGCCTTTGGCTTAGGCATGGTTCAAAATGAGCATATTCAGCTTGACAGTCCTGCGATGACGCGACGAAGCGATGAGGCGCTCGTATCAAGTCCTCGCGTCCTCGCCTCGTCGCTGAACTGTCAAGCTAGATTGAAACATGCCTTACGCTGAAATCGTTGAATACGCTGCTCAATATCCGCGACAATGTCGTGAATGGCCGTCATATCTTGCTCACTCATATAGGCGCGTAATTCATCAACAAGGTGTGTGATGATCGGACGATGATAAAACATCAGAGTCGCGACATCATTTTCATACAACCCAACACGTGTAAAATCGCCTTGCCGATATAACGATGGAAGCGCATACAGCTTTAATAAAATGAGTCCATCAACCGTTGCCGAGGTAATCACGCGCTCAAAGAACGGCTGTTTTGTGGCGTGTTCTTTTTGAACATGTGCAAACAATGGATTCTTTGTAAGCAGAAAGTCTATTTGTAAATCATGGTAGTGGCCACGCGCAAAGAAAGCATCTTGGCTCGTAATGGTAATCTCTGGCAGTTTCTTTAATGCAGTTGTATTGATAATAAAATCAATATCTTCCGTATTACGCCCCTGGATATATTGGAGAATGGCAATGCCTCCAACAAGCGTATATTTCATGGTGCGCTGATCAAGAAGCGCGAAAAGATCATCAACGGTTTTGAGTAATTCGTCCATCGTACCTAGCGATCCTTGCCACCGCTGTGCGTTAAATACACGCGCATTTTGAACCACACGGCCAATATGAACAGGTAGAGTTGTCATAATGTCGTATAATACCTCCGGTTGTATGTCTGAGTTCGGCGCAAGCTTCACAATCTCCGTCGGATTGCTATATTACCAGATTTGCCGGAGAGTTCGGCATCGCAGTCGGTGTACATAACACGCATTCGTTGTCCGAGCCGGAGATGATCAATGACCAAGCACCGTGAGCGCACCTTCGAGGACGAGGTGGTGGCCCATCTGACGGCTAACGGTTGGCTCGAAGGGACAAGCGCGGGCTATAACCGTGAACTGGCGCTCTACTCTGAGGATGTGTTGGGCTGGCTGGAGACGACTCAGCCAACGGAGCTGGCCAAGCTGGGGCGGCTGCACAATGGCGATACCGGCACGGTTATCCTCAAACGATTGGCCGAGATGTTGGATAAGGATGGTGCCCTGGCGGTGCTGCGGCGCGGCTTCAAGCAGGTCAATGCCCGCTTCGACATGTGCCAGTTTCAGCCGGCCCAGGGCCGCAACCCGACCAGTCTGGCCCGCTACGCCCAGGTGCGCTGCCGAGTGGTGCGGCAACTGCGCTACAGCCTCAACGCGACCAACGACGCTCTTGACCTGGTCTTCTTCGTCAACGGCGTGCCCGTCGCTACCGCCGAGCTGAAGACCGACTTCACCCAGAATGTACGCGACGCCATTACCCAGTATCGCCACGACCGCCCCCCGCGTGACCTAACCAGCAACCGCGATGAGCCGCTGCTCCAGGGGACACGCCGCGCCCTGGTTCACTTCGCCGTGAGTACCGACGAGGTTTGGATGACGACGCGGCTGGCAGGGAGATCAACCCGCTTTCTGCCCTTCAACCTGGGCAACGACGGCGGCGCGGGCAACCCGCCCAACCCCGACGGCTACCGCACTGCCTACCTTTGGGAGCGCGTGTTGGAGCGGACGAGTTTGCTCGACATTCTGGCGAACTTTGCCCACGTCGAAAAGAAAGCGGGCCAGTTCATCATCTTTCCGCGCTACCACCAGTGGGACGCCGTGCGGGCGCTGGTGGGCGCGGCGCGGGCCGAGGGGCCGGGCCAGAGCTACCTTATCCAGCACTCAGCAGGCTCGGGCAAGTCCAACTCCATCGCATGGCTGGCCCATCGCCTCGCCAGCCTGCACAATGATCACGACCGCAAAATCTTCGATTCGGTGATCGTCGTCACCGACCGCACCGTACTCGACGCTCAGCTCCAGGAGACGATCTACCAGTTCGAGCACAAGACCGGCGTGGTCGCCAAGATCGAGAGCAAGGCCGGGGTGAAGTCCGAGCAACTGACCAAGGCGCTACTCGACCGCACCCCGATCATCATCGTCACCTTGCAGACCTTCCCCTGGGCCTTGCGTGTCATTCGTGAGCAGGGCAGCCTGCGCACGCGGCGTTTCGCCGTGATCGCCGACGAGGCGCACTCCTCGCAGACTGGTTCAGCGGCCAGCGCCCTAAGCAACGTGTTGTCGGCGGAGCAGATCCAGGAGGGTGAGGAGATCAGTACCGAAGACCTGCTGCTGGCCGCGATGGAGGATCGCGCCACCCACCCGAACATCAGCTTCTTCGCCTTCACCGCCACGCCCAAGGCCAAAACGCTCATGCGCTTCGGGCGGCGTCCCAACCCCGACGTGCCGCCCTCCGATGCCAACATGCCCCTGGCTTTCCACGTCTACTCCATGCAGCAGGCCATCGAAGAGGGCTACATCCTCGACGTACTCCAGCACTACACGCCCTACCGACTGGCCTTTCGGCTGGCCCACAACGGCCAGGAGTATGATCAGACCGAGGTTGATCAGTCGGCGGCGCTCAAAAGCCTGTTGCGCTGGGTGCACCTACACCCGTACAACATCAGTCAGAAGGTGCAGATCATCGTCGAACACTTCCGCGAGAACGTCCAGCGGATGCTGGACGGTCACGCCAAAGCGATGGTGGTTACCGGCTCGCGCAAAGAGGCCGTGCGCTACAAGCTGGCCCTGGATGCCTACATTCATCAGCAGAACTACCGCGATCTGGCTGCGCTCGTGGCCTTCTCCGGCGAGGTGAGCGACCTGGAGAGCGGGCCGAGTCCGTTCAGCGAACACACCATGAACCCTGGCCTGAAGGGGCGCGACATCCGCGAGGCGTTTAAGGGCGATGACTACCAGGTGCTGATCGTCGCCAACAAGTACCAGACCGGCTTCGATCAGCCGCTGCTCTGCGCGATGTACGTGGACAAGCGGCTGGACGGCATCGCGGCGGTGCAGACCCTCTCGCGGCTGAACCGAGTTGCGCCGGGCAAAGACGTCACCTACATCCTCGACTTTGTGAACGACCCCGACGACATCCTGGCCGCCTTCACGCCCTACTACAAGCGCGCCGAATTGGTCAGCGTCACCGACCCAAACCTTATTCACACCCTCCAGGCCAAGCTCGATGACACCCGGCTCTACAGCGAGTCGGAGATCGCAATCTTCGTGCGGATCTACCTCGACCCGAAGGGCAAACAGGCCGCGCTTCAGGCCGCCCTGGCCCCGGCGGTTGAGCGCTTCCGGGTGCGTTGGCACGCGGCGCGGGACGCCAACGACAAAAAGAGCCTGGACGAACTGGAGATCGTGCGCAAAGACCTGGCCAGCTTTGTGCGGCTGTACGACTTCCTCTCGCAGATCATCAACTACGGCGACACTGACCTGGAGAAGCGGGCGATCTTCTTTCGGCTGCTCGTCCCGCTGTTGGCGACCGACCGGCTCAACGAGGAGATCGACCTATCGGGGGTAAAGCTGACCCACTACCGGCTAAAAGACCAGGGCCAGCGCCAGCTACCGCTCAAAGATGGCGGCGGCGAGTACGGATTGGTGCCGCCGGGCGAAGTGGGATCAGCGGAGGGCCGCGACCCGCAGCGGGCGCTGCTGGCCGCGATCATCCAGCGCATGAACGACCTCTTCGAGGGCGAGCTAAGCGACGCCGACATGATCGGCCTGGTGACGCACATCAGCGAGCGGATGATCACCAACCCGGTGCTGGCCCAACAGGCCGAACACAACACCAAGGAGCAGTTCGCCCTGGGTGACTTCCCCAAAGTGATGATGGAAGAAGTGATCGGCGGCATGGACAGCTACCAGAGCATGATTGCCCAGGTGCTGAGCAACGAACGGGTGCGCAGCGGCTTTACCGCCGTGCTGCTAGACGTGGTGTACGCGGCGCTGAGGGAGGGGCGTGGGAGTATCACCAATCAACCGTAGCCCGTACCAACCAAAAAGCCCCCCGTCGCGATTGCGACGAAAGGCTTTCTACTGCTTTATTCGATGGTGCCAAGGACCAGACTTGAACTGGTGACCCCCGCATTTTCAGTGCGATGCTCTACCAACTGAGCTACCTTGGCCAGCTCTGAATGTTCAGCGGCGGCCGCGAAAGCTGCGACCGCGTCTGTCCATTCTCGCGCTGGTGGGCGATGACGGGCTCGAACCGCCGACACCCTCGGTGTAAGCGAGGTGCTCTACCAACTGAGCTAATCGCCCCCAGAAAAATAATGGTGCCCAGGAAGGGACTTGAACCCTCATGAACATGGTTAGTTCACTAGGCCCTCAACCTAGCGCGTCTGCCAATTCCGCCACCTGGGCTCACATGCGCAGCATTATAGACGCCTAGATGCAGTTTGTCAAACGCCAAGTTCGCGGCGGAGGGCGACGATCCCGGCGTTGACCTGTGTGTAGAGGGCGGCGCGCTCAGCGGGGGGAAGGAACGTCGCACGGGCCGCGTTCAGCGTCATCGCCGTAAGCTCATCAGCCCCAAAGCCAAAGTGGGTCACGGAGCGGCGGTACTCCTCGGTGATCGTGGTGTGGAAGAAGGTCGGGTCGTCCGAGTTGATCGTCACCAGCACCCCGGCGTCGTAGAGCTTGCGCAGGGGATGTTCGGCCCACGAGTGGACTGCGCCAGTGCGCAGGTTGCTGCTGGGGCAGACATCAAGCACCACGCCGCGCCGGATGATCTCCGTGAGCAGGTGCGGGTCGTCGATGCTGCGGATACCGTGACCGAGGCGCATCACCCCAAGGTGATCAATCGCACCCCAGACGCTCGCGGGGCCAACCACCTCGCCGGCGTGAGCCATGAGGCCAAGTTTTGCCTCGCGGGCAGCGGCGAAGACCTCTGCGAAGGGCTCGGGGGGGTGACCAATCTCATTGCCGCCAATCGACCAACCGACCACGCCGATAGGCTGAGCCTTGCGGGCCACATCGAGTACCTGCCACGCCAGATCTGGCCCATACTGACGCCCGTAGTCAAGGGCGATGCGGATCTGTGTCCCCGTCTCACGCTCTACCTGGGCGAATCCCTCGGCGGCACCGGCGATTGCCTCGTAAAGATCCATGCCGCGCTTGATATGCTGCATTGGCGAGATCATCACCTCGGCGTAGCACACCTGTTGCGCGGCTAGATCCATGCCGAGTTCGTAGGCCAGGCGCGCAAAGTCCTCGCCGCGCACGATCACTCGCGCCATCGTCATAAACACGGTGATAAACTCGCCGAAGTTGCGGTAGCGAAGGAGTTGCTCAACCCCCGCCACATCGCGAGCAGGGAGTTCGACGCCATTCTGATGCGCAAGCTCAAGGAGCGTCCGTGGCGCAATGGCTCCCTCCAGATGGACATGTAACTCCACCTTCGGCATCCGCACAATAAACTCGTCGAGTTCGGGGGTCAGCACGGCGATGCTCCTTACACGACACGCTACGAGCGTGGCTCGCACATGGCAATGGGGGCAAAAAGGGGGACATAGCGATCTCGCTATCTCCCCGTGGACTGATGCTTTCTGCGATGAAGGGGTGGGGCAGGGGAAGGCTACGTGCGGCAGTCCTCCCGCACCTCTGTCAGACAATACCCGACGCCTGTAGGCGCTCAGTGTTATCGTAGACGATCAGGGCGTTGATGATCTTATCCAGCGAACCGGCAAGCACGCCGGGAAGGTTCGAGAAGCTCTGGCCGATCCGGTGGTCGGTGATGCGATCCTGCGGGAAGTTGTAGGTACGGATCTTCTCGGCGCGCTCGCCGGTGCCAACCTGGGCGAGACGTGAGGCACCCTGCTCGCGCTGCTGCTTCTCTTGCTCGCGGGCGTAGAGCTTGGCCCGCAGCACCGACATGGCCTTCTCGCGATTTTTGATCTGCGAACGCCCGTCCTGGCAGGTGACGACGATCTCGTGGGGGGTGCCGCCTTTGTACACCACGCGCACCGCCGAGTCGGTTGTGTTCACCCCCTGGCCGCCGTGGCCGCCGCTACGGAACACATCGGTGCGTACATCCTCGTCCCTGATGTCGATCACCGTCGGCTCCACCTCGGGCATAACCGCGACGGTGGCGGTGGAGGTGTGGATGCGCCCACGGGCCTCGGTAGCGGGCACCCGCTGTACACGGTGGACGCCACCCTCGTACTTGAGTTGGCTGTAGGCGTTCTCGCCGCGAATCTCGAACACGGCCTCTTTGAACCCGCCGACACCGTTATCGGTCACGCTATCAAGCTCCACCTTCCAGCCACGTAGTTCGGCGTAGCGCACGTACATGCGGTAGAGATCAGCGGCAAAGATAGCTGCCTCATCGCCGCCCTCGCCCTGGCGGATCTCGATGATCACGTCCTTGGCGTCGTTCGGATCACGCGGGAGGAGCAGCAGCTTGATCTCTTCCTCAAGCCGGGAGAGGATTGCCCGCTGGCTCTCCAGTTCCTCCTGGGCCATTTCGCGCAGTTCGGCATCGCCGCCGTTTTCATTGAACATCGTCTGGGCTTCGTTGGCGGCCTGCTGGGCCTGCATATAAGCCCGGTAAGCGCTGACAATCGGCTCAAGATCGCTCTGCTCGCGGGCGTACTGCTGGAGCAGAGCCAGGTTATTTACCACTTCAATCTGGGCCATCAGCTCGCCGAGTTCGTCATAACGGGCGGCGACATTTTCGAGTTTATCAAACATATGGGCGAATCACTCTTTTCTCTAACGGAAAGGTATTATAGCATGGGGATCAAGGGGGGGGCATCAGGTTGCCGAACACACGACAAAACGGCACGGGGGTGAGCGTTGCCCACCTACCCATGCCGTTGTGCTCTCCGACCCTAGAAACCCTTCGAGATCTTCTTACGCCGATTGCGCTCAGCGCGGCGGCGCTTCTCTTTGCGCTGCTCGCTCTTCGACACAAAGTGCATCTTTTCGCGGAAGGTCTTTGTGATACGCTCGGAGACAACGCCCTTATTGAAGCGGCGGATCAGTTGCTCGACTGTCTCGCCATCACGACGCTCAACTTTCATTGCTCTGCACGACCGGTAATCGGCGAACCGTTGCGGCGCTGCCGCTGGGCTCGGGCCTGGAACTGGCGCGGGGTAACGCCCCGGCCCGACAACGCTCCTCACCGTTCGTTCTGCTCACCCCCTTTGCGGTAAATTTGGTGTGGCCCCGGTAGCAGTTGGGCAGAGACTCCCAAAACACCGCTGGGTAGTATATCTGATAGGACAGAATGTTGCAACTCTGATCAGACACCATGCAGGGCTGATGCAAAGTCGTGTGATCGCCGCTCAGCCCTCACCCCCCAGCCCCCTCTCCCTGAGCGCATATCTTTACCCACATCTTTTTCACCGCATTGCAATGCGGTTTATCGGCTCCCCCGGCGGGCGACTGACGTCGCCGCTGGGGAGCCTACGGCTGGGTGTCGGCCTGCGCCGACGCCGGAATCGCCCGCGCAGGCGGGCGACCAGCCGTAGGCTCCCGTGGCGCGACGTCAGTCGCCCGCTCTGCGCCCCCCGCTGGATGACATCCCATGATAGTCGCAGAGATGTGGGTAAAGATATGCCCTGAGCGGGAGAGGGGGAGTCGGACGCATCCTGTTGCGGAATCTCCCCTCTCCCCGTGAGGGAGAGGGGCTGGGGGTGAGGGTCGTCCGGCAGCAAACTGTCACGCTGGTTTGAATCATCCCTTAGGTACGAAACGGGCCATGACCACGCCCACCTCGTAGAGCAGATACATGGGGATGGCCAGCAGCATGAGGTTGATCGGGTCGCCAGTGGGGGTGATCACGGCGGCCACGATGACGACGATGACGATTGCAAAGCGGCGGAAGGAGCTAAGCTGCGCCGCGCTGACGACGCCAAGGAAGGCAAGCATGTAGATGATGATCGGCAGTTCAAAGACCACGCCGTTGATCAGCAGCAGGGTGGTGATCGTGCCGAGAAAGTCGGAGAGCGAGGGCTGGCTCTGGATGAACTTAGAGTCAGAGAAGCCGATCAGGAATTTGATCGCTGTGGGTACCGTGATAAACCAGCCGAAGACGATGCCGCTGAGGAAGAAGGCGGTGACGAAGGGCAGCGAGAGATAGATCAGCCGCCGCTCTTTGTCGGTGAGCCCCGGCACGATGAAGGCGAGCAACTGGTAGACGATCACCGGCATCCCCGCGATGATTCCTACCGTAAGGGCTGCGCTCATGTAGCTGGTGAAGGTTTCGGTGGTGCCCACCGACTGAACGGGAGCGTAGCTCGGGTTGATCGGGGCAAACGTGGTGATAATAATATCGACCAGGTGCGGCGGCCCGGTGACGAGGTAGACACCGACCACTAGGCCGAGCAACACGCCGATCCCCGCCTTGACCAGCCGACCGCGCAGCTCGACAAGGTGCTCGATCAGGGTCATGGCGACGTCATCTTCTTTATGTTCAGGCGGCTTGCCTATGGACATGGGTGGGTTACTCTGCGAGGTGATCACAATATGACCGTCTCCTGCTCAGGCGTCTGAGAAGGCGGCTGCCACTCGGGGCGGAGGTGTCCGCGTGCCTGGAGTTCGCTCACGAGCGCCTGCATATCAGATGCGATCTGCTGGAGACGCTGGGCGGTCTGCGCGTCAGCGGGCGGGCGCGGCGGGACAAGGACGTTGGTCGGCTCAATGGCGACGAGCTTCGTGGGCTTCCCGGCTGCGGGTACAATCTGGCTGGCGGGTATCGGGTTGAGCGTCAGAGCCTGCGCAGGCGTGGGGCTAAGGGTCTGCGCGACGGGAATCGGCGGCGGGATCTCGGCGGGTGGCGGGATCTCGGCGGGGGCGAGGGCCACGCTGGGTTCCGCGCCCTTGACGGCGGTGGCACGGGCGACGCTGTTCACACTGCTGCGCAGATCGAGCAGGGGCCGCATCTCATCACTGATCGTCGTAACATCCTTCGAGATATCGAACTGCTTACGGGTACGCACAAGCTCATCGCGCAGGCTCGCAATCTCGGCCTCGAACTCGCCGCGCACATCATTGAGCATTTGCATCTCGGGCGAGTTCTGCTGCCAGGCCAGCAGCTTCGCCACCTGCTTGCCAAGAAATCGCCCGATCTCAGGCAGACGTTCGGGGCCAAAGACCACCAGGGCTAACCCGGCAATCAGGATAAGCTCGGGGAGACTGACGTTAAAAATCTCCATACCTTCTCCCCGGAAAATGGGAGGGTTTCGCCCTCCCTGGCCCAATTTCGTTCAGGTAGCACGCCACGATGCCCGCAGGCATCTTACCACAACAGAACCCCCCTCCTCCACACATACCATGTGAAGGAGGGGGGTTCGCACATGTCTGGAGGGTGCTACTCGCTCTCGGGCGCGTGATCGTCGAGATACTTCAGGGCGTCAGCGACCGTGACAATCTTCTCGGCGTCATCGTCGGGGATTTCGACGCCGAACTCTTCTTCGAGAGCCATAATCAGCTCAACGAGGTCAAGCGAGTCGGCATTCAGATCATCGGTGAAGTGGGCGTGAGGAACAACCTTGCTCTCGTCGGCCCCGAGTTGCTCGGCGACAATCTTGCGCAGGCGATCCTGGATCTCCTGAGAAGCCATGAACTATCTACCTTTCGTATACAGAATCTATATGTTCGCTGCCGTGATGGGCGACATTGCCTCTGGCAGGTCAGAACCAAGAGACCGGCGGCTGACCCTGCTCACGCATCGCCATTGCCGGCGAGCGGACCCTCGTTGCCGGGGCGGTAGCGGCTCACCACAGTGCCGAGAACCCCGTTCACAAAGCGGCTTGAGTTATCGCTGCCGAAGTGCTTAGCCAGTTCGACCGCCTCATTAATGACCGCTTTGACCGGAGTACGCTGAACGTCATCGAACAGCAGTTCGAAGAGCGCGATGCGTAGGATAGCCTTATCGATGCCCGGCATCTGAGTGACCGGCCAGTTTGGCGCGGCATCCTCAATGATCCCATCGATATGAGAGCGATGTTCCCAACAGCCGAAGATGATCTGGCTGAGGAATCGTTCGCCTTCTTCGGTCAATTCTTCTTCCGCAATACAACGCTCGTAGACCACATCGAGCGGGTGGTCAGTGGCGTCAACCTCAAAGAGGATCTGGAGCGCCGCGATACGCACCTGGTGGCGCAGACTAACCACGGCCAACCTCCCTGGGTGCTGCGGGAAGACGTGTTAAGCAACGATCCACTGATCCACACGACACGCCCACCGACAATCATCTCGTCGCAGCGCGCTCCGCTTTCCAGCGCTGGAGCAGTTCTGGGACATAGCTGGTCGAGATATTCCCGGCGCGGAAGACCGGGTCATCGATCAGGCGCAACTGAAACGGAATCGTTGTCTTGATCCCAGTGATAATACACTCATTGAGGGCGCGGCGCATCCGGTTAAGGGCATCGTCGCGGGTATCCCCGTAGGTAATGATCTTCGCCAGGAGCGAGTCGTAGTTTCCGGGCGGCGTATAACCAGCGTACAGGTGCGAGTCAACCCGTACCCCAGGGCCACCGGGCGGCAGGAAGAACTCAATCTCGCCACCGGCAGGCAGAAAGTCCCGCTCGGGATCTTCCGCGTTAATACGACACTCAACCGCGTGCCGAGCTATTCTAATATCATTCTGCTGGAGCGTCAAGCGCTCGCCTGCAGCGATCAGCAACTGCCAGCGCAGCAGGTCGGTGTTTGTGACCAGTTCAGTCACCGGATGCTCGACCTGGATGCGGGTATTCATCTCGATAAAGTAGTAGTTGCCATCAGGATCCATCAGAAACTCTAGGGTGCCCGCGTTGACGTAGCCGATAGACTGGATGCCGCGCAGGGCGTCGCCACCCATACGGGCGCGCAGTTCAGGGCCGACCACCGGCGAGGGTGACTCCTCCAGGATCTTCTGGTGGCGGCGCTGGGCGGAGCAATCGCGTTCACCGAGGTGAATGGCGTGGCCATAGGCGTCGGCGAGGATCTGGATCTCGATATGGCGCACCTGGGGCAGATACTTTTCCAGGATGAGGTCGCCGCGACCGAAGGCGTTCTCGGCCTCGGCGCGGGCGGTGGGATAGGCGCGCAGCAGGTCGTTCTCGTCGTTGGCCACGCGCATACCGCGCCCGCCGCCGCCCGCGCTAGGCTTGAGCAGGACGGGGTAGCCAATCTGGCGGGCCAGATCAATCGCCTCCTCGACCGTGCGCAGTTCACCCTCGGAGCCAGGGATGATCGGCACACCGGCGGCGCGCATGGTCTGGCGACCAATCGCCTTATCGCCCATGAGGCGGATCGTCTCGGCGTTCGGGCCGATAAAAATCAGCTTACAGTCGGCGCACATCTCGGCGAAGTAGGGGTTCTCGGAGAGAAAGCCATAGCCGGGATGGATGGCGTCGCAGCCAGAGATCAGGGCCGCGCTGATCAGGGCCGGTGGGTTGAGGTAGGAGCGCGCCGCTGCCGCAGGCCCGATGCAGACGGCCTCATCGGCTAGGCGCACCGCCAGCGAGTCGCGGTCGGCCTCGCTGAACGCGGCAACGGTGCGGATGCCCAGTTCTTGGCAGGCCCGCACGATGCGGACGGCGATCTCGCCACGGTTGGCGATCAGGACTTTTTGTAACATAACGTAGGTTGTCATTATGATAGGGGCGAAGCAGGTGCCCTTGTTGCGGAGCAACAAGGGCACCTGCTTCGCCCCTACGTCGGCGTCGGCGTCGGCGTCACGACATCACCATGCCACCGTCGATAGCGAAGGTCTGTCCGGTCATATAGGCGGCGGCATCGGAGGCGAGGAAGCAGGCCAGTGCGGCCACCTCCTCGGGCTGGCCGAGGCGACCGAGGGGGATGTTTTCGAGGATCGCCTTGCGGGTTGCATCACCAAGGACGCTCGTCATCTCGGTGTCGATGAAGCCCGGAGCGATAGCGTTGACGGTGATATTGCGCGGGGCCATTTCGCGGGCAGTGGATTTGGTGAAGCCAATGATCCCGGCCTTAGCGGCGGCGTAGTTGGCCTGTCCCGCGTTACCAATCAGGCCGATCACCGAGCTGATGTTGATGATCCGCCCGCCGCGCTGCTTGCTCATCGGCCGAAACGCGGCCTTGGTGCAGAGAAAGACTCCGCGCAGGTTGGTGTTGATCACCTGGTCGAAGTCGTCCTCTTTCATCCGCAGGAGCAGAGTATCGCGGGTGATTCCGGCGTTATTCACCAGCACATCGAGGCGCCCGTGGGCGTCGAGGGTGGTCTTGAAGAGGCGCTCAACATCGGCGGCCTGGCTCACATCGGCCTGAATCGCCTGGGCGCTGCCGCCGGCCGTCGTGATCGCGGCCACGGTTTCTTCGGCGGCGGCGCTATTCCCACGGTAGTTGATCACCACCGTCGCACCGGCACCAGCAAGGGCGATGGCAATCGCCCGACCGATGCCGCGCCCGCCCCCGGTGACGAGGGCAACGCGGCCTATGAGGTCAATCTTCATAAATCCTCTTAACGTAACGGGTCACGACTCGGCGATGTCGAAGAGGGTCTGACCATCAATAGCGACGATATTGCGCTTATTGGAGGCCGCCTTGAGCGTATCGGGGGTGAACTCCGTGGACGTAATCACGAGCCCCTTGGCGATCTCGCGGCGGCGCATATCCTGAATCAAGCTCTCAAGCGTGCCAGGGCGCACCTTATCGGCCACCGAGAGCCGCATCAGATAGATTTCGCCATTGTAGGTCATTTCGATGTCGAGATGTTTGTCCTTATCGATGAAGCGGTAGTCCTTAAACTCAAAGCCCTTCTTTTTGTAGACCGCCGAGATATAGGAGCCAAGCTGGGGCAGCGAGAGTCCGCGCAGGTCGTCGAGGGTACGGATAACGCCAGGGCGTTCCAGGCGACCGCCGCGATCATCAACCTCTTTGCTCAGGTCGCGGGTGCGCTGCTCGGTGCGCCCCGCCATGACGGTGCCAAAAGCGGGGAACGGGATGAGGGCGAAGATCGAGTAGGTGCAGTAGTAGAAGATCAGCGAGCCAAACGTGGCCATTTCGGTGGTCTGGGTGGCGGTCTGGATGGGCAGCATCGGCATGGGGACAAGGCCGAGGCTACCGAGATAGCCGTAGGTCACCACAGCAATCAGGCCAAAGCAGAAGCCAGCGAAGCCGAGGACCAGCCCGTGGGCCAGGTAGTTATCCTTGATGCGCCGACCGAGGTAGAGTCCGGCCATCACCGGGACAACCCCGGCGAGTACCTGGACAATACCGTTGGCCAGGAAGAGCCCGCACCAGGCTGCGGCCATCGCCAGAGCGATCAGCAGCGTCTCGCCCCAGCGCACCTGGGAGAGAGAAGTCACAGCGCGCTGGATGGGCGACGGGCGCGGCACAGCGGGATTTTGCTCACCGCGCTGCTCGGGGGTAGTATCCACACTCATTCTAAATGGGCTCCATCAATTAGCAGAAGGGGCAGCGCAAAGCGTTCTCCTGAGGGATTGGACTCGGGGCATTATAACATAGACAGTGCGCGGTACTAGGGATAATACTTTTCACATAAGGAATCTGCCACCGCTCAGCCCTCACCCCCCAGCCCCCTCTCCCTGAGCGGGAGAGGGGGAGTCGGATGCATCCTGGTGCGGAATCTTCCCTCTCCCCATGAGGGAGAGGGGCAGGGGGTGAGGGGGCAAGGTCGGCATAAATCGGCTTATGTGAAAGGTATTGGTACTAGGGAATAGGTAGGGGGTGAGGGCCAGAGGGTGACGTTGCATCACCCCGGTGTCGCCACCACCACAGCCCCCCAACCACACCGTAGTATGTCAGCAGTGCCCAGAGCGGCAGGGGTGGGATGACCACGGCGGCCCAGGATGGCCGGGCCAGGAGTGCGACCCCCTGGGCGATCCAGGTCAGCGGAAGCCAGAGCAACAGGCCAAGGATCTGGCCGAGGGGCAGCCAGAGTAGTCCGCCGACGAGGGCCAGGCTGCCGAAGAGCATGGCGTAGGGCACCACGGGCACCAGCAGCACGTTGGCCAGGGGCGCGATCAGCGAGAGGTTGCCGAACGCTGAAAGGATAAGCGGCAGGGTGAGTACCTGCGCCGCCAGGGTGGCGGTGAGAGCCTCGGTGAAGGGAGCCATCCAGGGCCAGACGAAGGGCCGACGACTGCCGATCCAGCCCTCCACCGGGCGGGCGAAGGCGAACAGGCTGGCGGTGGCCAGGGCCGAGAGCTGGAAGCCTAAATCCCATAGGGTGTGCGGGTCTGCCGCGCTGATGATCCAGCAGGCGGCCAGCAGCAATGTCCAGGGTTCGCTGCGCCGCTCGCTGCTGCGTGCCAGCACCATCAGGCTGGCCATCACCGCTGCCCGCAGCACCGCCGCCGACCCGCCGGTGAACAGGGCGTAGATCCACATGATCGCTAGGGTGAACCAGAAGGCGGGCCAGCGCCCCAGGCGTAGCCGCGCCGTGAACCCGCCGAGCAGCGCGGCGACAATGGTGAAGTTCCAGCCCGAGACCACGAGGATGTGGCTGGTGCCGGTCGCCGAGAAGTTGGCGTATACGTCGTCGGGGATGCTCGACTGGATGCCCAGCAGGATACCCACGATCAGGGATGCCTGTGGCTCGGGGAGCAGGCGAACCATGGTGGCCCTGCATGTCTCGCGGATGTCGTAGAGCAGCCGCAGCGGCCCGTTGGCGACAGCCGGTAGCAGGCGCACGGCCTTTGGCTCAGGGATCAGCACGTGGATGCCACGGTGCGCCAGGTAGGCCCGGTAATCGAAGTCTCCAGGGCGCTCGGCTGGGCGCGGGCTCTTCAGCACGCCCGTCACCGCCAGCCTGTCCCCGTTGCGGTAGATCGGGAAGGGCGGCAGGGCCATCAGGATGTTCCCTTCGACCGAGCGAACGGCCCCCTTCAGGTGAGCGGTGTCAACCTGAAGCGTCAGTTGCTGGGCGTCTTCGCTGCGCCTCGGGTCGCCGGCCACGCTCCCGGCCACGGTCAGTTCGCCGCGCCCAGCCATGAGCCGCACGTCGTCCGGCCCGGCGGGCGGCACGCTGGCCGTATAACGCAGCGCGCCGAGAGCGGCGCAGGCTAGGGCCAGGGCCAGATCGCGTTTGCGTGGTACTCGCCGTAGGGCCAGGGCGATCAGCGCCGCCGCGCCTGTGCCCGCCCACAGCCAGCCCGCCCCCGGCGACCACAGCGACCCCGCCACCACCCCGAGCATCCAGGCGATTGCAAGACGGATGAGCATATCTCCTCCGGTGGTATAGCAATCCTATCCGGGTTGTGAAGAGGAGTCGAGCCTTTAGGCGGCCTTATCCGGCTAAAGCCTTGACTCCACACAACAACCCCAAGAGGATTGCTATAGCGA
>Ga0194060_10001668_pt1 | contig 15928 bp, 16 predicted proteins | sample SepL225m_MetaG_FD_163427 | JGI IMG/M metagenome (GOLD analysis project Ga0194060, IMG submission 163427) | Anoxic zone freshwater microbial communities from boreal shield lake in IISD Experimental Lakes Area, Ontario, Canada - Sep2016-L222-5m | ecosystem: Environmental > Aquatic > Freshwater >...
GGGCGGGACTGCGGAAGAAGTTCGGCCAGTTCACGATAGAGAGCGACAGCAGCCTCGACAACGGCTTTTTTTGAGGAACTTTTCGGCCTTCCGCCACCCTCTTCCCAGAAAGCAATAACCTCGAGCGCAGAGGTGAAGGGCAAACCATGCAGCCTGTCGAGCAGCGCATCGTGATCTCCGCAGAGTTTAAGCGCCTCGATGACCAGTTGCGGGTCATGCCCCTCCTTGACGGCATGATCGTAAGCTGCGACAAGCCGGGGGTCCTGACTTTTGAGAACTGTTGTGCTGATACGCTGCCTCTGGGTGCCGGACGCGGCAAGCCACGCTTTTTCAAAAATGGAGTAATCGGGATCTTCAAGATTAAGGTAGCGCCCAGGATTGCCTCGCACAAGCCCGAAAAGGGCATCCATTTCAAGAGCAGGGGCATGGCGACCGCTCGCTTCTATCTTGTCGGCGATGTCGTCCCGGTCAAGGAGACTCCAGAGCATGAAGAGCAGACCGTTGCCCCAGTCGTTTTCCGGCATGGCAACGAGGGCCTGCAGCAGATCCGGCTGAAGCGCTGCAGAGGCGTGCATCCTCTTCAGCAACTCTTCGAAGCGGGATGCTTTCCAGTAGTTCCATACTGCGCTGTGCATGACTGGCTGGCTGCTGTGCTGCAAAAGCAAGAGACGGTGGAATATCGCATCGGCTTCTGGATAACCCTCTTCTACCGCGCCAGCCAGCTTAACCGCAGCTTCCCGGCTATTGCTCGAAAAAAGGCGCTCCACCGCCCTCTTCCTGAGGATGCTGCCGAGGAGGGGGGTTGTGGCGAAAAGGTGTTTTTCAGCTTGCATCAGGATCCGGCATCAATGAATGATCGATTCACAGGAGTATACATATATCACTCTGAATTAAGCAAATCAGAGGGATCAACTTTGACAGGGTTCCCAACGGAATCTCATTGCATGCACAGCAAGGACCTCCCGCGACTCACGCTCGCTGAGCGCACTGCAACCAATCCCTTTTGCGCTTTTAACCGTTCACAGAGTGCCTAAAATCTCTTCTACTTTTTTTCTTCTGAACTGAAAAACCTCCTCAAGCCTGCGGCTGACAATCAGGAAATCAACCAGGTCGCCGAACATCGCCATCGGCATGACATAGTCAATCCGATCGGTCATTTCAACACCCCCCGGAATTTCACAAAACTGATGCTGATGATGCCAGCTCTCATAAGGCCCCGATTTCTGGCGATCCTCAAACATAAATGGTTTGTCAACTTTTGTGATTTCAGTCTCCCACTGCACCGGCAGCATCATGAAGGGATAGATCGTATAACTGATCAGCATTCCCTCATAAATCTTCTGCCCGCTGATGCCATTGGTGATCCTGAACATCATTTCAGGAGGAGTTATCCGTGCCAGGTTCGCCGGAGAAGAAAAAAAATCCCACGCCTCCACGACTGAGACCGGAATGTGTTGTTTGTAGGTCAGGGAGTGTGATCCCATGATGCCGAGCGGTTACATCTTTTTCAGGAATACTTCCAATATGTAACTATTTTTTTTGTTAAAACGTATCCGCAACCATACGTATATCGAGCGGGTCGGCGACGGAAATCTGGATATGACGATGTGAGGCCCGGCTCCGGAAGGAAAAACAGTTTAACCGGAAAGTAGAGATCAACGCGGAGCTGATTCAGGTGGCCTCAAAACGGACAAGCCCAGAAAGGTAACCATTGGATCGAAATCCCTGTCGTCATGTAATAACAGGAGGTGGTGATGAATGCAAAAAGTTCCAATAACGACATTTATCGTCTTTCTCACCGTCACACCTTTTTTCCGGAGGAATCGATAGTTCATGGCGCTTTCCAACGCCAATTCCCGTCCTCCCATTGGCATAAATGGGAGACCTAAAAGAAGGTCCCTTGCTGTTTTGAAGTCTTTATCGCTTTGAAACCCCTGTAGCACTTCGGTCAGGATCAGATCGCCCATGATGATGGGTGTACTGCCAAATGAAGCATCCAGCCAGTCCGTCTGTGCTGTTTTGTTTCCGTTGAAGTAGTCAATCCAGACTGACGAATCAACGAAAATCATTTGTCCAACCTCATCTCATCAAGATTACCGGACCATTTCAGGTTTCCTCGAAATTTCCTGATTTCTTTTTGGCTGTGCACTTGCACCAACAGTTTCAGCCCCTCTTCAATGGCATCTTTTTTTGTCTTGAGTTCGGATACCTTGAGAGCGGCTTCCATCAGAGCGTCATCTATCACGACATTCGTTCTCATCTCTTACCTCCTGTGTGTATATTTTTGGATATTATACACATTAATTGGAATCTGTAAAAGATTTATTATTTCAGGCACATAACGAGTTCGTGCCATAGCTTGTAAAGGTTTTCTTGTAACTTCTTTTTGGATTGTTTCAGCTCACTCGAAGTACCTTCAAAAGTCAATACCAATATGGCCACGGCTTATTGGCTGATTGGCAAGGAAATCGTTGTTGAGATACAATGCGGCAAAGAGCAGGCTGTGTAGTGCAACCGCTGGTTGCACAAATCGGCTGGACGTATAATCTGATGATTTTTCAGTGCTGCATTATGCAGTATATTGCATCAAAAAGATAAATTGAGCTGATATTTAACGATATCTACTGAAAAGAATATTCACGAATTCCGCCATGATTCACAGCATCAAACTTGATAATCTGCTCTCCTTCGCTTCCGGCAGCCCTGCTCTGGAGTTAAAAAATCTCAATGTATTGATCGGCGCGAATGGATCCGGTAAATCAAATCTGATTGAGGCACTTGCTCTTGTGAGAACCACACCAAGAACTGCCTCTAACGATGATTTTCAAAGAACGATAAGCCGAGGCGGAACCATCAGTGAGTGGATTTGGAAAGGAGATGCTAATCACCCGGCGACAATAGAACTTGTTCTTGATAATCCTTTCAGTTCGCCCACCAACAATAAACCACCTCTCCGCCACTCCTTGACATTTCAAGGGGAACAGCAGAGAGTGATATTCGTTGACGAAAAAATAAAAAATGAATCTCCCCATCCAGGTCAACCCTTTCTGGAATATTTCTATTACCGATGTGGTGGGGGAAGTCCGGTCATCAACTCGGAAATTGGAGGAGAAAGGAAGTTGAGCAGGCTCATTGTAAGCTCTGAGTTATCCATTCTTGCCCAGCTCAGAGACCCGGAGCAATACCCGGAAATAACCGGCTTGGCTGATCTATATGAAGAATTCCGTTTTTATCGTGAATGGAGTTTTGGAAGGAATACGGTATTCCGCAATCCCCAAGAAGCTGGTAACCGCAATGATCGACTTGACGAGGACTTTTCAAATTTTGGGCTCTTTCTGAACCGCCTGAAAACTCGTAAACCAAAAGCTAAAACTTCAATCCTGAAAGGGTTAAAGGATCTTTATAATGGAGTGGATGACTTCAATGTCAGTATTGAAGGTGGAAGCGTTCAGGTTTTCTTTACTGAAGGCGAGTTTACCATTCCTGCGACAAGGCTGTCGGATGGGACTCTCCGTTACTTATGCCTGCTGGCAATATTGTGCGATCCTGATCCCCCGCCACTACTCTGCATTGAAGAACCTGAACTGGGGCTGCACCCCGATATTCTCCCAAAACTTGCCGATTTGCTGATTGAGGCTTCGCAAAGAACCCAAATTATTGTTACAACGCACTCGGATATTCTGGTCGATGCCATGACCGAAACTCCTGAAAGTGTTGTGGTTTGTGAAAAACAAGATGGGAAAACAAGCATGGCACGCCTCAGCAAGGACGATCTTTCCATCTGGCTTGATCAGTATCGTTTAGGCCAGCTCTGGACACGTGGAGAGATAGGAGGAACCCGGTGGTCATCAAAGCAATACGCATCCTTTTGTAGCACTATGGATTGACAGCGAAGATCCTGTTGGCGATATCGAAAAAACATGGGAGCATCTTGAAAAACGTGACGGTTGGGAAAAACCTGAGAAGAGTTCCAATGAACAAGTGCTTTTTATGACCACCAGCATGGAAACGCTGATGTGCGCCGATCGGGAGGCGCTGAAAAAATGTTTTAAAGAAAATCTTCAGGAATCAGCATTACCTCCACTTAATAATCTGGAAAGCAAGAACCGGAAAGAGCTGTTTGACAGCCTTAAACATGCAACACGAAACTGTCCCTCTCAATATGAAAAAGGGAAAAAATCCTTTGAGCTTCTCGGTTTGCTGGATGCAAAAACATTACGGAAACATCTTCCAAGTGTTGAAAGGACTTGGCGCATTCTCGATAACTATCTGTCATAAAATGAGTAGCAACTATAGTGATCCAAGTTTCACCTAAGGGATTTATACGACTATGACGAATCCAATGAAATTCAAGTTCAAAGTTCAGCCCTGTCAAACCAACGCGGTTGATTCCGTGGTTGACTGTTTTGCCGGGCAGGTCAGCTCGCTGTGATCGGAAAATAAGAATCAGCCGCGTGCAGCAGGGCTCTTTGTAATCATAGTTCAGTTATATTGATGGGGAAGTCTGTTCGATTGAGTACGGATGGGACAGTGGTGGTTTATGGAAATGCTCCTGTCCGAAAATGCGTCAATGAAAAAAGGTACAACTCATCCACTTATTTTCAGTAAAGATACAGGAGGTCTGGAAAACATGGCTCATAAAGAAACAGCAAAACAAGTGATTGATTCGTTGCCGAATGATGTTTCAATGGATGAAATTATTCATGCCCTTTATGTGAATATCAAGTTTTCACACGGAGAACAAGAGATTCGGGAAGGCAAGGGAATATCCCAGATCGAAGCAAAGAAGAAATTGGAAAAATGGCTGAAATGACTGTGATGTGGGCTCCATCTGCTTTGGATGATGTTGAGTCGATAGCGGAGTATATTGCCAAAGATTCCGTTGAAATTGCCTCTGTGTTTGTTGGCAAAATATTTGATGCAACAGATCGGTTATAGAAATTCCCTTTTTCTGGCAGGGTAATTCCCGAAATAATGGATTCTGATCGTCGTGGTGCTGGCGGAACCGGTAAGTCCTATACTGGGGAAAAATGAAGCCCGTGCTGCTCCGATGTTGGCGTTGGCTGGCTGGCAGAACGTTCTTCGCAGGAAAGGCCGTTCCATTCAATACCAGAAGATAAAATGGTAAACGGCTGAAAAACGCCCTTGACTATGATTTTTTTGTTATAACTTATGGTATAACAAAAAACCGGAGGTTCTGTTATGCGTGCTACAGTAACAAAGATTGGAAATTCAACAGGTGTTATCCTGCCTAAGGCAGCAATTGATCGACTTAAGGTAAAGCAAGGGGACATCGTATTTTTAACGGAAACTCCAACAGGGTACACGGTAACCCCGTACGATCCGGAATTTGCAGAGCAAATGGAGGCTGCCCGTTGCGGCATGCAAGAATACCGGAACGCACTCCATGAGCTTGCCAAATGAGTTGGCGCTGGCTTCTTGATGAGGTAGTCATTGCCACCCGCCTCCGAGGGCTTTGTACAGGTCGATCATATTGGCAAGAGTCTGTTGATGGATCAGAATTTCGTTCTGCTGAGCCTCAAAGAGGGATCGTTGGGCATCAAGCAGGGCGAAATGGCTGTCGATGCCATAGTCGTAACGGGCTTTGGTGATGGTCAAGGCTTGATCGCTCTCTTTGACCAGAGCTTGCTGGGCATGCCATTGTTCGGTGAAGGTCGCACGGGCGACCAGTGCATCGGCGACCTCCCGGAACGCAGTCTGGACAGCTTTTTCGTATCGGGCGACGGCAATATCGCGGTTGGTTTCAGCCAGTTTGAGGTTGGAGCGCAACCGGCCTCCCTGAAAGATCGGGAGCGTCACCTGTGGGGCGAAGCTCCAGACACTGCTCGACCCGCTCACGAAGAGATCCGACAAGCTGGTGCTGGCGTACCCGGCGGAACCGGTAAGGCTTATGCCAGGAAAGAATGAAGCCCGTGCGGCTCCGATATTGGCGTTTTCTGCCTTCAGTGCGTATTCCGCCTGCCGTATATCCGGACGATCAAGCAGGACGACGGAGGGAATGCCCACGGGGAGCCTCTCCAGCATCTCGAGATCGGCCAGTGGTTGGGGCTCAAGAAGCTTCGGATCGATCTCTTTTCCGACCAGCAGGGTCAGGGCATTCCTGTCCTGTTCCACCCGACGTTGATATTGCGATCGGTTGGCCCGGGCCGATTCGACCAGCATTGCGGACTGAGCAACATCAAGTCGGGACTTTGCGCCGAGATCGAAGCTGCGTTTGATGAGATCATACGCATCCTGCCTCGTTTTGAGCGTGCTTTCGGTCAGTCGCAGCAGCTCGATATCGGCAAGACAGGTGAGATAGGCGTTGGCAACTTCAGCAACCAAGCTTGTCTGGGCAGCTTTGCGTCCCTCTTCGGTAGCGAGATACTTGTTTATGGCGCTATTGTTGAGGCTGCGTACACGACCGAAAAGATCCAGTTCATAAGCCGTCGTGCCGATGCCTGCGGTATAGGTCGAAGTGATTTCCGCTTGTCCGGTGCCGCTCCTGCTTTTTGACACCTCCTGGCGGGTAAAGCTGCCCGAGGCGTTCATCGATGGAAGGAGAGCCGAACGCTGGATGCGCCAGGTGTTGCGGGCTGCCTCGATGTTGAGGGTGGCTATCCTCAGGTCGCGGTTGTTGGCAAGGGATGCTTCGATAAGGTGTTGCAGTTTTGGCGACCTGAACATACTCCGCCATCCGATATCGATGGTACGCGGCTGTTCCCCGTCCTGTGCAGTGGAAGCGACTGGCCATTGCGTGCTAACGGGTGCCGTTGGGCGTACATAAGCTGGCGCAAACGAACAGGCCGTCAGGGTAGTTGCTGCCAGGCATAAAGGAAGCAGAAGCTTATAGTTCATAGTTCGTGTCGTTTTGATTAACTGCTGTATCGGTTACCGTTTTTCGGGCAAACCGGGATTGCACGAGAATGAAGAAAAGCGGCACAAAGAAGATCGTCAGCACCGTACCGGACAACATTCCACCTATCACACCGATACCGATGGCGTGCTGGCTTGCCGAGCCAGCACCGGAGGAGAATGCGAGCGGCGTGACGCCGAGGATGAATGCAAGGGAGGTCATAACGATCGGTCGAAGTCGCTGACCTGCTGCAGAGAGGACTGCCTCCTTCAGGGTCATACCGCTTTCGTAGAGCGTTTTGGCGAACTCCACGATAAGGATGGCGTTTTTCGCCGTCAGGCCAACGGTTGTCAAGAGGCCAACCTTGAAGTAGACATCGTTTGAAAGACCCGAGAGGAATGTTGCCAGAACGGTGCCCAGAACACCGAGCGGAACGACCAGCATGACGGCCATCGGCACGCTCCAGCTTTCGTAAAGGGCGGCCAGGCAAAGAAAGACAAAAAGCAGGGAGAGCGTGTAGAGCAGCAGCGTTTGCTGGCCGGCAGCACGCTCTTCGTAGGAGAGGCCGGTCCATTCGATACCGAAACCTTCAGGAAGTTTTCCGGCCAGTTTCGCCATGATGGCCATGGCATCGCCCGAGCTGACACCGGGTGCGGGGGCTCCCTGGATATTGACCGACGATATGCCGTTGAACCGTTCAAGCTTGGGCGAACCGAAGCTCCATCGGCCCGAGGAAAACGATGAAAAGGGCACCATCTCGCCATTCGAGTTTCGGACCTGCCAGATGTTGACATCCTCCGGGTTCATGCGGTAGGGTGCGTCACCCTGCATGAACACTTTCTTGATGCGCCCCTCATGCACAAAATCGTTCACATAGCTCGAACCCCAGGCGGTCTGCAGCGTTGCGTTGATGTCGGCAATCGATACCCCAAAGGCGCTTGCCTTTTCGTGGTCGATATCAATCTTGAATTGCGGCACATCTTCAAGCCCATTGGGACGCACGCCACTCAGGGAGGGATCTTGCGCAGCCATTCCGAGCAGTTGGTTTCGGGCGGCCATAAGAGCCGCATGACCTTTGCCGGTCCGGTCGACAAGCTGAAGGTCGAAACCGGAGGCATTGCCGAGCTCCATGACGGCTGGCGGATAAAACGCAAAGATCATGGCATCCTTCACGCTCGACAGGGCGCCCATGGTTCTTCCGGCGATCGAGGCAACATCCTGACCCTTGTTCTTGCGTTTGGACCAGTCCTTGAGCTGGACAAAACCCATGGCCGAGTTCTGCCCCTGGCCCGCAAAACTGAAACCGGTCACACTGAAAATGCTTTCGATGTTCTCTTTTTCCTGATTGAGAAGATAACCCTCCATCTTTTTAACGCTTTCAAGCGTCCGCTCCTTGGTCGCTCCGGATGGGGTGGAGAGCTGGACAAAGAGGAACCCCTGATCTTCGTCCGGCAGGAACGAGGTCGGGATGCGCGTCAAAACGATGCCAAGCAGCACCACGATCAGCATGAACCCCAGCAGCGATCGGTTGACACTTCCCGTCATTGCGCGGGCTCCGTCCACATAGCGCTCTCGGTTGCGGTTGAACATGCCGTTGAACCAGGCAAAAAAGCGCCCAAGGCGACCAGCACCGTACAGATGTCCATCCGCTTTGACTGGCCGAAGGAGGCTGGCGCAGAGAGCCGGTGTCAGGATCAGCGCAACCAGAACCGAGAGCAGCATCGCTGAGACGATGGTGATTGAGAACTGACGGTAGATTGTCCCCGTGGAGCCTTTGAAGAAGGCCATAGGCACGAAGACAGCCGAGAGCACAAGGGCGATGCCGATCAGTGCGCTGGAGATTTGCTTCATCGATTTTCTGGTCGCCTCCAGCGGGGAGAGTCGCTCCTCTTCCATGATGCGTTCGACATTCTCGACCACGACAATGGCATCATCGACAAGCAGTCCGATGGCGAGGACCATGGCGAACATGCTGAGGGTGTTGATGGAGAAGCCGAAAGCCGACATCACCCCGAAGGTACCCAGCAGCACCACAGGAACCGCGATGGTGGGGATCAGCGTGGCCCGGAAGTTCTGGAGAAAGAGGAACATGACGAAGAAGACGAGAATGACCGCCTCGATCAGGGTATGAACAACCCCTTCGATCGATGTCTTGACGAATGGTGCCGTGTCGAATGGGTAGACGATCTTTACACCCGGCAGGAGCAGCGGCTTCAGGGCGGTCATTTTTTCTTTGACCAGAGTGGCGGTGTTCAGGGCGTTTGCCCCGGTCGCCAAGGTGATGGCCATGCCGGCAGCCGGTTTGCCGTTGAAGCGCGTGGTCATGTCGTAGTTCTGCACGCCGAGTTCGACGCGGGCAACATCCCTGAGGCGAACTTGCGAGCCGTCGGTATTGACCTTCAGCATGATCTTCTCGAAATCCCCGACGCTTTTCAGGCGTGACTGTGCTGTAATGGTGGCGTTCAGTTGCTGGCCCGGAACCGACGGCGTTCCCCCCAACTGGCCAGCGGAGACATCGGCATTCTGTGCCGTGATGGCTCTCTGTACCTCTGTGGTGGTGAGGTTGAAGCTCGCCATTCGGTGGGGATCAAGCCAGATACGCATCGAATAGGGCTGCCCGAACACCTGAATGTTACCGACGCCGGGTACGCGGCTCAGCGGATCGAGGAGCTTCGAGTTGATGAAATCGTTCATTGCATATTCATCGACCCGGGCATCGTCCGAATAGACACCCACGACCATCAGGAAGCCGGTATCTCCCTTGGTTACCCTGATGCCCTGCTGCTGTACCTGTTGGGGCAGATTCGCCATGATCGACTGCAACTTGTTCTGTACCTGCACCTGGGCAATATCGGGGTTAGCTTCGGGTTCGAAGGTCACTGTGATGGTGACGTTGCCGTTCGAATCGCTCCCGGCGCTGAAGTAGCGGAGATGGTCGATACCGGTGAGAGCCTGTTCTATGACCTGCGTCACGCTGTTTTCAACCGCTTCGGCAGATGCCCCTGGATAGGTGGCGTTGATGTTGATGGTCGGCGCCGCGATGCGCGGATATTGCTCGACCGGCAGAGTATTGATGGCGAGGATTCCACCGAGCATGATGCAGATGGAAATTACCCAGGCAAAGACTGGTCGCTCGATAAAAAATCCGGACATGGTATTAGTACGTTGAATAGGTAATTAATTATTTCGCCGGAACGGTTGACAGTGCAGCCTCGACGGTTTTGACCGCCATGCCGGGCTGGATTTTCATGATGCCTTCGTACACGACCTTCTCGCCTGCTTTGAGTCCGCTGCTGACAATCCACCTGTCTCCAACAACCTCCGTAACGACGATCGGGCGAGGGTTTGCTTTGCCGTCCGCTCCGACAACCCAGACTGAAACCGACCCGTCCGCACTCCTGCTGACCGATTTTTGAGGCACGAGGATGGCATGGTCGTCTCTCCACTGTTCAAGACGTGCATGAACGAACATTCCCGGGAGGATTTCATTGCCGGGGTTGGAGAACAATATTCTTAACAGAACCGTACCCGTGCTCGGATTGACCGTGACATCCGAGAACTTCAACGTGCCAGGTTTTCCTTTAGGTTTTCCATCCACCAGAAGCAGGACAGGAGCGCTCCCGGCGCCGGAATCGCCCACCTGACCCTGATGGCGCTGTCGCAGTTGTATCAGCTCCTCGCTCGACTGTGAAACGTCCACGTAGATCTGGTTGAGCTGTTGCACCACCGCAAGGGGGCTCGGCTGATTGGCATTGACCAGCGCCCCCTCCGTCACCTTCGATTGACCGATTCGCCCTGAAATCGGAGACATGACCCTGGTGTAGTCGAGGTTGATCCCGGCGGCAGAAACTTCGGATCGGGCGATACCGACATCTGCCCTGGCCTGGGCAAGGCTCGCTTTCGCATCGTCGCACTCCTGTTTGCTGACGCCACCAATTTTGACCAGCTCTTCGTAGCGGCTTGCTTTGGCCTGGAGCGATTTTACGTTTGCCTCGGCTTTGCTGAGGTTGGCTTTTGCACTGTTACAGGCGGCTTGATAGGTCGCGGGGTCGATCTGGTAGAGTTGCTGACCCTGTTTAACAAGGCTTCCTTCCACAAAGAAGCGCTTCGTAATAATGCCGCTGACCTGCGGTCGGATCTCGGCCATACGTACGGCCGAAGTCCGACCCGGCAGCTCTTTGGTCAATACCAGGGGTTCAGGTTTCAAGGTTACGACACTGACTTCCGGTTTCATGCTCAAACCCTGAAGATGGTCCGACGATCCCTTCGGCCACAGGTACCAGCCAGCAATCAGGGTGACAAGCAAACCGGCGATGATAAACGACCTTTTCATGATTGATACCTTATCCTTGTTGTGAGTTTGGGTTGGTAGTCGGATAGCTTTCAGGATAACCGACATACATTTTCCGGATCTGTTCCAGGAACGGCAGACGCTCCTCGTCGCTTCTGTGGACGAGGCCGAACCACTCGTGGCAACTGAAACCGATAAAGGCAAAATAGGCCATGCGGGCCGCTTCAGGCTTCGCTCCCCTGTCCATGGCTTGCAGGTCCCGTTCTATCCACTTCAGCATCCGCTGCCTGAGCGACTCTTCGCTCGACATTGAAGATGTGATGGCCATGGCGACAGCGCGTTCCGTATCATCCAGGGCACGCTCGGCAATTTTGAGACGTGCGAAAAGTTCGGGGTGAGGGGTACCAACGCACTCGACAAGCAGCGATTCGATGCGTGCCGTATCCCGCTCAAACTGCCGGTCGATCAGAGCTTCGAGCAGGGCGGTCTTGGATTTGTAGTCGTAGACCACCCTCGATTTACTGATTCCGGCCTCCTGAGCCACGGCATCAATGGAAAGGCGCGATGCACCATGTTTGACGACAACCCGCTCTATTGCGTCCAGTATTGCTGAGTCGGTGACTTTTTTCGGTCTTGACATAATTTTTTTTCTTGGCCAAATTTAAGAACGATCGTTCTTTTATGCAAATGTTTTCTGCGATTTTTTTCCCTCAGTTGAGGATTTCTCTGACCAGTTTCGGGATCTACTTCCACCCATTGCCTGATTATGAAGAGAGGCTAAACTGAGATAAGCGCCTGACAAAAAGTCATTCGATAATTCAGCATTGAGTCGATGCTTGAGTCACGAGTGCCCTGGCTCTTATTACAGAATCAATTACTATGGGGCACCTGGAGTAGCGCAGATAATCACGATGTGTAATCAAAAGTAAAGAGTTACCTCTTTTTTATACGGAAAACTCAAAAATATCCACTGTTTCAATAATAGGATTCACTCTCTTTCCCCCTTTATTGTTTAAATTGCCCGAACATAGAGAGGATTGTGAAGATTGAATGAATTTGCGGTTATTGTAAAGTTTAACCCGATAACATCAACCAGCCAATCACATAACTCTTTCATAAAAAATCAGATACAGATATTATAATCAACACCATGAGAGAAAAACATATTTTTGATTGTTCCCGCGAGGGACACGGTCTTTCAGGACGCGATACCCCTGAACTCCCTCTTGGGAGCATCCATCCCTCAACATTCCTGCGCAAGGCTCCTGCCGGAGTGCAGCTCAACATCTGCTGTTCATGATGATGGAAAGAGCCCTGCTGCTGCTCTCACTCTCTCTCCTCCTGCTCTCTCTACCCGGACTGGCTCATGCCAAGCCGGGTACTGAAAAATGGTGCGCCCAGCAGATCTTCAGCCGCAACGATTCGCGCATTGAAGAGCAACTGCAGGGCATGAGCCTCCCGGAAAAGGTGGGGCAGATGCTGATCGCACAAATTGAGCCACATACGATCTCCCCCCAGCACAAGGAGTACCATCTTCTGAGCCGACTGGTGCAGGAGGGGAAGGTGGGAGGCATCATGCTGCTCAAGGGCGACGCGCTCACCGCCGCGACGTATATCAACCATTTTCAGTCGATTGCGCCCCATCCTCTGCTGATAAGCTCGGATATGGAGCGCGGGGTGGCCATGCGCCTCAGCGGAGCTACGGAGTTTCCGCCGAATATGGCTGTTGCGGCGACGCAGGATCCGGAGCTTGCCGAAGAGATGGCGGAGGCGATTGCCGAAGAGGCGACCATGATCGGGATGCAACAGAACTATGCCCCGACGGTTGACCTCAACATCAATCCGCTCAACCCCGTCATCAACACCCGTTCATTCGGCGACAGCGTGCCGCAGACCATTGCCATGTCGAACGCCATCATCAAGGGGTTGCAATCGAACGGCATCATGGCAACGGCAAAGCACTTCCCCGGCCACGGCGATGTTTCGGTGGACAGCCATTTTTTACTGCCGGTGCTCAAGGCCGACCGAAAGCAACTTGATGAGTATGAGCTGCTACCCTTCAGAGCGGCCATTGAACGGGGTGTCATCAGCGTTATGGTGGGGCACCTCGCCGTACCGAAATTGACCGGCAGCATGGAGCCTGCCTCCCTTTCAAAACTCATTGTGACCGATCTGCTCCGTAAAGAGCTTGGTTTTCAGGGGTTGATTATTACCGATGCACTCAACATGAAGGCGCTCTACAACGGCCAGAACGTGGCTGAGATCTCGGTCAAGGCGGTGCAAGCGGGCAATGACCTGCTGCTCTTCTCTCCCGATGCTGAGCTGACCCACAGCGCTGTGGTCAAGGCGGTCGAAGAGGGGAAGATTCCGATGGAGCAGATTGACAACTCCGTGCGCAGAATCCTTCAGGCAAAGGCATGGCTGGAGATAGAGAGGCGAAAAACTGCCGACCTGAAGCAGGTCAAGAGAGAGGTGAGCCCTCCCACGCATCAGCATCTCTCGAGAAGAATTGCATCACGCGCCATCACGCTGGTGAGCGACACCAACCACCTCCTGCCGCTCAAACCATCCGAGGGGATTGTGAATATTATCGTGCAGGACAAAATCAACAATGAGACCGGCAAGGAGTATATCCGGCAGCTCGACAAATTTTATACGGTCAACCATATCAGAATCAACCCCGGCACCGATTCGCTTACCTACGCCAACGCTACAGAACTGGCAAAAACGGCAAAAGCGGTGATCGTCACCTCCTACAGCCAGTCACTGAGCAGCTCTGGCGCCCTGAAACTCTCCACCCAACAGCAGCAGTTCATTCACTCGCTCGTCGGGATTGTGCCGAAAGAGAGCCCGTTGATACTCCTGTCGCTTGGTACTCCGTATATCATCAACTATTTTCCTGAAATAAGCGGCTACCTCTGCACCTACTCCCCCACTGAAGATTGTGAGGAGTTGGCGGTTGAGGTGTTGCGGGGAGCACTGAAACCTCGGGGAGTTCTGCCAGTGTCGCTGCAGGGGCACTCCCGCTGAACAACATAGCATTATCATCATGGGAAAAACCATTCGCGACGAATCAACCGCAAGCGCCTACTGGGCAGCAGTCAACACCTTCTGTTCACTCCAGGATGTCCACGTCATTGCCGATGCGCCAGTAGGCTGCTACAATCTGGTGGGGGTGGCGGTTATTGACTATACTGATGCCGTCCCCTATCTGGAGAACTTTACCCCGACCAGCCTGACGGAAAAGGAGATTGCCTCCTCAGGCAGCTCGGAGATTGTGAGGGAAACCATCGAAAAGCTCCAGGCACCGGGACGGCAACTGATTCTGGTCTCCAGCGCCGAGAGCGAGATGATCGGCAGCGACCACGAGCGGATGCTGACGATGAAGTATCCCGATGTCCGCTTCTTCCCCTCAAACTCCCTTGGCGAAGATGAGTGGCAGGGACGCGACCGCGCTCTGGTGTGGCTCAATGAGAACTTTGGCGACAGCAGCCCTGCTTCCGTAAAGCCCGGCACGGTCTCCATTATCGGCCCCACCTACGGCTGCTTCAACAGCCCGTCAGATCTGGCCGAGATCAAGCGGCTTATTGCCGGAGTTGGCGGAGAGCTGCTGCATGTCTACCCCTTTGAAAGCTCGCTGCACGACGTTGCCGACCTGAAAAACTCCGATGTGCTGGTGGTAATGTACCACGAATTCGGCAACGCCCTGGCGGAACAACTTGGCCGCCCGACGCTGCAGGCCCCCTTCGGCATTGGCGAGACCAAAAACTTCATTCTCGACCTTGGCCGCCTGCTGAAGCGGGAGCAGGAGGCGGAGGCTTTTTTGCAGAAGGAGAAACGCACCACCCTCAAGCCGCTCTGGGATCTCTGGCGCGGGCCACAGGCGGAGTGGTTCCCGACCATCCGGTTCGGTGCCACCGCTGCCAAAACCTACGCCCTCGGCCTTGAAACCTTTCTGGCGGGAGAGATGGGGATGCAGTGCCTCTTCAGCCACGATACCGCCAAAGCCGACAACACCCTCATCCGCGAGGAGATTCAGCAGAAACAGCCGCAGTTCCTCTTCGGCAGAATTGTCGATAAAATCTATCTGGCCGAACTTGACTCGAAAAGCCGATTCATACCGGCAGGCTTCCCCGGCCCCATCGTGCGTCGTGCGCTCGGCACCCCCTTCATGGGCCACAGCGGAGCCATCTACCTCTTGCAGGAGATTGTCAACTCCCTCTACGACATGCTCTTCAACTTTCTCCCACTCAACCGCCGCACCGCCGTGGAGGAGCCTGCGCAGAAGGTTGCCTGGAGCAGCGAGGCCAATGCCCTGTTGAATGAGATGGTGAAAAAAGCCCCCTTCATCAGCCAGATCTCCTACGGACGGGATCTCAAGCGGAAAGCGGAGCTGCTCACGCTGAAACAGGGCAGAGAGTGCGTCACGCCGGAGCTTCTGCAGAGTATCAACTGATTTGGAAGAGTTTGATTTTTTGCGTATCGTCCAAGTCCACATTACGGAACCGGGGAAACCACTCCTGATGAATTTCAAAGAGTGAAACAGCCCCCCCGGCCCGACAGTACTAACGTAAAGAGGCTGCATAGATATTTTCATGGAGAGAGCTTCTCCTCTTCCCGTGAAGTGAAACGACAGGAACAAGAATGTCTGACCATCAGGAACCACTGGCTGTAATAGCCCTTACCCTTCCGGACGGGAGTGTTAAAACATTTCCCACCGGCTCAACCGGCAATGACGTTGCGCTCTCAATCGGACGCAAACTTGCCCAGGATGCCCTGGC
>Ga0194060_10001669_pt1 | contig 15917 bp, 13 predicted proteins | sample SepL225m_MetaG_FD_163427 | JGI IMG/M metagenome (GOLD analysis project Ga0194060, IMG submission 163427) | Anoxic zone freshwater microbial communities from boreal shield lake in IISD Experimental Lakes Area, Ontario, Canada - Sep2016-L222-5m | ecosystem: Environmental > Aquatic > Freshwater >...
TATATTATAACAGCGTCATATAACAAACAGATTAAATTGAATGAAGGACTAAGCTCTGTTGGTATTTCAATAACAGGCATTAAGAATCAAGTAGTTATAAATACATGGCAAAATATAACAGCTAACTACTTGCTTCAAAAAAAATTATGTCACAACAAATCTATTAATCGTAATAGACCAAATCGTAATCCAAACTAGGTTCATGCCCTTCTATTAAATCGGTTAAAAACTTCCAAAAGACATCCGCAGACGGTGGACAACCAGGTAATGAATAATCAATTCTTACAACCTCATGAATCGGATGCACTTGATTTAACAATAACGGCAATTCTGGATCATTGGGAATTTGTGGGTTTTCTATCCCTATGCAGTTTACATAAGATTCGCGTAAACAGTCTTCAAGAGGGATTGAATTACGCATTGCAGGCAAGCCACCATTAATCGCACAGGCACCCACAGCAACTAAAATTCTACAATTGTTGCGAAATTCGCGTAATACATGAACGTTATCGGCATTACACACACCGCCTTCAATTAAACCAATGTCGCAGGGTGAGCAATTTTTTATATCAGTCAGTGGTGAACGGTCAAATTCGACCAATTCAACCAACTGCATAATGCGTTCATCAATGTCTAAAAATGACATATGACAACCAAAACACCCAGCCAACGAGGTGGTCGCTAATTTAAGTTTAGCCGCCATGACTGCCTCCTAATGTGACTTCTTCTATATCATGATGATCGTAACGGCGTTGACCAATAGGGGCTTGAAAGGCTTTGCCTTTGACTAACAACGCGCCTGTTGGGCAAATATTCGCCGCTCTATCATCAGCCGTTAATTCACTATCGATTAATTTTCCTGATTCGGAATTGACCACCAGATGTTTATTAATGCCGCGCCCTGCAATGGCAAACACGTCTTTGCCTTCTGCATGACTGGCACGCACACACAAATTGCAAAAAATACAACGGTTACGATCCAGTAATATATCTGGATGGGTGGCATCCAAGTCGCGTAATGCGTAAAACTGTGGATAATGGTTACTCATCATATTCAAATGATAAGCGACTCCTTGCAATTGGCAGTTACCCGTTTTTTCACAGGCGGGGCAAAAATGATTGCCTTCGACAAACAGCATTTGGGTAAGCCGTTTACGAACCAGATTTAGCTCCTCGGTATTGTTACTGATTTCTTGCCCTTCAGCGGCACGCGCAGTACAAGCGGTGATATTCCAACCAGCTTTTAGTGTCACGGTACACTGTCTACAGCTACCGTGCGGAGTAAAGTCAGGGTGATGACATAAATGCGGAATATAAACCCCTGCTGCTATCGCCGCTTCCATCACAGTTTGCCCCGCTTCAAAAGGTACTATTTGTCCATCTATAGTTATGTGAGCCATTATTTTTTCTCCACTTGTGTTAAATGTGCGTGACCATCATCACGACCACTCATTTCTCTTGCCACGGCGAGTGAACCATCTAAATCAAAAACAGGATCAAAGGAGTACTGCTGTTTAATCTGCCTTTCATACAAATTAGGATAACGCTCCAATGTGGTTAAAATTGGTTCAGCTGCTGATTGCCCTAAGCCACAATGGCTAGTATCTTTAATTAACTTGGCAATATCTCGTAATTCTTTGATGTCACCCGCAGAACCATGTCCTGAATGAATTTTGTCAAATTGCTTTTTCAATAGCGATGTACCAACGCGACACGGTGTACAAAATCCACAACTTTCTTCAGCAAAAAAGTGGGTGAAATTCTGCACGATGTCAAAAATATTGCGGCTGTGATTAAAGATAATAAACGCGCCACCTGTTGATAGCTCTTCAAAGGTTAATCTGCCGTCAGATTCACGCGTAGACACAAACGTACCCGATGGTCCACCCACTTGAACGCCTAACACATCGTCCGCGCCACAATCTTTTAACACTTCCTTAAGCGTTGTACCAAAGGGGTACTCGTAAATACCAGGTCGCTCACAGTCACCGCAAATACTCAGTATCTTCGTACCTTTAGATTTTTCTGTGCCACAACTAGCAAACCATTCACTACCCTGCCAAGCAATATGTGCCGCTGCAACAAAGGTTTCTACATTGTTTAATACCGTAGGTTTGGCTAAATAACCTTTGATAATTGAACTCGGTGGACGATTACGCGGAATGCCCATTTTGCCTTCCAGAGATTCTAGTAGTGCAGAACTTTCACCGCACACATAAGAACCAGCACCCAGACGGATTTCAATATCAAATTTCCAGCCATAGCCTAAAATATTATCGCCCAATAAGCCCGCAGCACGACGTTCTTCAAGGACAGTGTTCAATTTATTGAACAGATGCAAATATTCGCCGCGTAAATAAACAAAGCCTTTATGTGCGCCAAGAATAGCTGCGCAGATGGTCATACCTTCAAAAATATCGTGGGTATAGCTGTTGAGTAACACTCTGTCTTTAAAGGTACCTGGTTCACCTTCATCGGCATTACACACCACATAACGCTCAGTTTCTTCTGTGGCGCGACACGATGCCCATTTCATTGCGGTGGTAAAACCCGCTCCGCCACGTCCACGCAATCCAGAGGCTTTAATGTCATCTAAGGTTTCAGTTAAGCCGCGTTGCCATGCCGCTGTCAACGCCGCACCGCGTGGTAACTTAGTATTTAATAACAAACCGCCCTGCTGAATATTATCGTGAACTTCAAATAAATCACTGTCCCATTCAGTAACAGGACAATTTTGTTCAATCAATACCACGATACGATCAATACGTTGCTCACTGAGTTGACCAATCGCATAACCATTCACCAACAGCGCAGGGCCTTGATCGCATAAACCCGTACAGGCAGTGTTATCAATACTCACTACGCCATCAGCCCGTACTGTTCCCAGCGGAGTTTGTAGTTTGGCGCATAAATAATCAGCCAATGCTTTTTTGCCCAGCATGTGATCGGTAATTGAATCGCTGAGAAAAATGTCATAACGACCACGCGGCTCAAAAGAAAAAAAGTGATAGAACTCTACGACCGCGACAATTTGTGTTCTGGGTATATCTAAGCCTTTAGCGATTAATTCGACCGCTTGTTTAGGAATGTGAAAATACTGCGCCTGTACGTCACGCAATACCATTAACAGCGGGGTGGTTTGATGTTGATATTTTTTCAGCGTTTCATCAATAAATGATTCCATAGTTTCCTCTTATTGCGTTTAGGTTCATTTTTCCTTTAGTTCTAATAGAAAAGCCTTCAAAGGAGTTGGTCAATGGTAACACCTCACTTATTAAAATCAATCTGGAAACAGTGCATTCACGGAAAATCCTCTCATATTAAAAACTTTGCTAGTGGTAAAAATCAAAGTGATTTCATAGCAGGGGGAGTGGGTTAAATTTGCTGTTTTTACCTTTGAGCATGACTTCTTGTCTTTAATAAGGGCTGGAAGTCATTAATATCGCTAAGTTATCTCAAAAATAAACCGCTACCCACCGAAAATTTTGCGCAATTATTGCGGGAAAATACTTAAAAAAACTCTGGTAAAAACAATTCCTAATACCAATGTTTATTGACACAGGTAACGGGTGAATCAAACTCGCTTTTGCCTGCATTTACACTCCATTACGTTGCTTTTAGGGGATTATTTGTTGTGTTTTAACTGATAAATAGTATTTTTTACCTCATGAAGTGAGATGTAAATACCGCTTTATTGGGCTAATTGTCATAAGTATTTAATTTGACAATAACATAGCTAGTCAATTACCCTGCAAGAAAAAATATTAATCTTTTCTTAATTTTAGGGGTACATTTATGAAATATTTACAATCGAGTCAAAAAACTCTCCTCGTAATCGCACTTAGCACGTTTTGTTTTTCTGTTAATGCCGAGGTTGATGTTGATGCTGCAAAAGCGTTGGCTAAAGAAAACCATTGTTTTACCTGCCACGGTGTTGACAAGGATAAAGATGGTCCTGCATGGAACAAAATCGCAGCAAAATTTAAGGCTGATCCTAAAGGTGAAGAGAAGTTACTAAAACACCTAAGTTCAGGCGAAAAAGCTAAATTTCCTGATGGTCATGAAGAAGCACACGCGATTTTGAAATCAGACGATCCAAAAGCGACCAAGAACTTAGTGGATTGGATTCTGTCCCTTTAATCCAGTACTTTCTTTAGTCAACAGAGTACCATCGCTCTAACTATTCATCATGAGCGTTGTCTGTGGATATTAAAACTTGCAAGGACTACCATCCAATGAAACTATTAATCCAAATTATCCTGTTATGCACACTCGCCATTGGGTCTGCATACGCCGAAAGTACACCTGCACCTGATACAAAAACCACTGCTAAATCTGAAGCATTAGATAGAGATTCGGTTTGTACACGTTGTCATGACGAAAACGAAAGCAAACCTATTCTTTCCATTTATCAGACCCCTCATGGCAATAAAGCCGATTCACGCACACCCTCTTGTCAATCTTGTCATGGCGAGAGTGAAAAACATCTAAGTAGCAAAAGTTCAGCTCCAGATGTCATCTTTGGAACAAAGAGTGTTGGTAGTCACGCACCGAGTGAGGCAAAAGACCAGAATAAGGCGTGCCTAACTTGTCATGGAAAAGATCAAAAACGTACTCACTGGGAGAGCAGTGCTCATCAAGCTGCTGACGTTGCCTGTACCTCATGCCACGAAACTCACACGGCACATGACAAAGTACGCGACAAAAAGACGCAACCTGATGTCTGTTTTGCCTGTCATAAAGATCAAAGAACACAAATTAACAAATTTTCGCATCACCCAATTGGTGAAGGAAAGGTCGCTTGTGCCGATTGCCATAATCCTCATGGCTCAGCGGGTCCAAAATTGTTAGTTAAAAATACCGTGACTGAAACGTGCTACACCTGTCACGCTGAAAAACGTGGTCCTTTCCTGTGGGAACATCAACCTGCAACTGAAGACTGCACCAACTGCCATACGCCACATGGCTCTAACATCACGCCATTGCTCAAATCTCGTGCGCCATTCATGTGTTCTGAGTGCCACGATGGTCCACACGTCAGTAAAAATCCTGCGGCTGGAAATGTCGAAGGGTTACAAGGTGGCTTAACTGTCGCACCAAGCGAGAGCTTTACGGGTCGGGCTTGTACGAATTGCCATAGCATGGTGCATGGTTCAAATGATCCAGCTGGCGCACTCTTGCAACGCTAAATTTAGGAGATAATCATGAAAACTCGTAATGAAAAAATGAATGTCAGTATCTTAGCGTTAGCGGTGCGTTGTGCATTAATGACAACTATTGCCCTGCCACTGAGTGCTTATGCAGCGGATGATGCAGATGCTTTAACAAAACCTACCCGCTCTGTGGACTTTGGTGTTTTATATTCCAGTGAAAACTCGGCTCGATTCGGTCAATACAACGGCTTGAATACAAAGGGATTTTATGGTCTGGGTGGCTTTGATGTGCGTGGCGGAGATGGCTACGACCGTGACAAAAACAGCGCATTGCGCTGGAAGTTAAACGGTTCTGATCTCGGTACAACCTCTCGAAATCTGGGTGCGTCGGTAGGCGAACAGGGCAAATGGAAGTTCGGTATAGGCTATGATGAATTGCGTCACAATATCACCGATACCTTCCAAACGCCGTTCCTAGAGGATACAGGCGGGAATAATTTTACCTTACCTAGCAATTTTGGCGGGATTAACTCAGCGACTGGTCAACCCAGTGCAAATCGATTGACTCCTAACCAAGCCTATGCGTTTCATACTGAAAAAGAGTACACCACACGCAGGAACGGTTCTGTCGGTACTTCATTTTCGTTTACCGATCAGTTAAGTGCGCAGATTGATTATAATCACCTTGAACAATCAGGTGCCAAGCTTATCGGCACTGGGTCTATGGGTAGTGGGATAAATCTTCTTGGTGGCTCTACTGGACGTGCCGAAGGCAACAGCATCATCATGAACCCCACCAGTTACAGCACTGATAACATCACTGCTGCACTGAACTGGGTAGGTGACAAAAGTCATCTAACTGCTGGTTATTATGGCTCGTTATTCCATGACGACTATAACAGTGTAAGTTGGCAAAATCCGTTGACTACTGGCGCAAGCCGTTGTGTGGGTATCAATTGCTATATCAATAACACCATGAGTACTGCTCCTAGCAACAGTCTTCACCAAGCGAATTTGTCGGGTGGTTACGATTTTTCAGCTACCACCAAACTGGCAGGCGGTTTTTCTTATGGCTATAACAAGCAAAACGATAGTTACGCGCCCACCCTCATAGTGCAGCCCATCGGCAATACCCCTAATCCTTACAATATGATGCAGGCGAATGGATTACCCGTTTCCTCGCTGAATGGTGTTGTGGAAACCACGCATGGGGACATCAAGTTAACCGATAAGAGCTTCAAAGACCTTAATTTGAGTGCTGGGTTTAAATTCGATGAGCGCGATAACCGCACAGATTCGAATGTCTATAAATACAAGAATATCGCTAATGCCGCTTACACGGGGGTTAATACGCCTTACAGCAACAGAAAACTGCAATACGAAGCGGCGGCGGATTACCGTTTGACTAAAGGTCAGAATTTAAATCTGGCTTATTTACATGAAAGCATCAAACGCTGGTGTAATGGCGTAGTAGGTGGTGCTCAATGTGTTTCTAGTCCTGCCAGCGAAGAAGATAAAATCAGTTTAACTTATCGGTTAAAAATCATTGATGCTGTCAATTTTAACGCGGGCTACAGTTATGCTGACCGTCGTGCGGACACGTCTAATTTCTTGGCTAATGCTGGAGATTATGCGTTAGTAACGCCTGTTTCTGGTTCTGCTTTTAACGCGGGAAATTATCAAGGTTTCGTCGCTTATCCTTATGCAAGTCGCAGTCAAAATGTCGGAAAAGCGGGTGTTAATTGGCAAGTAACGCAAAAATTGGATGTGGCATTGAATGGTCGTTATAGCTATGACGATTACAATGCGCAGCTAGGTGTTCAGAATGGACAATCAGCGGCTGTCAATGTCGATACGACTTACAACTATACCCCTGATGGTAGTGTGACTGCTTATTGGAGCTGGCAAAATGGGCAACGAAACCTAACCAGTGGAACTACTGGCAATGGCACGGCAGCTTTCACGCCTTCTCAAATAGTAGAACCTAAAAATATCTGGAGCAATAAACTTGACGATAACAGTCAGGCTTTCGGTCTGCTTGCTAAACAGGCTGGCTTGCTAGGCGGAAAACTAGAGGTTCTTGGTGATATGTCGTATTCATTAAATACCACAACCTATGCAACACAGGTACCTTATAACACGGCGGTTTCCTGCTCCAGTTCTGCCTCGCTTACTTGCGGCATTGTTTCACCTATCAAAAATGAACTCATTAGTCTAAAACTCACGGGTAATTATAAAATCTTTGAAAATGGCAAGCTGTCTTTGAGTTATATGTACCAAAAATTAAATAGCAACGACTATTTTTACAACGGTCAGCAATTTGGTTACACACCAAACCGCGTTATTCCAACAGGTCTACAGGAACAGAGTTACACTGCTAATGTAGTCGCACTGTCTTATAACTATAAGTTCTAGTAAAATTTCGCATTTTAAGCGACAAACAGGGATGCAGTTTTTTGTATTCTTGTTTGTCGTTTTTTACGGCATTATTTAAAAAACACCACATAGAAACTTTAAGCTACTCTGCTCATAGGGTTGCCTTAAATATTCACAATTTTTAGGAATGTAACAAATGGTTGAAATAAAAGGTGATGTAACATTAGGTAAGCTGCCTTTAACCTACCGAGTTTTATTTACGGCTTTCTTGCTGACTATCGGCTTGGGCTTGTGCATGGCAGGTGCGCAAATCATGCTGACGCATGGTATGGCAGATGGTAAGGCGGGCTTGTCGATGGACGATATTGTTTATAGTTATTATGGCAATCGTTCAGGCTCTAAATTAGAAGCCGCTTTGACAGGTAAAATGAAAGACAAAGCCCCGCAAGATGCTAATTTTACCTTAATTCAATGGGCGCGTGATGAAGCACCCATCGCACAATGGGATAAAGTAGGTCCTTTGCTTGAAAAAAATTGTGCGAAGTGTCATGACGCAGAATCTGGCTTGCCAGAAGTTGCCAAAAAGGAAGTTGCTATCAGCTTAGCGGAAGTTGATCATGGTGCGAGTATAACCTCGTTGACGCGAGTTTCTCACATTCATTTATTTGGTATCAGCTTTATTTTCCTATTTGTCGGCTGGATTTTCGGCATGGCAGAGTTTAATCAACGCTGGAAAATAATCCTTATCTCAACACCATTTGCTTTTTTGGTGTTAGATATTGCCTCATGGTGGCTAACCAAATTCTGGCCTGGCTGCGCTTGGTTTACTATGATCGGCGGTTTGGGTTATAGTGTGGCGGCGATGGTGATGTTTATAGCATCATTTGCACAAATGTGGCTACCGCGTTGGACAAAGAAATAACAACAACTTTAATTAACTGAGATTTTATAGCTATGGCTTTACCACCACTGACCAAACGTGAACAAGTTAGAGAATCGGCTTTTAGCACGGTTTGGTCTGAACAACTGAATGATGCGTTTAAAAATATCGCCCCGTACTATGATCGTGGTAATCAAGTTGCCAGTTTAGGCTGTTGGAACTGGTTTCTACGTCAATTTATGTCGATGATAGAACTACAGCCCAAACAACGAGTACTGGATGTTTGTGGAGGCACTAATGCGATAGGCATCGCCTTACTTAAACGCGAACCAACGCTGGAAATTACTGCCATTGATCGCAGTACCGATATGCAGGAAGTGGGACGACAACGGGCTGAAAAACTGGGGTTTCACATTAATAGCGTGATTGCGGATGTTCACACACTGCCTTTTCCAGACAATCATTTTGATGTAGTCACTTTACAATTTGCATCACGGCACTTAAGAATCGACCATGTATTCAGTGAAATTCATCGTGTGCTTAAACCAGGTGGACATTTTTACCATTGTGATATGTTAAGACCCAGCAATCGCGTGGTAGAAAAAGTTTACTATGCGTATTTACGGCTATGTCTTAGCGGTACTGGCTTGTTGTTTCGTAGTAGTCCTGCGGCATACAATCTGATTCAGTATTTTATTAATGCGTTGGAAATTTTTTACTCGACTGAAGAACTGTCTATCCTGCTTGAAGAAAAAGGCTATGACAATGTATCTGCAAAAGCTATTTTTTCAGGAATGCTAGGTTGTCATCGGGCGCGTAAACCGTTATAGCTAAGGCAGTTTTTGTGATTAAAAAACCGTTCGCGCTGAGCTTGTCGAAGCGTGAAAGTGGTTCGACAAGCTCACCACGAACGGCATCATTTATTGTGCTAACGCGTAACCGCAAAACAGAGTCCAAAATTATATTTTGGACTCCCACCTTCCTACAAACCTTCCCACGGCGTGAACAAACCATTCACAGGCACATCAAAAAAACTCAACACCCGCCCCACCGTTTCATCAACCATTGCTGCAATTGAATTAGATTTATTATAAAACGCAGGCATTGGTGGATACATGATTCCGCCCATTTCAGTCACTATCGCCATATTACGAATATGCACTAAATGCAACGGCGTTTCACGCGGCATCACTACTAATCGCCGCCGTTCTTTCAACACCACATCTGCACCGCGTGAAATTAAATTATCACCAAAACCGTGGGCAATTGCCGCTAAAGTTTTCATCGAACATGGCGCGATAATCATGCCTTCGGTTTTAAAACTACCACTGGCAATACTGGCAGCAATATCATTAATGCCATGCGTGACATCGGCAAGCGCGGCGATTTCAGCCCGCTTCATATCTAATTCATATTTTAAATTCACTACGCCTGCCGATGAAATAATCAAATGACTTTCCCATTCATCTAATGGTTGCAAAATTTGCAGCATTCTTAGCCCGTAGATTGCGCCCGTCGCGCCCGTCATGGCAATAATTAAACGTTTTTTCATTCCATCCGTTCCCATTAGAATTGTATTAAATAGCAATAGTAAAAGCCTGTAGTGGGTTCAGGAGTCCAAAACACGTTTTGGACGTTTTTACACGCCCAAGTCATGCCTTGGACTCCGAACTAGGAAAAACACAGGTTTAACCCACTACCCTTCCGTTATACTACCACGCACTAACACACACTGAACAACGTAGGGCTTTTTGTGCTGATAAATAGGAACAACTGTGGCAGATAATTACGACGATTACAGCAAAGAAGAGTTAATTAGAGAATTACGCGCCAAAAATCAAAAGCCGCGCTTTGGTTTATATTGGGAGCGTGATGATATTGAACACGAACGGGCGATTAATACCGATTTTGTCGCTTTGGATTTAGATGAATCGTTATCGTGTGGTGACGCGCCTTTTCAGAATTTAATTATTGAGGGTGATAATTTTGATGCTTTGCGTTATTTGCGCATGACATATAAAGGTCAGGTGAAATGTATTTATATCGACCCACCGTATAACACGGGTAATAAGGACTTTGTTTATAACGACCGTTTTATTGATAAGGACGATGTGTATAAACATTCCAAGTGGCTGGAGTTTATGTATCGGCGTTTGGAATTAGCGCGGGATTTGTTGGCTGAGGATGGGGTGATTTTTGTTTCGATTGATGATAATGAACAGGCGAATTTGAAATTATTGATGGATAACGTTTTTGGTGCTAATAATTTCATTGCCAACGTAATATGGCAAAAGAAACAATCGCCACAAAGTGATGCGACTTATTTTTCAACAATGCACGATTATATCTGCGTTTTTGCAAAGCAAAGTAAAACCAACAAAAATGACCCTAATGGCTTTTCGCTAGCCAAGTTAGAAAGAACGGATATTCAAAATAATAGGTATCAAAATCCAGATAACGACCCTCGTGGTGCGTGGACTTCTAGTGATTATACTTGTAATAAAAACTCAGACGAACGCCCAAACCTTTATTATCCGATTGTAAATCCTAATACCCATAAGGAAATATTGCCGTTAAAAACTTCTGTATGGCGATATTCGCAAGAAAGGCATAATGAAAACGTTAATAACAATTTAATTGTGTGGGGTAGCGACGGTAAGGGGCGACCAAGATTTAAACGATTTATAGATAAAGTGAGTGGTGTTGTACCGTCTACATGGTGGACGAGAGAGTTTGCGGGGGATAATCAAGAAGCCAGAAAAGAATTACGCAAAATATTTTCGGAACATGAGACAGATTTTACAACGCCCAAACCAACCCGACTTATTGAACGCATTTTACAAATAGCGACCGATAAAAATTCAATAATTTTAGATTTTTTCGCAGGTTCAGGAACAACAGGACAAGCCGTTTTAAATCTAAATAAACAAGACGGCGGCAACCGCCGCTTTATTCTGGTTTCCAACACCGAAGCCACCGAAGCAGAACCCGATAAAAACTTGTGCCGTGATGTGTGCGCTGAACGAGTGCGCCGTGTGATGCAAGGCTATACCAATCAAAAAGCGGAACAAGTCGAAGGCTTAGGCGTTAATCCTTCGACTGGACTCAGGACAGGCTTTGCTTATCTAAAAACCCGCCGTATTAATTCAGAAACCCTATTAACTGAAATTCAACATTCGCAAATCTGGACAGCGTTACAACTCAGTCACGGCGCGGCGTTATCGGCTTTTAATCCCAACTCAAGCGTACAGCAACTGCAAACCGCTGATAACACGGTGATGTATCTATGCCAATTGACAGAACAGGAATTAACCGCCGTCATTGAGTGTTTAGAAAAACAACAAACAACGGTTTATTCATGGCAACCTGCTTTATTAAGCCACTATATTGAAAATGCAAACCTCACTTGCTTGCCGATACCGAAATTTTTAATTGACCGTTTTGGTGCAGGCGTTAAAGCTTAACATTCGTAGGTTTTCTCGTTCCCACGCGCTGCGTGGTAATGCAGTCTCAACGCGCCGCGTTGTGTAGCAAACCGCAGCGCGGTCTGAATGAATTCCCACGCAGCGCGTGGGAACTAGATTGACCAGATTGAAATACACTTCTTAGACTTAAGGAATTATCAAAATGTCAGACTTAACAAATATAAGCGATAAAGACATTGTGCTGGAGATTTATCGCCGAATTAACGGTGAAACTGAAATGCACTGGCACTTAAATTATCTCTATCGTGCTGCTTTACGTCCAATTTATACATTTTTTGATAAACAAAATATTGATGAAGCGAATATTCGCTCTTATCACACGCCTGACTGGCAAAAACTGGAAGCGGAACGTGATGAGGTTTTAGAGTATTTTCCTGATGATGAATAAGGCTGTTTTTTGGAGTAAAGCATGAGTATCGTATCGCCTAAAGGCTATCAAAAAGACGCAGTTAATAATGCCTTAGAGATTTTTCGCTATACCGAAAGCCAGTTACAAGAAGCCAATGATGAGGAAAGCCGCCGCACGATTAGCGCGTTTAATGGTTGTGTATTGCTAGAAGCCCCGACGGGTGCAGGTAAAACCTTAATGGCGGGTTTGATTGCTGAGGCTTTTTCAAATTGCAATCACCCTAATAATGCCAAGATTGTTTGGTTTTGGTTCACGCCGTTTAAAAATTTGGTGGAACAAGCTAAAAGTGCGTTAAAAAAAGATTTTAATGGGCTGAACATTCGTGACTTAAGCAGTGAACGCATTGCCTATAAAGTCAGTAGCGGCGATGTGTTTGTCACAACTTGGGCTTCGGTAGCGGCGAATAATGCCACGACACGGTTGTTACGGAAAAGTGGTGATGCCTCGTTATCTTTGGATGTGTTTATTGTTGAATTGCGCGAGTTAGGTTTTCGTATTGGTGTGGTGATTGATGAAGCACATCATACGTTTAGCAAAGAAAATGAGGCAGTTAAATTTTATCGGGACATTATGTCGCCTGAGTTTTCGCTATTGATTACTGCCACGCCTAATGATACCGATGTGGATAAATTCAAGAAAGCCGCTGGCTTAGCTGAAATTCATAAAATTCAGGTATCGCGTGACAGTGCGGTCGATGTGGGTCTGATTAAAGAAGCTGTGAAGTCGATTGCGTATCTTGTCCCTGATAATCAGCAAGTTCCCATTGATTTGGAATTGACGGCTTTAGAAGATGGTTGGCAAACACATCAAGCCATTAAAAACGAATTGGCTAACTCAAAAATAAATCTTGTTCCGTTAATGTTGGTACAAATTGACAGTAAAGGCAAAGCGGGAGAAATGACGGTTGAAAAAACCAGACAACGCTTAATAGAATTGGGCGTGCCTGAAGAAGCCATTGCGTGGTATACCTCCGATGATCCGAATGATGATTTATCAGTGGTGGCGCGTGATGAAAGTAAAGAGGTGCTGATTTTTAAAGTGGCGGCGGCATTGGGTTTTGATGCTCCCCGCGCTTTTACTTTGGTTTCTTTACGCAGTACACAAAGCACCGATTTTGGTATTCAAGTCGTGGGGCGTATTTTACGCGTACATAGACGTTTGCAAACGCAAGCGGCGAATAAAACCTTGCCGAATCTATTACGCTTTGGTTATGTGTTTTTAGCGGATAGTGAAACACAAGGCGGTTTGATTAGTGCAGCAGAAAAAATCAACGCGATTCAAACACAAATGTCCGCGATTACGCCCTATACGTTGCTGGTAAAAACCGCTGGAACAACAGAAGTTCAGGTGTCCTATAACGGGCAACTGTCATTATTGCCTAATCCCTATCATCCGCCCGCATGGGAAGAAAAACCCACAACAGAAAGTGATGAGCCTTCACCGTATGAATTCAGTGGCGAAAATCTAACGTTATTAGACACATTATTAGGCGATTTTATTGAGCCAAACGCCAATAAAATTGGCGATAAAAAACCGATTAATTACCGCCCGCCTATTAATGGCAATCGGTATTATCCGTTACGCGACATTATCCCTGTGCAGCTTAAAACTGAGCGTATACCGTTAAGCACAGGATTAGCTGACAGTATTATTGCAAAAATACGATTGGATGATGCGGTATTAAATGCAGGATTGCGTAGAAATAGAGAGATTATTCGTCAAACAATTGATATTTTTAATCAAGACGATAAATTACTTGAAAATATCCAAGCAAGATTATCAGCGACTGACATAGCGCGACGCGCTCAACTGGTTTTATTTGATGCTGAATTTATTGATGTGCAGGATTTACAAAGCACTTTATTGACACGGTTAAAATCCGAATATATCCGACATAGAGGCATGGATTTATCTGATAGCGAGTTGATACGCTGTTTACATACAATATTAGTTTCTTATCCAAAGATAATCCGTAATGCAGCTAAAGCCTATTTAGCCGATTACAAAGAAATTATTTTAACGGCTGAATTACCCAAGGAAATAGAAGCGTCTGAAGTCATTAATCGGGCGAGTTTAAATAGTTATGGCATTATGCCCAGCGATTTAAACGAAACAGAGCGTAAATTTGCTCAATTATTAGAAACAGATAGCAGTAAAACAGTGAATTGGTGGCATAGAAATAAAGACCGTAAACCGTATTCAGTAGGGATTGTATTACCCAATGGACAGCGTTATTTTCCAGATTTTATTATCGGGGTTAATAATCGGACGCATGGCGAAGGGATGTTATTGATTGAAATTAAGGGCGGGCATATTTTAAATAGCGAAGATACGCTGGAAAAAATAACCGCTGAACATAAAGTGTATGGAAAACCTTTGATGCTAATGTTACAAGATGATGGGCAATTCTGGATGATGCGTTATAGTGAATCAAGTCATAAAATTGAAAAGGATCTGCCGTTTCGAGTTGAAAATATGGGGCAGTATTAATCCGTTAATAAAATGCTTACAAAATCGTTTGCACTGAGCCTGTCATGAGCTTTCCTAATGATGTGAATGTGGTTCGACTGTTCGACAAGCTCACAGCTCACCACGAACGGTATCATTTTATTGTGTGTTAGCTATAGCGAATGACAGTCCCATCACTTTTAATAGACCAACACTATGACAGAAACTTCATTAATTAGTAAAACCAGTGCCGAACCCTTTGCATTTTCTCGTCTCGACAGTGCATTTGCGCGGTTTTTAAAAGAACGCACCGCTCTTGAAAACGCGCAAAAACTGGCATTTGAAACCATTGTGCTAACCTTGTCATATCAGCATAATCAGGGTCACAGCTGTATTCTCTTGAATGAGGAGGACAAAGCCTTGGTATTAGCATCGGGCTTAGTCGCTTGCAGTCCTGCCGAAGATTCGACCCTGTTGCCATTAGTGCTGGAGCAAAACCGTTTATATTTACAGCGTTATTGGCATTATGAAAACCGTTTAACCCTTCAAATCAAAGCCATTGCTACTCATCATCATGTTGTTGATAACGTAGATACTTTATTAGATGCTTATTTTGGCAAACAAACTACTGAAATAGATTGGCAACGTGAAGCCGCTCGCATGGCAGTTCAGCAAAATTTTTCTATTATCACAGGTGGACCTGGTACAGGCAAAACTACCACAGTGGTTAAAATTCTTGCGGTATTGCAAGAGTTAGCTCAAGAGTCGTTGCATATCGCCTTAGCCGCACCTACGGGTAAAGCCGCAATGCGGTTGCAAGAATCGATTGGCTTTAATAAAACCACGTTAAATTGTTCAGAAGAAATAAAAGCACGACTTCCAGAAAATGTCAGCACATTGCATCGATTGCTAGGTGCAAAATTGGCATCCCCTTATTTTCGCCATCATGCCGATAATCCGCTGATTTATGATGTAGTGGTGGTGGATGAAGCATCAATGGTGGATTTGGCATTAATGAGTAAATTACTCGACGCGTTAAAGCCGTCGGCACGATTAATTTTATTGGGTGATAAAGATCAATTAGCGTCAGTAGAATCGGGGGCGGTGTTGGCAGATTTAACCCAAGCCTTGCCAACGCACACGGTGGAATTACAAACCGCACACCG
>Ga0194060_10001670_pt1 | contig 15892 bp, 13 predicted proteins | sample SepL225m_MetaG_FD_163427 | JGI IMG/M metagenome (GOLD analysis project Ga0194060, IMG submission 163427) | Anoxic zone freshwater microbial communities from boreal shield lake in IISD Experimental Lakes Area, Ontario, Canada - Sep2016-L222-5m | ecosystem: Environmental > Aquatic > Freshwater >...
CGCATGGGACTATGTCGCCGGCTACAGTTGCTACAACGACGGCTCGGTACGCGACTGGCAACACGCCACCACCCAGTGGACTGCAGGCAAGAATTTCGCCGCGACCGGCGCCTTCGGGCCGTGGATGGTGACTGCCGATGAAATTCCGCCCGGCAGTACGCTTACCCTGTCGACGCGGCTGAACGGCGTCGAGATGCAGCGCAGCACCACGGATTTTCTGATCCATTCGATCCCGCGGCTCATCTCCTACCTGTCGACCTGGGTGCCGCTCGCGCCGGGCGACGTGATCGTCAGCGGCACGCCCGGCGGCGTGGGTGCCCGGCGCGAACCGCCGGTCTGGATGAAGCCGGGGGATGTGGTCGAAATCGAAGTGGACAAGGTCGGCGTGCTGAGAAACACCATCGCCGACGACTGAATCCGATGGATCGCTGCGCGCATAGTCAATCCGAACGAAGCGAAATGATGCCGCAACGCAACTGGAAACGATGTCTAGCGGCAATCGCGGGGCTGCTGGGCGTTGTTTTTCTGACCGTGCCGGCGGCGGCGTCAGCTGACACCTATCCCGCGAAGCCGGTAAAAATCGTGGTTCCCTATACGCCCGGCGGTGGCGCCGACATCCTCGCGCGCACGCTGGCGGCCGCGCTGGCGCCGAAAATCGGGCAACAGGTAATTGTCGAGAACCGCCCCGGCGGCAATACCATCACCGGGACCGAATTCGTCGCCAGCTCGCCGCACGATGGCTATACCCTGCTGTTTGTGGCAGCGTCGTTTTCGATCAATCCGAGCTTCTACAAGCTTCCCTACGATACGATCAACGGCTTCGCGCCGGTCGCGCTGGTCGCGCTGGTGCCGCTGCTCCTGGTCACCAACCCGGCGCTGCCGGTCAATTCGGTGAAGGACCTGATCGCGCTGGCGAAGGCGAAGCCCGGTGAATTGACCTTCGCCTCCTACGGCAGCGGCAGTCCGGCGCACCTCGCGGGGGAACTGTTCAAGAGCATGGCGGGCGTCGACATGCTGCATATTCCGTATAAAGGCAGTGCGCCGGCTCTCGCTGATATCGTGGCAGGGCACGTCGCCCTCAGTTTCAGCAGCATGTCGCCGGCAGTGCCTCTGGTGAAATCCGGCAGACTGAAAGCAATTGCCGTCAGCACTGCCAGGCGGGTTCCGGCGATGAAGGACATTCCCACCATCGCCGAAGCGGGGGTGACTGGTTATGAAGTGCTGGCCTGGAACGGCATTGCCGCACCCGCCGGGACGCCCAGGGACATCGTCGCGAAGCTCAACAAGGCAATCGTCGAAATCGTCGCGACCACCGAGTTCCGCGACCGGATCAGCGCGCAAGGCTTCGAACCGGAGAGTTCGACGCCGGACGAATTCGGCGAACTGATCCAGCGCGACATCATCAAGTGGGCCAGGGTGATCAAGGAGTCCGGCGCAAAACCGGACTAAACCCGGCGAACCGAATTCGGCGGCCTGGGTGCTAGCCAGAACCTGTGAGGGTTGAACCCGCCCCCAAGGTCCTGGTTGCGGCAATTCAGCCGAGATTTCTCTTCAGGAACTCCGACGTTCGCTTCCACGCAAGGTCGGCGCTTTGCTGATGGAAATTGGGGCCGCCGATTCGGGCGAAGGCGTGATTCGCTTCATAGATGTGGACTTCGCCGGGTTTGCCTGCCGCTTTCAGCGCTTCACGGAAACCCTCGGCCATTTCCACGGTGATTCCCTGGTCCAGGCGTCCGAAGTGTCCCTGCACCGGGCCCTTGAGCGGCGCCAGTTCGGCCGCGGACTTCTTGCAGTTGCCGTAGAAAATCACGGCCGCTTCGAGCGGCGTGGCGAGCGCAGTGTTGAGCGCCCACCCCCCTCCCAGACAAAAGCCGAGCGCGCCCACTTTGCCGCTGCAGCCCGCGTCCCGGCGCATCCAGCCGGCCCAGCCGGTCATGGCCTCGGTCGCTTTGGCCGCATCGAGCCCGGTCATCAGCGCGCGCGCGCGGTCCGGGTTGCTCGCCACCTCGCCTTCGAACAGATCGACCGACAACGCGAGAAAGCCCGCGTCCGCCATGCGCGCGGCGACATCGCGCATTTCGTCGTTCAATCCCCACCATTCGTGTATCAACAGCAGCCCGGGCGCCTTGGCCGCGGCCGGGCGCGCCAGCGCAGCGCGCACGCTGCGGCCTGAGGCCAGCTTGAGTTCGATGTCGCTTGTCGTCGATGCCAATTTATCCTCCACTCGTCAAGTCAAAAAAATCACGGCGCAGCGATGATGCCGTCCTGCGCCAGCCTGTCGATCTCGGCGTCCGCATAGCCGCAGTCGCGAAGCACGCTGCGGGTGTCGGCGCCGATTGCCTTCTTTCCCGCCCAGCGGATGTTACCCGGCGTGCGGTAGAAATGCGGCGCGATGCCTGGGATGCGCACCTTCCCGAAATCCGGATCGTCGAGCGTCGCGATGCTCCCACGATTGACGACATGCGGGTCCCGGAAGAACTGTTCGATGTCGTTGATCGGGCCGGCGGCGACGTCGCATTCATGCAGGATTCTAAGCGCTTCTTCCTGCGTGTGTCGAATCATCCATGCGGCGACGATATCGTCGATTTCCTGCGCGCGCACGGCGCGCAGCACGTTGGTCGCGAGCGCCGGATCGTCGGCGAGATCGCTGCGCCCGATCGCGCGGAACAGGCGCCGCGCAGTGGCGTCTGTGGTCGAGGAGACAACGACCCAGCGCGCGTCCGAGGTGGGGTAGGCGTTGCGCGGAACGCTGCTCTTGGAGCGATTGCCGCGGCGCTGCATGATCTCGCCGGTCTGGTCGTAGTTGACGACCATGTTTCCCATCAACGACAGCAGCGACTCGTACAGGTTGAGTTCTATTTCCTGCCCACGGCCGGAACTCGTGCGCTCGTGCACCGCGGCGAGCACGGTGTAGCAGCCCACGAGGGCAGTGACGCTGTCGGAGATCGGGAATGATGGCAGTGTAGGCGGGCCCTCCGGCTGGCCGTTGGTGAAGACGAAGCCCGAGAACGCTTCGGCCAGGGTGCCGAAGCCGGGGTAATCCCGGTACGGTCCGCTGCGGCCGTAGCCGCTGATGTGCAGCAGGATCAATCCCGGGTTGTCGGCGGACAGCCGGGCATAGTCCAGGCCCCAGGCTTCCATTTTTCCGGGCCGGTAGTTCTCGACGACGATGTCGGTGTCGCGCGCGAGGCGTTCGAGTATCTGCGCGCCTTCGGGCTTGGTCAGGTCGATCGCCACCAGGCGCTTGTTGCGCGAGACCACCTTCCACCACAGCCCGACGCCGTCCTTGACCGTGCCCAGGCGGCGCACATCATCGCCGCGCGGCGGTTCTATCTTGATCACTTCCGCGCCCAGATCGCCGAGATGCGCGCCTATCATCGGTCCGGCAAAGATGGTGCCCAGGTCGAGCACGCGCAGATTGGTGAGCGGACCGGTGCGTGGTTTCACGTTGTCCTTTTTTCCGGATTCGGCAGGCAGCATGTTGTGATCACCATGACCTGGATTTCGCGCACAGCGGCATGCATCCTCTGCCCCGCATCGCTGATCGCAGGATCCGGCGAATGCTCCATCATTCGATTTTGATTCCCAGTTGAACCACGAAGCGTTCCCAGAACGACGCCTCCTGGTGCACAAATTCGGCGAAGTTCTCCGGCGAAAGTATCAGTGTCTCGACCTCGATCGCCGCGAGGCGCGCCTTCAGCTCCGGGTTCTGCAGCGCGCGCGCAGCCTCCGCGTTGATACGCGCGACGATTTCTTTCGGCGTGCCGGGTGGCGCGAATATCCCGCCGAACGAACCCAGCGCCCGTTCGACCTTGATCCCGCTCTCGGCCAGCGTTGGCACCTGGGGCAGCGACGCCATGCGTTCGGTGCCGGTCACTGCGAGCGCGTTCAGCCTTCCGGCGCGCAGCAGAGCGCTTCCGGCGGCAGTCGAGTCGCTGGTGAACAGTACGTGGCCGCCGGCGAGATCGTTCAGCGACTGGCCGCTGCCCTTGTACGGGATGTGCGTCGCCCGCAGCCCCATTTGCTGCAGGAACACTTCGGTCACCAGATGCCCCATGGTACCGGCGCCGGCGGAGGCGAAACTCTCCTGTTTCGTGCGCAGCCGGTCGACAAGCTCCTGCAGCGTTCTCGGCGTGCCGGGGAGGTTCGCGGTAAAGATGACGAAGTCCCCATGAAAAATCGGCGCCACAGCGACAAAATCGGCGGCGCGAAATTTCGCCTGGGCGCTGATCGCCGGGACAATGATCAGCGGCGCGGTCGTCGACAGCAGCAGCGTGTACCCGTCCGGCGGCGATTTGAGCACGTAATCGTGTCCGATGATGCCGGTCGCACCGGTGCGGTTTTCAATCACTACGCTTTGGCCCAGGCCCTCGCCCAGTTTGGCTGCGAACATGCGGCCGATGACGTCGCTGCCGGAGCCGGGACCCTGGGTAAGTATCAGCCGTATCGGTTTGGAAGGATAGGCTTGCGCGATGCAGCACATTGGCACGCCCGTAAGCAGCACCATGCAGACCGCTGCCAGCCAGCTTGTCCAGCGCCGCGTTGTCATTCCGAGTCCTCTCTTTGGTGGACGTATGTTAGAGTAATTACGTCGCGGGCACCATGGTGGATGGCGTCGCCGCCTGCACCCGGTGCCGCAATGCCGGGGCGCACCGGGGCTTCAGGGAGGAGTATCAGGGATGACGAGGGTGCGCGCCTGGAACTGTTTGCGCTGGATGCTGGGGTTGTTGTGCGCCGCCGCGTCTGCGTCCGCGATGGCGCAATCCTATCCTGCCAAATCCATCCATCTCGTCGTGCCGTATCCGCCGGGGGGCACGACGGACGTGCTGGCGCGCATACTCGGCCAGCGCATCACCGAGCATCTGGGCCAGCCGGTGGTGATCGACAATCGCGGCGGCGCAGGCGGCAACATCGGAACCGAAGCGGTGGCAAGGTCCGCTCCGGACGGCTATACGCTGGTACTCGGCACGGTCGCCACACACGGGATCAATTCCCATGCCTACAAGAAGCTCGCCTACGATCCGGTTCTGGATTTTGCGCCGGTCGCGGCGCTGGCGCAGAACATCATCTGCGTTGCGGTCAACCCGTCGTTGCCGGTACATTCGATCCGCGAACTGGTCGACTACGCGAAGCAGCATCCGGGCAGCTTGAGCTTCGCCAGTTCGGGCACCGGGACGCCCCACCATCTGGCCGGCGAGTTCCTCAACCAGATAGCGGGCATTTCCATGGTCCACGTGCCGTACAAGGGCGCGACACCGGCGGTTCTCGATACCATGACCGGACAGGTCCAGCTCGGCTTCCTCAGCCTGGCGACTGCACTGCCGCATATCAGGATCGGCAGGCTGCGCCTGCTTGCGGTGGTCGAAGGGACGCGTTCGCGCGCCTTCCCGGAAGTGCCGACCGTGGGCGAAACGGTCAAGGGATTCGAGGTATCGTCCTGGCTCGGGTTGTTTGCACCGGCCGGGACGCCGCCCGCAATAGTCAGGTTGCTCAACGCCGAGGTCGTCCGCGCACTCAATGCGACGGAGGTGCGCAGCGGACTGGAGGCTCAGGGCCTGGACGTCATCGTCAATAGTCCGGAGCAATTCGCGGCGCAGGTGAAGCTGGACTACGAACGCTGGGGTAATCTCATAAAATCGGTCGGAGTGCAGCTGGACTGACTGTCATCCGGCAGCGCGGCTCCGCAATCAATTCGCAGACAATCAACAATACAATCAGCAAGACAATCAGCAAGACCATCAGGAACCGAAAACCAATTGAGCTCACCGGCACCACTCGCAGGCATAGTCGTGGTCGAACTCGGCCATAGCGTCGCGGCGCCTTTCGCCGGCCAGATCTTCGGCGACCTCGGTGCGGAGGTGATCAAGATCGAGAAGACCGAGGGCGACGACGCGCGCAAATGGGGGCCGCCGTTCTGGGACGGTGCGGCGGCGTCGTTCCAGCCGCTCAACCGCAACAAGAAGTCGGCCGTCTGCGATTTGCGCGACCCAGAGCAGCTGGCGCAGCTCAAGCAGCTGATCTTTGATCGCGCCGACGTGGTATTGCAAAACCTGCGTCCGGGGCAGGTCGACGCGCTCGGCCTGGATGGCGTTACGCTGACGGCTTCGAAGCCAAGCCTGATCTACTGCAATCTGGGCGCGTTCGGACGCTCAGGCCCGTTCAAGGAGCGGCCCGGCTACGACCCGCTGATGCAGGCCTTCAGCGGCATGATGAGCCTGACCGGCGAGCCCGGGCGTCCGCCGGTGCGCGTCGGGCCGTCCATCGTCGATCTGGGCACCGGCATGTGGGCGGTCATCGGCGTGCTCACCCTGCTGCATCAGCGGCGCGACTCGGGCAAGGGCGGCGTCGTCGACGTGTCGCTGTTCGAGACCGCGGCGACCTGGGTATCGCTGCTCGCCGCGCACTATCTGGCTTCCGGCGACCTGCCGCCGAAACAGGGCTCCGGCGCGAACGGCATCGTACCCTATCGCGCGTACGCGACCGCGGACGGCGATCTGGTGGTGGCCGCCGGCAGCGACGGACTGTTCCGCCGGTTGGCGCAGGTGCTGGGCCATCCCGATTGGTCCGAGGACCCGCGCTTCGTCGACAATCCGCGACGGGTCGAAAACCAGGCGATCCTCTATGCGCTGATCGAGGCGGAAATGTCCAGGCGCAGCAACGGCGAGTGGATCGCGCTGCTGGAGACGGCGGGCATACCCTGCGCACCGGTGCAGAACATTGCGCAGATGCTGGCGCACGAGCAGACCAAAGCGCTGGGCCTGTTGCAGGACGTGCCCGGCAGCGCGCTGAAGCTGATCGGCCTGCCGCTGAGTTTCGACGGCGTGCGCCCCGTCATCCGCAGCCGCCCGCCGCGCCTGGGCGAGCACTCGGAAGAATTCATCAAGAAGAGCGAAGGATAAATTCATGGAACTGCCAAGCTACCCGACCCTCAAGACCGAGATGGCCGAGCCGCACGTGCTCTTGGTCACCCTCAACCGCCCCGAAGTGGGCAATGCGATCAATACCCAGATGGGCCGCGACTTCCTCGACCTGTGGACCCGGTTGACCGAGGACGCAGGCGACGTTCGCTGCGTGGTGTTGACTGGGGCCGGCGAGCGCATCTTCTGCTCCGGCGGCGACCTGAAAGAGCGCAACGGGATGTCGAGGGAGACCTGGGTGCGCCAGCACCAGCTGTTCGAGCGTCAGTACTGGACGCTGGTCGACCTGCCGCTGCCGGTGATCGCCGCGGTCAACGGCCACGCCTATGCCGGAGGTTTGGAGACCGCGCTGTCCTGCGATTTCATTTATGCGGTGAAGGGGGCGCGTTTCGCCCTGACCGAGGTGACGCTGGGCATCATGCCCGGCGCGGGTGGCACGCAGAATCTGCCGCGCGCCCTGGGCGAGCGCCGCGCCAAGGAAATCATCATGACCGGGCGGCCGTTCGGCACGCAGCAGGCGTACGATTGGGGCCTGGTGAACGAATTGTGCGAGCAGCAAGAGCTGATGCCCAGGGTGCTGGAGACCGCGCGCACCATCGCCGGGAACGCCCCGTTGTCGGTGCGCCAGGTGAAGAAGTCAATCCGCTTCGGCATGCAGATGGAGTTGAAGACGGCCTACCGTTTCGAAGTCGAGGCATACAACCATCTGGTCGAAACCGAAGATCGCTACGAGGGCGTCAAGGCGTTCAACGAGAAGCGCAAACCCGAATTCAAAGGAAAGTGACATGAACCATCATTTCGACGTCATCGTGCGCGAAGTCGGACTGCGCGACGGGCTGCAAATCCACCCCACGTTCATGCCGACCGCAAGCAAGATCGCCTGGATCGAAGCCGAGGCTGCGGCGGGAGTGCGAGAGATCGAGGTGACCTCCTACGTGCCGCCGAAACTGATACCGCAGTTCGTCGACGCCGAGGAAGTTACCCGGGGTGCGCTCGCAGTCCCGGGGCTGACGGTGGCGGCGCTGATTCCAAATTCCCGGGGTGCAGAGCGCGGTCTCGGACTCGGCGTGCACAAACTGAATTTCGTCATGTCGGTGAGCAAGACCCACAATCTGAAGAACGTGCGCCGCGAGCGCGAGGAATCGGTCGCGGATTTCGCGAGGATCGTTGAATTGGCGAGGGCGCTGCCCGAAGGCCGGCGTCCGGTCATTGTGGGCGGGCTCTCCACCGCGCTCGGCTGCTCCTTCGAGGGGAGGGTGCCGGTTGCGGACGTGGTCAAGTACGCGCTGCTCTTGGCCGAAGCCGGCGCGGACGAACTCGTGGTGGCCGACACCGTGGGCTACGCCGACCCGGCGCAAGTGCGCGCGGTATTCAAAGCGGTAATGGCGGAAGTCGGCACACTGCCGCTTGCGGCGCATTTCCACGACACCCGCGGCACCGGGCTGGCGAACGTCGGCGCGGCGCTCGACTGCGGCGTGCGCCGCTTCGACGCGTCGCTTGCCGGCCTGGGCGGCTGCCCGTTCGCACCGGGCGCGACCGGCAACATCGTCATGGACGACCTGTGCTTCATGCTCGATTCGATGGGCCTCACCACCGGGGTGGACCTGGAGAACCTGCTCGCCGTCAGGCGCATCGTGCGCGAGGCGCTGCCGGACATTGAAATGCAGGGTGCGCTGGCGCGAGCCGGCCTGCCGCGCAATTACCTGCGCGCCGACGAGCGGCGCGCAGCCTAAGGATGCAGCGGCCTGCGCTTCAACCGGGCCGCCGCTGCGCAACTGCCGAATCGTCAAATGCACAGAGGACAGGATCCACATGAGCGCTGCCACCAGAATTGAAGACGTGCGGGTTCCGCTGGGCGAGGATTTCCCGGAGATACGCGAAAGCGTGCGCCGGATCTGCGCCAACTTTCCCGGCGCGTACTGGCGCGACCTGGAGGCGCGCGAGGCGTATCCGGCCGAGTTCGTCAAGGCGCTGACCGAAGCCGGGTATCTGGCCGCGCTGATTCCCGAGGAGTATGGCGGGACCGGGCTGCCGCTGCGCGCGGCGGGGGTGATACTGGAGGAAATACACGCCTCCGGCTGCAACGCCGGCGCCTGCCATGCGCAGATGTACATCATGGGCACGTTGTTGCGCCACGGCAGCCCGGCGCAAAAATCGCAATACCTGCCGAAGATTGCGAGCGGGGAATTGCGGCTGCAGGCGTTCGGAGTGACGGAACCGACTACCGGGACCGATACCACCAAGCTCAAGACGCGCGCGGTGAGGGAGGGCGATCATTACCTGATCCACGGCCAGAAGGTGTGGACGTCGCGCGCCTTTTATTCGGACCTGATGCTGCTGCTTGCGCGCACCACGCCGGTGGAGCAGGTGAAGAAGAAAACCGAGGGCCTGTCGGTGTTTCTGCTCGACATCCGCGCCTGCCTCGGCAAGGGGCTGGAGATCAAGCCGCTCAAGGCGATGGTCAACCACAACACCACCGAGGTGTTCTTCGACGGGGCGCGGGTGCCGGCGGAGAACCTGATCGGCGAGGAGGGCAGAGGTTTCAAATACATTCTGGATGGCATGAACGCCGAGCGCATCCTGGTGTCCTCAGAAGGCATCGGGGATGCGCGCTGGTTCACGCGCAAGGCGGTCGCCTATGCGAAGGAGCGCATCGTGTTCGGCCGGCCGATCGGCCAGAACCAGGGAGTCCAGTTCCCGATTGCGCACGCCCATGCCGAAATCGAGGCGGCCGATATCCTGCTGCGCAAGGCCGCAGCGATGTTCCAGGCCGGACTGCCCTGCGGCGACGACGCGAACATGGCGAAAATGCTGGCTTCCGAAGCCGCCTGGCACGCGGCGGAAGCCTGCATGCAGACCCACGGCGGGTTCGGCTACGCGCGCGAGTACGACGTCGAGCGCAAATGGCGCGAGACGAGGCTGCTGCAGATCGCGCCGGTCTCGACCAACATGATCCTGGCCTACATCGGCGAGCACATCCTCGACATGCCGCGCTCGTATTGAGCGCAACAGCCGACATCGACCGGAGGCCTTGACCCATGAACAGATTGACTGAAACGCTCGCACGCTTCGTCCACGCCTCGGCGAGTGCAACAGTGCCCGCTGCCGCGGCGCAGGTCATACGCGCCGGAGTCATCGACAATATTGGAACCATGCTTGCCGGACGCAGCGAACCGGTCGTCGATATCGTTCGGCGGCATGTCGCCGCGCGCCAGCCGCAGGCCGGAGAGTCGAGCGTACTGCTGAACCAGGGACGCGCTTTCGCCGCCGATGCCGCGCTGATCAACGCGACCTCCGCACACGCGCTGGACTACGACGACGTCGCGCTTTCCGGACACCCGAGCACGGTGCTGCTGCCGGCATTGCTGGCGGAAGCGGAGGCGATAGGCGCATCCGGCGCCGACCTGATGCGCGCCTATCTGGCAGGATACGAAGTCTGGGCAGAACTCATCGGTCGCGACGCCGACTCCCACCATTTGAAGGGCTGGCATCCAACCGCGGTATTCGGCATCGTAGGCGGTGCAGCTGCGGTTGCCGGCCTGCGCAAGCTCGACGTCGATACCTGTCGCAATGCGCTGGCCATTGCCGCGAGCATGGCGGGCGGGCTGGTGGCGAACTTCGGCACCATGACCAAGCCGTTTCACGCTGGGCGTGCGGCCAGTTCTTCGATCGAGGCGGTACGGCTCGCAATGCTGGGAATGACTGCGGCGGCGGATGTGATCGAGCATAACGCGGGCTTTCTTGCCGCGCTCTCCCCCGCGGGAAGGGTCGATACCGACAGGCCGGCCGATGCCCTGGGAAAAACGCTCAGAATTCTCGATTCCGGCCTTAGCATCAAGAAATATCCGGTTTGCTACTCCACGCACCGCACGATCGATGCAGTGATCGACTGCGCCAATCGGGAGAACATCGCGGCGGAAAACGTGACCTCGGTGCACGCCTGGATCGGCGTCGCGCAGGCCTCGATGCTGCGCAACCACGCTCCCGTGACCGGCCTGGAGGCGAAATTCAGCCTCGAGTTCGGTGTCGCTTCTGCGCTGGTCGCGCGCGCCGTCGGGTTGTCGCAGCTGACTGATGAGTTCGTGGGCGATGCGCGGATCCGCGATTTGATGAGGAAGGTATTTATTTCCACGACGGAGCGCCTGTGTCCGGTGGACCCGTCGTTCGCCTTCAGCGATCGTGTGGAGATCCGGCTCGCCGACGGCAGAACGATAGACAGCGGGGAGGTTAGATTCGCGCGCGGGAATGCGAAGATGCCACTGACCGAGTCCGACCTTCGGACGAAGTTTCTCGATTGTCTGAGCGGCGCTCCGGAGATCAACGCGAACGCACTCTACGATCAACTTTCGCAGCTGGAGCAGGTGCACGATATGCGGGCCGTGGCGGGTTCGGTGCAGGTTTGATCGCACAGGCGCAGAGTAGCTGTTTGTGCACGCATGACAGCAAATTGAGGAGGGGTCGTATGAAAGCTATCGTTCGCATTGGATGTGGCGTGCTGTTACTGGCGATAACCGGAGCGGCGTTTGCGCAAACATATCCCAGCAGGCCGATCAGATTGATCGTGCCATGGCCGCCGGGACAAGCGACGGATCTGTTCGCGCGCCTGATCGCGGAGCGCATATCGCAGGGGCTGGGCCAACCCATCGTTACCGACAACCGCGCAGGAGCAGGCGGCTCGATCGGTTCGGACATCGTTGCCAAGTCGCCGCCAGATGGTTATACCCTCCTCGCCGCATCTAGCGGTCCGATCTCCATCTTGCCGACGCTGCAGACGACCCCCTATGATCCGCTCAAGTCCTTCGCGCCGATCGCGTTGGCCATCTACAATCCGTACATCCTGGTCACCAATCCCGCATTTCCAGCGGCCAACGTGAAGGAATTGATCGAAGCGGTCAGGGCGAATCCGGATAAGTATGCGTTTTCGTCATCTGGGACCGGCGCGACCAGCCACCTTGTTTCCGAGTTGTTTCATTCCATGGCGGGAATCGCGCCTACTCACGTGCCGTACAAGGGCAGCGCGCCTTCGCTCACCGACGTCATGGGCGGGCAGGTCAGCTACACGTTCGAAACCAGCGCGTCGGTGCTGCCCCTGGTAAAGTCGGGGCGCCTGAAGGCCTATGGCGTGTCCAGCGCGAAGCGCACGGTTACCATGCCGGACGTTGCGCCGATTGCAGAGACTGCCGGCTTGCCGGGCTTCGATATCGCCGCCTGGGGCGGATTCATGGCTCCGGCCGGCACGCCGCGGGAAATCGTCAACCGGATAAGTGCCGAGATCCAAAAAGCGCTGCAGGAGCCGGCGACGCGCGAACGTTTGATCGCGCTCGGCATGGACCTCGAGTACAGGTCTCCGGAGGAATTCGCGGCTTTTCTCGCACGGGAGAGCGTGCGTTACGGCGCCATCGCCAGGAAAGCAAAAATCCGGCTAGATTAGCGTCTCGAATGGACTTTCGCGCCGCCCCGATGCTCCGTCCCTTCCGGACATAAGGCTGCTGTCGGAAGCGCAAGGCGTGTGGCTTGGCAAGATAAAGGCGTGAGAACTAAGCTAAAATGCTCTCTCAGTGCCTTTGGTGCCCAGGAAGGGACTCGAACCCCCACAGTGTCTCCACCGCATGGACCTGAACCATGTGCGTCTACCAATTCCGCCACCTGGGCACAAGGTGCGCAATTCTATAGGAATCAATAATTTTGTCAACGAAGAAGCCGCACAAAACGACCGCCAATGGGCGTGCAGCGCGCGGTCCAGGCTCGCGTTCCGCGCCCGCCCCGGGTCCGCAGCCGGCGCGTAAATCGTCGGATACGCGGCGAGGACGCGATCCACATTATGCGCGCGAAGCCGAGCGCTACGACCACCCCTTGCCCAGCCGCGAGTTGATACTCGACACGCTGGCCAAGGAAGGCGTTCCGGTGCAGGAGGAAACCCTGTGCCAGTTGCTGCATATCGAACTCGCCGAGGCGGACAGCTTCCGCCGCAGGTTGCGCGCGATGGAACGCGAAGGCCAGATCATGCGCAACCGGCGCGACGCGATCCTGGTGGCGGGTAAGCTCGACCTGGTTGCAGGGCGCGTCGAAGGGCATCCGGACGGCTACGGTTTTCTCGTGCCCGACGAAGGCGGCCCCGACATGTTCTTGTCGGAGAAGGAGATGCGCAAGGTGCTGCACGGCGACCGTGTGATGGCGCGCGCGAGCGGCGTCGACCGCCGCGGGCGCCCGGAAGGCACGATCGTCGAAATCATCTCGCGCGCCAATACGCGCCTGGTCGGCAGGCTGCACAAGCCCCACGGCGTAGCCTTCGTCGCCGCCGAGAATCGGCGCATCAGCCAGGACATCCTGATTCCGCCCGGTGCGGAGATGGGCGCGACACCGGGCCAGGTGGTGACAGTGGAAATCGTGGCCCAGCCGGACAAGAATGCCCAGCCTGCGGGGCGCATCGTCGAAGTGCTGGGCAATTATGCCGATCCCGGCATGGAAATCGAGATCGCACTGCGCAAACACGAGTTGCCCTATGAATTCACCAGCGCGGTGATGCGCCTGGCGGAGAAACTCCCCGACGAGGTGCGGCCGAACGACGCGAAAGGACGGGAAGATCTGCGGGCACTGCCGCTGGTGACTATTGACGGCGAGACGGCGCGGGATTTCGACGATGCCGTGCATTGCAAACGCGAAGGCAAGGGCTTCCGCCTGTGGGTCGCGATCGCCGACGTGAGCCACTATGTGCGCCCCGGCGATGCGCTGGATGCCGCCTCGCGCGAACGCGGCAATTCGGTGTATTTCCCGCGTCGCGTGATCCCGATGCTGCCGGAAAAGCTCTCCAACGGCCTGTGTTCCCTCAACGCGAACGTGGATCGCTTGTGCATGGTATGCGAGATGAGCGTGGACGCGGCAGGCGAAATCGGGCCCTACCGCTTCTATGCCGCGGTGATGCGCTCGCAGGCGCGCCTGACCTACAACCGGGTGGCGGCCGCGCTGGGGCTGCAGCCGACAGCGGGCGAGCCGGTGCCTGCCGGTCTGGTGCCGCATCTGCAGAACCTGTATGCGCTGTACCACGTCCTGGCCAAGGCGCGGGAGAAGCGCGGCGCCATCGATTTCGAAACCATAGAAACGCAGATGCTGTTCGACGGGCAGGGCAAAATCGAGAACATCGTGGCGACGCAGCGCAATGACGCGCACCGCCTGATAGAGGAGTGCATGCTCGCGGCCAACGTCTGCGCCTCCGATTTCCTCAAGAGCCGCAAGCACGGGGCGCTGTACCGCGTGCACCAGGGGCCGACGCCGGAGAAGCTGGAGGCGCTGCGCATCTTCCTCAAACAGTTCGGCCTGGATCTGACCGGCGGCGACGCTCCGCACGCGAAGGATTACGCAAAGCTGCTGGCGAAGATCAAGGGCCGCCCCGACATCCAACTGCTGCAGACGGTGCTGCTGCGCTCGCTTAAGCAAGCGCAGTACAGCCCGGACAACGTCGGCCATTTCGGCCTCGCCTACGAGGCTTATACGCATTTCACTTCGCCCATCCGGCGCTATCCGGACCTGGTGGTGCATCGCGCCATCAATGCCGCCCTCGCGGGCAAGAGCTATAGCCCCGGCGATTGGGAGGAACTGGGCGCGCACTGCTCCATGACCGAACGCCGGGCCGACGAAGCGACGCGCGATGTCGAGTCCTGGCTCAAATGCTATTACATGCAGGACCGCATCGGCGAGGAATTTCCAGGTTCTATCAGCGCCGTCACCGGATTCGGCATATTCGTCGCACTGGACGACGTCTACGTCGAAGGCCTGGTGCATATTTCCGAACTGGGCGAGGACTATTATCATTTCGACGCCGCGAGGCACCAGTTGCTGGGCGAGCGCAACGCGCGGAGATTTCGCCTTGCCGACCGAGTGCGAGTGAAACTGGTGCGCGTCGACCTGGATTCGAGCAAGATCGATTTCCGGCTGGCCGAGGACGACGCTCCAAGAAAGAAGAAGGCCTGAGCCTTGAGCAACACCGCTTTCATTCACGGTTTTCACGCGATTACCGCGCGCCTGCGCTTGGACGCGAAAAGCGTGCACGAACTCTATTGCGACAGCGCGCGCGCCGATCCGCGCATGCGCGATCTGATGAAACTTGCGGAGGGCCTGAAGCTGCGCGTGCTGCAGGTGGACACGCGGCGCCTGGACGGCATGGCACCGCCCGGAAGGCACCAGGGCGTGGTGGCGCGGGTGGATGCGGTGCGGGCGCACGTGTCGCTCGACGATTTGCTCGATACGCTCAAGGAGCCGCCGCTGTTGTTGGTACTCGATGGGGTGCAGGACCCGCACAACCTCGGCGCCTGCCTGCGCGTGGCCGATGCCGCCGGCTGCCATGCGGTTATCGCGCCCAAGGACCGCGCCGTGGGCCTGTCGGCGACGGTGATCAAGGTGGCGAGCGGCGCAGCCGACAGTGTGCCCTATATTGCGGTCACCAATCTTGCCCGCACCCTGCGCGAGCTGCAGGAGCGCAACATCTGGGTGGTGGGTGCGGATGCGGAAGCGAAGGAGGGACTGTACTCGGCGCAACTGCCCGACGCGCTCGCCTGGGTGCTGGGCGCTGAGGGCGAGGGCTTGCGCCGCCTGACGCGCGAGACCTGCGACCAATTGGTGCAAATCCCGATGCTGGGACAGGTCGAAAGCCTGAATGTGTCGGTGGCGAGCGGGGTCGTGCTGTTCGAGTCGCGCCGCAGGCGCGCAGCCAGTGCGGGCGCAGTCTGAGATATATTTGCGTTTGACGGCGCTTTCCCTTTATAATCACGTGCTTTTCGCTGATTGCCGGATTGTCGTTTGGTTGTAACAACGACGGCGCGCGCCGGCTTACCTTGCCTCACCGCTACGCATGGCGGGAGGCTTAACCCATAAGGAGACTGCATGCGACATTACGAAATCGTATTCATCGTCCATCCCGATCAGAGCGAGCAGGTGCCCGCGATGATCGAGCGCTACCGCAGCACCATCACCGGCCGCAA
>Ga0194060_10001672_pt1 | contig 15884 bp, 11 predicted proteins | sample SepL225m_MetaG_FD_163427 | JGI IMG/M metagenome (GOLD analysis project Ga0194060, IMG submission 163427) | Anoxic zone freshwater microbial communities from boreal shield lake in IISD Experimental Lakes Area, Ontario, Canada - Sep2016-L222-5m | ecosystem: Environmental > Aquatic > Freshwater >...
TGCGCGCGCAAACTCTTCTACGCGTTTTGCTTCTTCCTTCATTGCCCGGTTTGCCGCGCGCCTGTATCGCGCTCGCGCGCGTGCCGCGCTCTCCTCCGGTTTAAGAATGTCGAGAGTCTTTTGCGCTTTTGGATGAACCGTTCGACCCTTAGCCTTCCCTGCTCTCGGCATCGCTTTATCCATGCCACACCTCCACTTTTCTGTAATTCACCTGGCGGCTTTCAGGTTGCAATGTTCTTCTCGAATCTATTCTCTAGCTTCACCGCATCATTCTGCAGCGCTGCTTCTGTTTCGATAGCTCGGTGTTTCGCATTAATATTGCTCTTAGAGCTTCTTCCGGCGCGACGCTCTGCAACCCCTGTAATCTAGTACCCGCGCCTTGATTCCTGTACGAGTTAGGTACCTTCTTTGATTAGCCGATAATTCAAAGGCAAGCGGACTTTTCCACGACGACTTTGCTGTATCGGCAGCAATGGGAATTACTTGAACTGGCGCGGTGCCTTCGGTCCCCAAAGATGAAACGCCAGTGGCGAGCTGATGACTCAAACCGCCCGTTCAAAAAGTGATTTGTAACTTCGCTTGGGCGTCTGCACATGGCCTGCTGTTGTTCTCTCTGGTGCTCGCCGCCCAGCGAAATTCCGGCCAACGTCGGCTTACCCAAACTGTCTGCGGCGCAACTCGACCTGAGCCGCCTCTCGATTTGTTAAGACCTGGGTGTCCAGAGTGACCACCAAGCAGTCAAGCGTCATCTGCACTGCCTTTGCCGATGTTCGCTGATCGTTACCAATGCGGGATGCGTAATCCGTGATACGCTGAAATTGTGAAGCGCCTACTTAAGCAGAACGTCCTGCGCGGCCCCGCCCGCTTGGTTCTCAAGCTCATGGGTTGGAAGCTGCTAGATCTGAACCAGCGACCAGCCAAGGCAGTCGTAATAGGCTATCCGCACACTTCCAATTGGGATTTTCCGGTGACGCTGCTCGCTCTCGCCGCCCTGCCGTTCGGTGCCAAGTGGGTGGGCAAGGACACCATGTTTCGCGGCATATTGGGTCTGATCATGCGGGGTCTAGGCGGTATTCCCGTTAGTCGCCACGAGAGCACTGGCTTCGTAGCGCGCCTCGTGGAAGAATTTCGGCAAAGAGAGCAATTTCACTTGGTGATTGCGACCGAGGGCACGCGCAGAATGCAGGCCGGGTGGAAATCCGGCTTCTACAGAATCGCGTTAGCAGCCAAGGTGCCAGTAATAATGGCGGTCGTCGATTACCCGAAGCGAGAGGTGGGTTTGTTGTCCAGCATCACGCTAAGTGGTGACGAAGACACCGATATGGCTCAGATCGCAGCCTGTTACGATGGCCGCAAAGGCTATCACCACGAATACGCATCACCCATTCGGCTGCTATAACGATCACTATGCAAGGCTGCTCGCCGAGCGTACATGCTGCGGTGCAGTAGGGTCAACGTGAAAGGGATTTCTGCGGGCCATACGCCCAGGGTCTCAGGTCGAACTGATCGGTCACCCGGTCCGATGTGAGTCGAGCGTCAGCTTCTGCCGGCAGCGGACTTTCGCGCAATCCTGCTACTGGAAATGTGTCGGATAAGGAATCCCTCGATTTCTCTCCGAGCTCGCGCTGTGAGTTCGTCCCACCCGGCTCAGGATTGGCGCCCATTCGACCTAACCTGCATTGCAATCGGCCGGGTGCCGGCGCAATATCCTACGAGCGCGACGCTCGGCGGCGCAAAATCAGCTGCAAGCGGCTGGCATCGACCCGGCGCGCGAAAATGGGCAGGATTGAATGCCTATCGTTTGATCGCGACGCTGTTCGACGGCGGCAAGCCGATTCTCGCATTGAAAACTTCGGGACGGAGGTGCAAATGAGCGTGCGGGTGGAGAAGAACGGCAAAGTCTGGACCATCATCCATTCGCGCGCGCAGGCGCGCAACGCCATGGACCCAGCCAGCGCCGAAGCGCTGGTTGAGGCGTTCGTGGCCTTCGACTGTGACCCGGATGCCGACGTGGCGGTGCTCTGGGGCGAGGGTGGAGCGTTCTGCGCGGGCTTCGATCTCAAGCACGCCGCCAACAACAGCAGCGCACTCGACGACATCGCCTATCCGCTTGACGAGCGCGTCCAGCCCAACGGGCAGCTGCCGCGCGGGCCCATGGGGCCGACGCGGCTGGAGCTCGACAAGCCCGTCATCGCGGCAATCGCCGGGCCGGCGGTGGCCGGTGGTTTCGAGCTTGCGCTCTGGTGCGACGTGCGCGTGATGGAGGAATCCGCGTACTTCGGTGTCTACTGCCGCCGATGGGGCGTGCCGCTGATCGACGGTGGCACGGTGCGATTGCCGCGCATTGTCGGCACAGGGCGCGCTCTGGAGATCATTCTTACGGGGCGCAAGGTGCCAGCCGAAGAAGCGCTGCGCATCAACCTGTGCGAACAGGTCGTGCCGGAGGGCAAGTCGCGGGAAGCCGCCGAAACCATGGCGCAGGAGATCGCAAAGTTTCCCCAGACTTGCACCCGCGCCGACCGGCGCTCGGTCCATATGCAGCAGGGCCTGTCGCTGCGCGAGGCGATGCGCAAGGAGTGGTACAACGGCATCCCGACGTTTTACGCCGAAGGGGCGGACGGCGCGGCGCGCTTCGCCTCAGGTAAGGGGCGGCACGGCGACTTCGGCGACATCTGAGCGACGCGCCCGCTGCACGGTGCGCTCCCACCCCTGCAGCCTGCTGAACTCAAGCCAAAGGCCGCCTTCCCAAGACGTCAACCAACACTTTCGACCCACTCCGGACGCAGCCGGTTCTCCTGAGCTGCCATTCATGTGTATACTTTCCTGCAGGTTCAAGCCGGAGGGGGCAAATGAACAAAGGGCAACGACGCCAGTTTCTGCTCGCATCAGGCGCACTCCTTCTGGCATCCGCGATGCCGGTTATCGCCAGCATGCATACGTCAGCAGAGTGCAGCGAGGGCGGCGAGTTTATCCGGAACGCCGCGATCTCGCGCGACAACGGTTTGCCTAAGGACGCTTTCCTCAATCACCTAATCGCCGACCTGTCCATGATCCGCACTATGCCCGAGGGGATACGTTGGTTCGCGAGGGACGAGGCGGACGAATTACTCTTGATCCGGCACGCCGAACGTGTCTATGATCACCGAATGTCAGCCAAGCATAATGAAGAAGAATTTCTCGCCGCGTGTGGCAAAGACATTGACCAGAACAAGCGGTGACGTACACCCTGGAGCGTCGGTTCAGCGTACCTAGCCGACTAGTTGCAGGTTCGCTCGGGAACAGCGGCTTCTGGATGAACTGCACACCTTGATCCAGCAGGCCTTGGTGGACGATGAATTTGCTGGTGTATCCCGACATGAACAGCACCTTGAAGCCCCGGTATTCGGGAGCAGATCAGCCTGCCCCCTATTTGCCCGATGTTGGGGCTTTTCCAACTACTTTCGGTCCTGCGTGTAAGGCTCGTGCAAACTCACAGGCTGCACCGAACTCTTGCGCATGCGGATATTAAGCATTTCAACGCAAACCGAGAATGCCATAGCGAAATAGACATATCCTTTGGGTACATGGTGGTCGAAGCCGTCGGCGATAAGCACAACGCCAATTAGCAACAGAAAGCTTAGCGCCAGCATCTTTATGCTGGGATGTGTAGATACAAAGCGGCCAATAGCACTGGCGAACAACATCATCAACATAACCGAAGCAACGACTGCGGCAATCATGATTTCCACACGATCGACCATGCCGACCGCAGTAATGATTGAATCCAGTGAAAACACCAGATCGATAATCATGATCTGAAAAATAACCGCTGAAAACGCTGGCGCTACCGAAGAGGAGGCACGGCCTTCCTCGCCCTCTAGCAACTGGTGGATTTCGCCGGTGCTTTTCCAAATCAGAAACAGTCCGCCAACAATCAGGATCAGATCGCGACCGGAGATTTCATTGCTCAAAACCGTGAACAGAGGCGCGGTGAGACCAACGATCCACGCCAGCAGCAGCAGAAGCCCGATGCGCATAAACATTGCAAGGAACAGCCCCAACCTTCGAGCGACCTCACGGCCTGCGGCGGGCAGCTTATCGACGATTATTGAAATGAAGATAATGTTGTCGATGCCGAGCACCAATTCCAACACGGTCAGGGTCAGAAAAGCGATCCACGCTTGTGGGTCGGACAGAAGTTCCATCATCGTGCTCCTCCCTGGCGTTCAAAAGTGATGCAGCGTAACTGGGGAAACTTAAGAAGATAGCAATTCGCCATTCACGAGCTTGTCCGTGTCAACTTGCCATGGTAGCGCCGTGCATATACTAAATTTAATAGCGTAATTCTTAAAACAGCGGCTTTCGGGAAGCGCGTCCCAACTATCCGATTGCGACTCTTGGCCCGGGGCGATCGTTGAATGGAGGTTCGAGCCCGAGCCGGGCAGCCAGACTGAGCGGCTATCGGCGCGGCAAGCAGGCTATTTCCGTTGTTCGCGCACCGATAGACACCAAGCGAATGAATAGGTCATAGAGTTGACGCAGACTGTGATACGGCACGAATACGAGATGCTACGGCTTGCGCGTCAGTCACGCTGTCGGCTATGCATGTCAGATGCCCCATCTTGCGCCCTGGCCTTGGAGTGCTCTTGCCGTAAAGATGGAGGCGGGCATTCGGAGTGGACAGCGCTTCCTTCCAGCATGGCTCGCCACCGGCCCAGAGCTGGCCGAGCAGATTGGCCGTTGCCACGCCGTATTGCGGCGTCACCAACCCCGGATCGCCCAAAGGCAAGCCGGCCAGTGTGCGCACCTGCTGCTCGAACTGCGAGGTGCGGCAGGCATCGAGGGTAAAGTGGCCGCTGTTGTGGGGCCGCGGCGCGATTTCGTTGACCAGCAGGCGGCCTTCGGCGGTGAGAAAGAATTCGACGCACAGCACGCCGCAGTAGTCGAGCAGCGCCGCGAGTCGAAGCGATTCCGCAACGGCTCGCCTGCTGATGTCCCGTGGCAATGGCGCCGGTACAAGGCTCAGATCCAGAATGCCCGAGACGTGTCGGTTGAGCGGAACCGGATGGACCGCCGTATCACCGTTAGCCGAGCGCGCAACGATGACGGACAACTCGGCGGCCAGTTCAACGCGCTGTTCGAGCACCCCCGGGCCGTCCAGCTGCCGCGCCGCGCTCGCAAGTTCCTGCCTTGAGCGAACGACGTGCTGGCCCTTTCCGTCATAGCCGAAGCGGCTTGCCTTGAGCAAGCCCGGCAGCAGGGCGTCGATGCCTTGGTGCTCGGCGTCAGCCGGCGTCTTGATCTCGCGATAAGGGGCAGTGGCAAACCCATTGGTGGCGAGGAAGTACTTTTCGCGCGTGCGGTCCTGCGTAATGTATAGCGCCCGCTCGCCGGGAGCCACCGGCATGCGGGTGCTGAAATATTTCAGCGCCTCGGCCGGCACGGATTCGGTCTCGATGGTAATCGCCGCGCACTCGCCGGCAAGTGCGTGCCAGGCTTCAGCATCGTCAAGCGCTGCGCAGACGTGGATGTTCGCCACGCCGGCCGCCGGGCAGTCACGGTCCGGGTCGAGCACCGCCACGCGATAGCCGAGACGGTGCGCGGCCATGGCGAACATGCGGCCCAACTGGCCGCCCCCGAGCACGCCGAGTGTCGCGCCGGGTGTGATCATGCCAGCTCCGGCAGCGTCAGCGAGGCCACGCGTGCGGTCTCCGCAGCGCGAAACGAGCGCAGCCTATCGGCAAGCGCCGTGTCGCGCAGACCCAGCATCGCTGCAGCGAACAGAGCGGCATTTGCGGCGCCTGCCTCGCCGATAGCGAAGGTGGCGACCGGAACACCGCGCGGCATCTGCACGATCGACAGCAGCGAATCCATACCCTTCAGGTGGCGCGAGGCGACCGGCACGCCCAGTACCGGAACGATGGTCATCGCGGCAAGCATGCCGGGGAGATGGGCTGCGCCGCCCGCACCGGCGATGATGCAGCCAATGCCGCGCGCCGAGGCGCTCTCGGCGTACTCGCAGAGCAGGCGCGGCGTGCGATGCGCTGACACTACGCGGGACTCGAATGGAACGTCGAATTCGCGCAGCAACTCTGCAGCGCGCCGCATGGTCTCCCAGTCGCTGTCGCTGCCCATGACGATTCCGACCGTTCTGCCGCCTGCGACCCCGGTCCGCGCTGGTCGCGAGGCGCCGCGCCCGAGCTTGGAAGTTGTTCGTCGTGGACTCACGCCGCTAGCCATGTTGCTGCTCCAAGATAAAGTGGGATGCCCACGACCACGTTGAACGGGAAGGTGATGCCCAAGGACAACGTCAGGTACAGCGATGGGTTAGCCTCGGGAACAGCCAGCCGGATCGCCGGCGGCACCGCGATGTACGAGGCACTCGCCCCCAGCACCGCCACCAAGGTTGCGCCGCCGGGACCGAACCCTAGCATGCCATGACCGATGCCAAGGCCGATCGCGCCCCCGACCAGCGGCATGACAGCGCCAAAGGCCGCCAGGCGCCATCCAACGCGCCAGAAATCCTCCAACCGTTTTGCCGCGTCCATGCCCAGTTCGAGCAGAAACAAGCACAGCGCTCCCGTGAAGATCGTTTGGTAAAAAGGCATGATGGTGCTAAGGCTCTTTTCCGACACCAACGCGCCGATCAGCATCGTGCCGAACAGTAATACGACGCTGCCGTGGGTCATGGCCTTCGCGAAGGCAGCCCCAAGCTTGCCGTGGCTGCCCGAGGGGCTGGCCTTGCGGCGCGCGCGCTGCGCCAACACCAGCCCGACAATGATGGCCGGTGCCTCCATCACCGCCAGCATGATGACCGGATAGCTTTCGAAGGCAATGTCGCGTGATTGCAAGTAGGCGACGGCGGTGAGGAAGGTGCCGACGCTGACCGAGCCGTAGTGCGCGGCGATCGCCGCGGCGTTAAGGCCGTCGATTCGAAGCAGCGACGTCAGCGCAAGGTAGGCGACGAGGGGCAAGCCGATGCCCATGGCCAGTGCCGCCAGTACCGACTGCGCGGCGGTGCCGAATGCGGCGTGCGCCAGTTCCGCTCCGCCATGCAAGCCAATGCCTATCATGAGATAGATCGACAGTGCGCGGGAAAGGTCTGGCGGAAACTTCAGGTCCGAGCGGCAGCCCTGTGCAGCAGCGCCGAGCGCGAAGAACAGCAGCGGCGGAACAAGCAGTCCGGTGAGAGCCATAATGCGTCCGTGTTAGGTTCCAATGGATGCTCATGCTAGATGAGCCAATCAATAGAGTACAATTGTATTAATGGACCCCTATCATTTATATTAATAAATATATGATGAACAAGCTCCCGATCAGGCGGCTCACCCTGCGCCAGCTCAAGGTGTTCGAAACCGTTGCGCGGTTGTCGGGTTTCAGTCGCGCCGCAAAGGAACTCCACCTCGCGCAGCCGACGGTGTCGCTGCAAGTCAAGCAACTGGCCGACGCCATCGGCATGCCGCTGTACGAACAAATCGGCAAGAAGATCCACATAACCGAGGTAGGGGCGCTGGTGCGAGCGGCTGCCGAAAGTGTGACCGGCGCATTCGAGCGGCTGGAGATGCAGCTCGCCGAACTCAAGGGACTCAAGGCCGGGCGACTGAAGGTGGCGGTGGTTACGACGGCGAAGTACTTCATTCCGCGCCTGCTCGGACCCTTCACGCGCCACTACCCTGGCATCGACATCGCCCTAGATGTTGGCAACCGCAGCGAAATTGTGGCGCGCCTGTCGCGCAACGAAGATGACCTGTACATCATGGGCATGCCGCCGGCGGGCATGGACATCGAGCGACACTCATTTGCGGAAAACCCCATTGTCGCCATAGCGCCGCGCGGGCACGCGCTGGCCAGTCACGGGCGCGTGAGTCTGGCACAGCTTGCACAAGAGCCCTTTCTGCTGCGTGAGGAGGGTTCGGGTACTCGCATGGCGGCCGAGCGCTTCGTGAAGTCGCATGGCGTGAAGCTCAAGGTCCGCATGGAACTCGGCAGCAATGAGGCCATCAAGCAGGCCGTGACCGGGGGCCTTGGCCTGTCGCTGCTGTCGCTGCATGCGCTGAAAAGCGAACTGGCGCGCAAGGAGCTGGTGCTACTCGATGTCGAAGGCCTGCCGATTCGCCGCTCCTGGTACATCGTCTACCGAAAGGGCAAGGAGTTGTCGATCGTCGCACGTACGTTCTTCGACTACTTGAAGGAAGAGGGCGTTAGATTGGAACGCGAATTGCAGGCGGCGCAATCCGCTACCGCATCGCACCCGAAACGGGGGCGACGCCCTGCCGGAGCCAATCGTCACGAGAAGTCTCTCTAGGTGGCGAATCCGCAGAATGAGTGCAAGAGGGCAAATGCGAGCGGCGCCAATTCCCGTAGCAATCGAATGTCGGCTTTGTGACGTCGGTCGATAGGCTACTCATGGCCGACAGTGCGCCCTGAGACCCGCCGCGCGCTGAAATTCGCGCCAAAGTCCGCTATCCCAAAACGCGGAGGCTCACTCGATCCAAAGGCGACACCCGCTGCCAAGATCGTCGAGCGGCTAGTTTCGTCGACAGCGGACCTTCGCAACCCGTATTGTCCGAATCGACCTGGTCAGGAAGGTTTCGCCGCCTCGCTGACCGTATTTGCACTGGCGAGACGCGCGACCGCCTCGCACAGATCCTCGGCCGTGTTGGGCTTATAGATCAGTTCGCTTACGCCCGCTGCGGGCGCCTCCTGCCGCAGTTCGTCGGTGATATAGCCTGAAGCCAGCGCCACCGGCAGATCGGCCCGGATCGCCTTTAGCGCGCGCGCAACATCCAGCCCGGACATGACGGGCATGTTGTAGTCGGTCACCGCCAGGTCGAATTGGCCCGGATTGGATCGCACCGCCGCAAGCGCCGTCTGTGCTTCGGTAAAACCGCTCACGCGGTAGCCCTGCCGCTCCAGCAGGCGCGTCATTAGAAATACGATCGCTTCGTCGTCGTCGATATACAGGATGTGCTTACCCTGGCCGTGAACTAGGGCGCCCCCGGTGGTGGGGGCCAATACGACTTCCTCGGTGGCTTGCGCTGCCGGGAAATAGACGCGAAAAACACTGCCCTCGCCGGGGGCGCTGCGGACCTGGATGCTCGCGCCGTGGTCTTGCGCAACGCTGTGTACCACCGACAAGCCTAGCCCGGTGCCTTTGCCTACGGGCTTGGTGGTGAAAAACGGCTCGAAGATGCGCGTCAGCGTCGTCCTGTCCATGCCGGAACCGTTGTCCTGCACCGCAAGACAGGCGTAGCGACCCGGCTGCATTGGGCCGGCGGCGATCGCAAAACCGGCGTCCGGCGTTCCGCTGACGGCCTGCTCATGCAATTGCAGCCTGATTTCGACCGTCGCCTCCTGCTTGTCGCTCTCCATCGCCTGCCAGGCATTGGTGCACAGGTTGATCAGGATTTGCTCTATCTGTGTCGTGTCTGCCAGCACTGTCGGCGCGTCCGAGTCGCACTGCACTTTCAGGCTGATCCCTGCAGGCAGCGTCGAGCGCAGCAATCTTCCCGCCTCCTTCACCGCCGGCTCAAGCGATATGACTTTGCGCTCCAGCACTTGCTTCCGGCCGAAGGCAAGGATTTGCTGCACCAGGTCCTTCGCCCTGCGGCTCGCCTTGCGGATTTCCTCCAGGCTTTCGAGTGCCTCATGCACCGGCCCGAGGTCCTGCCGCACCAACTCCGCGTTGCCCATGATAGCCGCGATGATGTTGTTGAAGTCGTGCGCCACGCCTCCGGCCAGCGTTCCGAGCGACTCCATCTTCTGCGCCTGCAGATTTATCTTCTCCATCCGCTTGCGCTCGGTGATGTCATTTGTGATCCAGATGACGCATGGCTTTTCTCCAAGCTCAATCGGCTCGGCCCAGATCTCGCAAACCATCGGCTCTCCCGATTTCTTGCACAACTCCGCTTCGAACCCTCTGATGCTGCCGTGCTTGAGCAGCAAATCAATCGCATCTTGGCGGTCCTGGGGGTTTTTCCACAAAGCGATGTTGGCGGAAGTATGGCCGATGACCTCTTCGCGGGTGTGCTCCGTTGCACGCAGGAAACCTTCGTTGACGTCGATATATCTGCCGTCGCTAACGTCGCTGATGGAGATGAACATCGGGCTGGAGCGAAACGCCTTGGCGAACTTTTCCTCCGAAGCGCGCAGCGCCTCGGTCGCCTTCTTGCGCTCGGTGATGTCGCGGAGGGAAGCATGAATGGCCGCCTCCCCATGGTAGAGAATCGGTACGCCTTGAACCTCCACGTCGATTACTGTTCCATCGAGTTTGAGGTATCTTTCCTCGATCATCGGTGTGGCGACGGCCCGTGCGCTAGCATCCCGAACCCGCGCCAGCACGATTTGATGGAAATCCGGGTGAATCAGATCGAAAATGGGTTTGCCAATCAGGTCTTGCGCAGACGTTGCGCCGAACATCTTGATGGCGGCCGAATTGACATACAGTAGTTTTCCACCCCGATGAACGGCGATTGCTTCAGGCGACCACTCAATCAAGGTACGGTAACGTTCTTCACTCTCGCGCAGCGCTAAATCGGTTTGTCTTCGCTCGGTGATGTCGTGCACCACAGTGACGATCATCCAACCTTTGGCCGAGCGCTGTGCGCTTCGGTGAAGTTCGAGCCATATTGGCGAACCGTCCTTGCGCAATCGCCTTCTTTCGACCGGCTCGACGCGGGCGCCGCCGGCGATTACGGCGTCGTACATGCGCTCCAATTCCTCGCGCGGCACTGAAAGCACGTCCTCGGGTCCAAGCGCAAGCAGTTCCTCGCGCGAGCGTTCCTGTATGCGGCAGGCGGCCTCATTAACGTCGATAAAGCGCAAGCTAGCTCGATCCACTAAATAGATCCCGTCTGCGGTGGCATCCATAGCCACGCGGAACCGCCGCAGATCCTCTTCCCTTTGCGCAACGGCTCCGAGCAGGCGATTGAAACCGCCGATCAGTTCGCCGATTTCATCCTTGCTCGTGACAGGAATGGGCTGCGGGGGCTGGTTCGTGCCGGACAGGGCGTCCAAGGTTCTTGTCGCGGCAATCATCGGCGAAAGCTGGCGCCTCAACATCCACCATGTAGTCCACCACACCAGAACGCCCGCCAGCAGGGTGAGCAAGGCGGTCGCCAACAGCATGCGCTCGCGCATTGCGCGTATAGGCGCAAAGGCTTCTTCGGTTGGCAGCGAAACAGCTACGGACCAGTTCGCCGCCGGAACACTCTTGGCGGAGGTCAGCACTTCCACGCCTCGGGCGCTGACTTGAATCTCATAACCGTCCTGACCCTGAATGCGGCGGTCGATGAACGGGTTGACGCCGGGCGGCGGGAGCGCTTCCATGACGCGGCTCTTGTCCGAAGCGGTGACAATCAGGCGATGCTGCCGGTCGGCGATCAGGAAACCCCCTGTCTTGCCGAATTTTCCATCTGCGATCTTGTCCAGAAAATTGGGCTTGCTCAAGTCGGTCGTGCCCGCCAGTGCGCCTATTACGTTGCCGCGGGCGTCCTTGATGGGTGCCGCCATCGCTATGAGCGGGCCCGGCAGTTTTTTTCCCCTGACCGGCCGCCCGACCCCGGATTTCCCTTCCTTCAGCGCCACCGCAATGTATTCCCTGTCCATGTAATTGACGCCAATCCGCCCGATCGTGAGGGGGATGTCGGCAACCGTGGTGCCGTCGGGTCCGAGCACGATGACACCGCCATTGAACAGAGCCAAGAGTACCGGTCTCTGCTCCATTCGTGCCTGCAAGGCTGCCGCATCTTTCAATAGCGACGGGCTGATGGTCGCCCCCACGCTTTCGAGCGCCCGCAGACGGCGGTCCAACTCATCGTTTACATGCGCAGCCAGCAACGAAACTGTCGAGAACTGCTGTTCGCCCAACTGCCGCTGCATATCGCCACGCAGGACCGAGCTTGCATAAAACGACAGCGACCAGACTGCGATCAGGAAAATCGTCAGCGTGAACAAGGTCACCCTGGACTTGAGCGACCACGACTGAAGTGGCTTCCAGTTCATGGTAATGGTCATTGCTGACGTGTCGGATTCATCATTCTGCAGGAGGCGTGATCAAAGTCAACAGAAGATGTCTGACGCCTCTCGAGTGCCGTCTGCTGCCATGTCTTCCCAGGAGGGACTACTATCCAATGTCTACAACGCAGCCGGAACCTGCCGCTCGGTAGACCGACGTGCTCGCTTCGGGAGCGTCGGCTGATGGCCGAACTGAGACAGATGCATCAGCACCCCGCCAACATTGCACAATGCGCAAATCAATCATCGCTATCGGATAGCCGTTTTTATGACATCGACGAGCTCTTTGGCGGTACGGCACGCCGGCACGCCAAATTTGACAACGACTCCTAGCCGGCGACCGGCGCTTCGGCGGCGCGATACCACAGACTGCTCATGGCGCCGAACTCGACCAGGGCCACACCCCGGGTACGTTTGGCGAGTTCGCGCTTGAGTATCTTGTAGATGTCGAGGTCGAACACCGGCCGGCCGCGCACTTCGAGCTTGTCGTAAATTTCGGCCTCGCTGAGCGCCGTGCCGAGGAAGCACCAGCGCTCGAACAGGTGCACTTCGCTTCTATCGCCCGAGCGCTCGGAGAGGCCGATCGCGCCTTTGTAAGGCCATTGCGCCAGCCGCAGGGACTGCAGCGCCTGCATCAGCCGCAGGTTGTGGGCGGCAGTGCTTTCCTTGCCGCAGCAGGCGCCGCGGCAACGCTTCAGCTGATGCGAAAAGCAGGGCGCGCCGGCCTTGCGCGCCGGCTCCAGTCCGAGCAGCACCGGGCACAGGCCCTGGTCTTCGGCGATAGAGGTGAGCGCGGCCACCGCCGCGTGCTTGGCGCGAAAGGTACCGTAGAGATGTTCCAGCCGCAGCGTTTCCGCGTCGCCCGCCGTCACCAGCCGCAGCGGCGCCCGGCTCTCGAGCGCGCCATCCCATTCCCAGGAGTAGAAATTGGCGATGCGCCGTTCGCGCCGGTTGTGCACCGGCAGAAGTTCCTTGATCAGGCGCGATTCGGCAAGCAGCGCGCCCAGTTCGCCCGCGGTCTCTATCCACTCGACGCGCGCCACCTGCTGCGTGATGCGCATGTCCTTAGCCAGGCGAACATCGCCTGCAAAATGCGAGCGCACCCGCGCGTGCAGGTCCACGCTCTTGCCGACGTACAGGGGCGCGCCTTTTTCATCGTAGAACAGATACACGCCGGGCGCCTCGGGAATCGCCTCCAGCACCTCGGCCGACAACCCGGCCGGCAGGCTGGGCGCATCCATTTGCGCCTGCACCGCGGCGTTGATCAGGGCAGTATCCACCTGCGCATAGACTTTCTGCAGGAACTGCCACAGCACCTCGGCGTCACCCAGCGCCCGGTGGCGCGCGCTGCAGGCGAGGCCGTGGCGCTCGATCAGGCTGTCGAGGTTGTGACGGCGGTGTTCGGGAAAAAGCTTGCGCGACAGCTTGGCCGTGCACAGCACGCGCGAACGGTAAGACATGTCCAGGCGCCCGAACTCGTTCTTGAGAAACCCGTAATCGAAGCGCGCGTTGTGCGCGACCAGCACCTTCCCCGCGAGGCGCCGGAACAACTCCGGCGCGAGCTGCTCGAACGTGGGCGCGTCCCGCACCATCTCGTTGGTGATGCCGGTGAGCGACTGGATGAAGGGCGGAATGCTCTTCTCCGGATTGACCAGCTGGCCCCAGCGGCCGACGAACTCGCCGTTCGCGACCTCGACCAGTCCGATCTCGGTGATGCGATCGTGGGTCGCGGTCATTCCGGTGGTCTCGAGGTCGAGAAAAATCAGCGGCTGAGGGAGCATGGGCGCATCGGTTCGGTTTTCCTGCGTAACGCCGGAGAATGGCGCTGGCGGCGCTGGCTGCGGCAACATCTGGGCTTCGGCATCGCCTCTACTCGGCCTTGATGTTGGCGCGCCTGACCACCGCCGCCCACTTGGCGATTTCGGCGCTCACGAAAGCCGCTGCTTCCTGCGGCGTGTTCGCCACCGTCTCCGCGCCCAGCGCGGCGAGCTTTTCGCTCACCTCCGGCAGGCGCACGATCTGGGCGATTTCGGCCTGCAGCCGGTTGACGACGGCAGCGGGCGTGCCCGCCGGCGCGAACAACCCGTTCCATTCGTAGACCTCATAGCCGGGCACGCCGCTTTCGGCGATGGTGGGCAGCTCGGGGGCGTTGGCCGAGCGTCTGCTGCCGGTGACCGCCAGCGCCCGCACCCGGCCCGATTTTACGTGCGGCAGCGACGAGCTCATGTTGCTGAAAAACATCGGCACCTGTCCGCCCATCACGTCGGCGATCGCCGGGGCGCCGCCCTTGTAGGGAATGTGCACGATGTCGGTGCCGGTGCCGACCTTGAACAGCTCTGCCGCGAGGTGCTGTGCGGAACCGCTGCCGGAAGAGGCGTAGCTCAGCTGGCCGGGTTTCGACTTGGCCAGCGCGACCAGTTCCTGCACCGACTTCGGCGCAAAGCCCGGGGCCACGACGAGGATGTTGGGCACGCGTATCAGGATGGTGATCGGGGCGAAGTCCTTGACCGGATCGTAGGGCAGCTTGGGGTACAGGCTCGGATTGACCGAGTACGCCGTCGCATCGAGCAGGATGGTGTAGCCGTCGGCCGCGGATTTGGCCACCAGCTCCGCGCCGATCTGGCCGCTCGCGCCCGCCTTGTTTTCCACCAGAACCTGCTGGCCGAGGCGTTCCGCCAGCCTGGGCGCAATGATGCGCGCCATGGTGTCGGCGCCCCCGCCCGGCGGATAGGTGACGATCATCCGAATAGGCTTCACCGGGTATTGCGCGCCCGCCGCCGCCGCGGCGGTCAACAGCACCAGCGCCACTAGGCGCGCAACCAGCAAGTTCATTGTGCGGCTGATAAGAAAAAAACTATGGCGCAATGCTGCCACGCCAGGCTATACGGTCTTGCCGGCCATGTGGTCCTCGACCGCGTCCAGGATTTTCTCCGGTTCCTCGGCGTCTTCTTCGCTTTCGTGGTCCAGCACGCGCCCCATCCGCGCCGAGTCCAACTCGCCGCACCACTTGCCCACTACCACGGTGGCCACGCCGTTGCCGATCAAATTCGTCAGCGCCCGCGCTTCCGACATGAAACGGTCTATGCCCAGGATCAGCGCGAGTCCGGCGACCGGCACCTGGCCCACCGCCGACAGCGTGGCCGCAAGCACGATGAAGCCGCTGCCGGTCACGCCGGCCGCGCCCTTGGAGGTCAGCAGCAGCACCGCCAGCAGCGTCAGCTGCTGCGTCAGCGTCATCGGCGTGCTCGTGGCCTGCGCGATGAACACGGCGGCCATGGTGAGGTAGATTGATGTTCCGTCCAGGTTGAAGGAATACCCGGTCGGGATCACCAGGCCCACGGTCGATTTCTTCACGCCGAGATTCTCCATTTTCGCCATCATCCGCGGCAGCACCGATTCGGAGGAGGAGGTCCCGAGCACGATCAGCAGCTCCTCCTTGATGTAGCCGATGAATTTCAGGATGCTGAAACCATGCATCCTCGCGATGAGTCCGAGCACGACCAGGATGAACACGAGACAGGTGAGGTAGAACGTGGCCATCAGCTTGCCCAGAGACAACAGCGAACCCAGGCCGTACTTGCCGATGGTGAACGCCATGGCACCGAAGGCGCCGATCGGAGCCAGTTTCATGATGACGCCGACGATGGCGAACAACACGTGGGAAGTCTTCTCGACGAAATCGAACACCAGCGTTCCCCTGCCGCCGAACTGATGCAGCGAGAAACCGAACAGGAGGGCGATCAGCAGCACCTGGAGTATCTCACCCTTGGCGAATGCGTCGACCACCGTGCCGGGAATGATATTCAGCAGGAAATCCGTCGTGCTTTGCATCTGCCCGGGTTTCGCATATGCGGCGATGCCCCTGGTGTCGAGCGTGGCGGGATCGATGT
>Ga0194060_10001673_pt1 | contig 15878 bp, 10 predicted proteins | sample SepL225m_MetaG_FD_163427 | JGI IMG/M metagenome (GOLD analysis project Ga0194060, IMG submission 163427) | Anoxic zone freshwater microbial communities from boreal shield lake in IISD Experimental Lakes Area, Ontario, Canada - Sep2016-L222-5m | ecosystem: Environmental > Aquatic > Freshwater >...
CATCCAGTTATTACAGATACAACAAACAAAGCAAAAGATACAACTCATTTACCGCCCCCACCAGCTCCTCCTCCAACTACCGGGGATTCAACCTGTTTTAATACTCAAATTTTGCCACTTGTTTTAAATACTTGTGGTATGGCTGGATGTCATAATGCTTCATCAGCAAAAAAAGGATACGTACTTACGAATTATTCAAATATTTCGGCTGCAGTAGCCGTAATTAATAGTGTTACTACAAGAGGCTCGATGCCAAAAAGTATTCCTCACTGGACTGCAGCACAAATTGCACTTTTTCAAAAATGGTGGGCTGAAGGCGCAAAAGATGTAGAATGTACTACAATCATTTGTGATACTTCTAACGTAACGTATACTTCACAAATTCAACAATTGATTCAAAATTACTGTATTGGATGTCATTCAACAGCGGCAGCAAATACTTCGGGCGGTGGAATAATTTTAGATAATTATGCAGCATTAAAAACTAATGCACAAACAGGTCATTTACTCTGCTCTATACAATGGGCAGGAACATGCAGTCATATGCCAAAAGGAACTGGTCAATTTGGAATTTGTGAACAAAGAAAATTTGCCATTTGGGTAAACAATAATTGCCCTCAGTAATATCCCTTTATTAATATTTCTTTTATGTCGTTTCCGAATAAATTTTTATTATCAATTGCTTTTTTATTACACGCTTTTTCATCAATTGCACAAAGCGGTTGTACAGATCCAAATGCCACAAATTATAATCCAAATGCCAAAGTAAACGATGGTTCATGTAAATATCCGGTTACTCATTTTACGCCACTACAAAAAGGTATTTTCCCTAATTCAATCATTAGTGAATCGTCTGGTTTAGTATGGACAGATGGTAAACTTTGGACACATAATGACAGTGGAAATCCCAATGAAATTTATAGAATTGATACCGCGAATGGAAATATTTTGCAAACGATAACAATTGATAATTATCCGAATACAGATTGGGAAGATATTGCTGCCGACAGTAATTTTATTTACATTGGAAATACAGGAAATAATAATGGAAATAGAACAGATTTAAAAATATTAAAAATTGCAAAATCGGATATCACAAATAGTTCAACAGTTCATTTAAATGCACAAGCCATTTCATTTTCATATTCCGATCAAACTGTTTTTACATCAAGCAGCACACATAATTTTGATTGTGAATCATTACTCTCATTTAATGATTCGCTTTATATTTTTACAAAAGACAGAGGAGATCTTCAAACACGAATTTATAAATTACCGAAAATTCCCGGAACGTATGTTGTTTCGCCATACACAAGCTATAATATAAATGGATTAATAACTGGTGCTGATTATAATCCGCAAACAAAAGAAATTGCATTAATCGGATATTTCAGTGGACATACAAATTCATTCATGTGGTTTTTGAATGATTTTCAAGGTGACATGTTTTTCTCTGGAAATAAACGCAGAATAGAAATAGGAAACGGCACAGAATGGCAAACCGAAGCAGTTTGTTATTTTTCAAACAATCGCTTTTTGGTTTCCTGCGAAAATGCAGGAACGTTTAATTCATCATTCTTTGAAGGAAATAAGTCATGGTTAAATAAAACTACCGGAATAGAAAAAGTTAAAAATGAAAACATAAACATTTTTCCCAATCCAACTAAAAACAGAGTATTAATAGAGAATATGTCAGACCTTACAAATTACAGTATTACTGATATTTTTGGTTACGAAATAAAAACGGATTATTTAATGCAAAGCAATAATTTTATCGATATTTCCGATTTTAAAAATGGAATATATTTTCTCTGTTTGCGCAAGGGGAAAGATATTTGCCAAACGTTAAAAGTGATAAAAAATTAAACTAAAGCAGCTTTTTTAAGTCGTATATTTAATTATTATTTTTTTATACATTTGACGTCAAAATTAAATATTAAATAATTATGGCTATTTGTAGATGTAAAGACGAAAAACACCAACCTAAAGGTAAAACCCACAACTATAAGTATTACGCATTTCCAATCGGAGATGAAAATACAGCTTTTATTTGTGGTAGACGTAAATGCAAAAACCCCGGAGTAATTTATTTGACAAAATCAGAACTCAAAGAATTTACAAAAGGAGAAAGAATCTTTGCATTTAAATCAAATTCTTCTAAAGTAAAGCTTGAGGATAAAGCTCCAGTGATGTTTGGAAAAATCAGAAATATTAAAAAATAGAATACTTTTATTTTTCAATTACTAAAATGCCAAAAGTATCAGGCTTAATTGGTGCTTTTGGTTTTGGATGTTCTACAGTTACTGCTGGAGTTTCACCATATTCGGCAACAGATAAAAACAATTGGTGTGTTTTATTATTTAGTGCAATTGTTTTTGCACCTTTTTGTGTTGTGATTGTTTCTACAACTGAAAAATTATTTTCATTTTCTTCTCTAATAACAGTAATTGTCCCTTCTCCGTTTGACGTGAAAATAAGCTTCTTCTGTTCGTCAAAAACCAACCCATCGCAGTGATCACCAATTGGCAAAGTTGTTATCACTTTTCCATTTGTTGCATCTGTAACCACCATCATTTTATTTCCACATACAGAAAATAAACGATGCGTTTTATTATCAATCGCTAAACCGCTTGGTTCGTCTCCTGGGGTAATAGTCCAGGTTTTTTCTACGGTTAATGTTTTCGCATTGATTACAGCAATTTCGTTTTTGGTTTCAATATTTACATAAATTAATCCATTATTATTTGATACCGAAAATTCAGGTTTACCACTTAATGGAATTGTTGCAACAACTTTATCTGTACTAGCATCAATAACAGTTGCATTATTTGTACGACCGTTAAATACAAAAACTTTTTGCGAAAATTGATCATACAATATAGCATCAGGATTTATCCCAGTAATTTTAGTTTTAGAAATTATATGCAACGTTTTTAAATTGAAAATTGTAACCGAAGTATCTTTGCCATTACTCACAAATCCTTTGTTTAGACTTTCTGCAAGTGCAATTCCATGAACTCCTTTGGTATCTTCAATAATACCAACTGATTTTTTTTCTTTGGTGTCAACAACATTTACAACTGTTCCGTGTGAAACGAATAAACGATTCGTGGTTTCGTCAACAGTTAAATAATCCCAACCTCCATTTCCTTCAATATTAATTTTAGAAATTTTATACGATGAAGAAGTTTGTTGTGCATTAACCGAAAAAAATGTTGTAAGAATAAGTGCTGCTGATGTAATGTAATTTATTTTCACGTTGATTAATTTTAGAAATGAATTTTCCTTGAGAATTGATTGGCAATGGTAAATATAAAAGTGTGATTATTTGTGTCTATTATTTAGAATCATTTAATGCTAACAATAACTTAATGCTAGCTTACAATTATTTAACACTTGGGAATAGTTGATGATTATACATTTGTTGAATTGTAATTAATATATGTTCGGACTTGATTATTCGTTAACAGCACTACTTCTTTTTTGTTTACTTGCAGCTTGTATTTTTGAATTTATAAATGGTTTTCATGATACCGCAAATGCTGTAGCAACTGTGATTTATACAAATTCGCTGATTCCCACAGTTGCTGTTGTTTGGTCGGGTATGTGGAATGCAATTGGTGTATTTGCAGGTGGTATTGCAGTGGCTATGGGTATTAGTAATTTACTACCAGTAGAAATATTAACCGACACAAATATTCATCATAGCATTGCACTCATTATGTCGTTATTATTAACAGCAATAATTTGGAATTTAGGAACTTGGTATTTAGGAATACCTTGTTCGAGTTCGCATACACTTATTGGTTCAATTCTTGGGGTAGGTTTGGCTTTTTCATTTGTTGCCGAAAATCAATCAGTAACGTATGTTAATTGGACAAAAGCATATGAGATTGGTTTGTCATTGGTATTATCACCAATTATCGGTTTTAGTTTGGCCATTTTTGTAATGTACCTACTCAGACAATTTATTAAAACAAAAACAATTTTTAAAGAACCAAATTCAAATACACCGCCACCATTTTGGATACGATTTATTTTATTAATCACGTGCACAGGAGTAAGTTTTTCACATGGTTCAAATGACGGACAAAAAGGAGTTGGCTTAATTATGCTCATTCTTATTGCAATTGTTCCAGCAAGATTTGCTTTAGACAATTCAAGAAATGTTTCTGATTACAAAGAGAGCATCACTGAAACACAATATTTGATAAGCAAAGTAAATGTTGCGCAGCTTAACAAATCAGATAGTTTTGATTTTGCAAGAACCAAATCATTGATAACAGAACTACAATCAAAAGTTACATCAATTTCAGATTTTGCATTACTTACTGATGCTCAAAAATATGATATCAGGAAAAATATTATTCTCCTAAATAAAGCATCAAAAAAAGTTTTAGATAGTCAGGATTTAAATTTGAGTTCGGAAGATAAAGAGCAGTTCAAAGCGAAAGTTGAGAAATTAAAATCGCTAACGGATTACGCACCTTATTGGGTGATTTTAATGATTTCAATTTCGTTAGGTTTAGGAACGATGATCGGTTGGAAACGGATTGTAAAAACAATAGGCGAAAAAATTGGTAAACAACATCTAACTTATGCTCAAGGTGCTTCATCAGAATTGGTAGCTGCAGGTACAATTAGTTTATCTACTTGGCTGGGATTACCGGTAAGTACAACTCAAGTGCTTTCATCAGGTATTGCAGGCAGCATGGTTGCAAGCAAAGGTGTAAAAAATTTACAGCCAGCAACAATAAAAAACATTGCAATTGCATGGGCATTAACACTTCCAGTTTGTATTACAATGGCGGGTAGTTTATTTCTGTTATTGAGATGGTTAGTTTAAAAACCCAATGTCGACTTAACAATTAATTAATAATTTGTTAACATTGCGTCTGCTAAAAATATACAGATGCATAGATACAGACAACTCATTATTACTTCATTTTTCTTAGTGTTTTATTTAACTGTAAAAGCACAATTTTTAATGGATATGGTAGATACTTCAAAGTCCATGGGTAGGGGCATTTTTGATATTTATAACAGATATAATAATTTTTATATAAGTGGATATATTCAGCCTCAATTTCAATTTGCAGAAAGCAAAGGAATTAACTCTTATTCAGGCGGAAATTTTGATTCACTTTCAGATAATCGTTTTTCTGTAAGGCGAGGTAGAATTAGGATGGATTATATAAAAACTAATGAAGACAAAATGCCCAAAATTCATTTTGTACTTCAATATGATATCACGGAAAGAGGAGCCTTTGTTAGAGATTTTTGGGGTCGAATTTTCGACACAAAATATAATCTGTTCTCATTGACCGCAGGTTTATTTGCCAGACCTTTTGGTTATGAAGTTAACCTTGGTTCTGCTGACCGCGAGAGTCCAGAAAGGGGGAGAATGAGCCAGAGTTTAATGAAAGTCGAAAGAGATTTAGGAGTGATGGTTTCAATAGATTCTCGGAACAAGATGAGTAAATTATATTTTATAAAATTTGATATTGGAGTTTTCAATGGAAATGGTATTGCAAGTTTATCAAACGGGACTCCAGTCACAGAGTACGACAGCCAGAAGGATATCATAGGCAGATTAGGCATAAAGCAAAAAGCTATTATAAAAAATTTATATATCTCTGGAGGTGTTTCTGGCTTATATGGTGGTATTTCTGGTAAATCCAATTATTATTATCTGATGGATAAAGATGCAAATGGAGTTAATTATTTTAGGAAAGATTCATCAACAATTAATATCAGACCAAAACAGTATTATGGGTTTGATTTTCAAATGAAATACAATTATAATTGGGGTAGTTCAGAGTTCCGTGTTGAATATTGGAATGGTGTCCAAACTAGTTTATCTAATTCAAATGAAACACCTAGTATCATTCCAACTTCGCCAATGTATAGCAGAAATTTTGAAGGTGGTTTTATATATTTTTTACAGCATATCGTTAACAGAAAACATCAATTAGGTATTAAGTATGATTGGTATGATCCTAACACAAATGTTGCTGGAAGTGATATAGGTAAAACGGGTTCAAATTTATCTATATATGATATAAAATATACAACGATTGGCATTGGTTATATTAACTATTTTGATCCAAATGTAAAGCTTGTTTTGTGGTATGATTGGGTTAAAAATGAAAACACAAACATCTCAGGATATACATCAGATTTAAAAGACAATGTTATTACCTGTAGGCTACAATATCGGTTTTAATCATGAATAATTGTAAAGTGAGTTGTGTGGATTTGTTGTAAATGAATTCAATATTCAATGTATATTTGAAATTAGATACAATGTCATAATTAAATAACAAAAAGTAATTCAAAAAAAATAATTTTGTATAATGAAAAAAATAATTCTCCCTCTCATTTTAGTGCTTACTATACAAGTAAGTTATGGCCAGAAAATCAGATTTAATGATGAATTAGATCAGTTTTGTAAAAGTTCTATAATAGAATTTTCTTCAATTCCGTTTGAAAGGAAAAATACACTGGATAATCTTGCACTACAATTGTCAAAGAAAAAATATATTCTATTCACATGTCAAACTAATTCGAGGCGTACATTATTGCTTCAAGTATGGGCACAAACAGCTTTTTATTATTATGGTTTGAATGATAAATTTTCATTTTCAATTGGAGATACATTATCGAATATTTATCATGGCGTTGTTGATGTGCTTAAGGAGTCAGGATATTCATATTTAGAAATGGGGAATAATGACTCTCCTAAAGGTTATATGATTTCAATAAGTAAAAAATATAATCAAAGCATAATCGTTTCCAAAAAGAATTTAGGCACAGTAGATACAGCAAAGGTTTTAGTAGTGAATATATGTACAGAGAACGAAAAATCATTATTTACAGAACATACCATTCATTCTCATCTTCCATATCAGAGCCCAATACCTTATGAAAAAACAGTTGATGAAAAGCAAAAGTACTTTGTCTTAAATAAGCAAATATCAATTGAGATGCTTTATTTAGCAGAGAAGACAAAAGAATATGTTTTAAAAAATGAGGAACAGGCGAAATAATTAATTATTACTTATTTAATTTATCATTAATCACTTGAGTCTGGGGTTGTGTTTTTTATTTTCTTATTAAAAGCATTATTGATATAAAACGTTATTTGCCAAACATGGTTCACGTCAAAAAACCTATCATTTGATTCTAATTGAAACTGATTAAAATACCCTGTCTCTAATATTAAATTATCAGTTAAATAATACCCATAACCAATAAAAATTCTGTTTTGGTCAAACAAACTGTGGCCTGTAACAGTACTTCCTCCGTTAATAAAAAACTCATCGAAACCAACAAGATAACTCGCCCCTTTTATTTCGGGAGTATGTTTGGCAATTGGAGCAACGCATTTTATCTGATAACGAAATCGTAGTACACTTTCAAAATTTCCGGTTCTATCTTTGATAAATCTTTCTTCAATTCTAAGTCTATTTGATAGGGTAAATTTATTTTTAGGTGAATAGAAAGTTACCTGTTGAGCAGTTCTCCATTCAGGATATTCGCGTTGTCCAACATCGAGTATTCCGTAGTTATACCATAATCCTGCAAAACCCGAAAGGCGTAAAGTTGGTTTGATAAAATAATGCAGCCACGGACGGATAGTTAATTGAGAATTATATTTAAATAAATTTATTTCGGTTGACGAACCTTGTCTGGCATATTGCAAATCGAATTGATAAAATAGTTTTTGAGTAAATTTTCCAGAAAAATCAGCCTCACTCCAAAGTTGAGGAGCATTAATGTAAGTTGAATTTTGTGCATTTACATTTTGCATGAAATGAACTGTCAAAACAATTAGAAAATATTTTGACAGATAATTTATCGGCAGCTTTTCTTTCACTAAAAAATTGAGTTAGTTTATTTAGTGCGTGAAACAACAATAATATTTGCAATCAATTGAATTAAAATTACTGCCCCAAATTTAATGTGCTTATTTAGTTTTACTCAGTTTTTAAGTGCACCTCTGTTTACCCAAGCTCTCATTTTATTGATCGAACATTTATCAGGAATTGGATATCCTTTAGGAGGCATTCGTAAGTGTGAATTGGTATCGATTACATTGGGTATGTAATGAAAGGTATCAAGCGCAAGTATTTGTATGTTGTTAAAGTCAGCAAAATCATAACCATTTATTGCAGCACTTCCGGCATGACAAGGATAACAATATTGTTTTAACACAGGCATTACATCTTTAGCATAACTCACAACTGTTGTGTCACAAAAAAATTGATTGTCAGATACTGTTGTAGGTGTAATTAGCTCTTTATGTTTACACGAAAATAGAAGTATTAACGTACATATACAGTATATAATTTTCACCTTGTAAATTTACGAATTAACAATTTAGTTTCTGTTAACATACGATTAAAATTAAAAAAGCCTGCTTCAGAAATGAAGCAGGCTTTTAAGCTACTAAACTTTAAAATTTACTACTAAATTATTACTTTGAAATTAATAGTCTGCTTGTAACTGAACTATTGATGCTTTCAGTTTTGATTAAATAAAAACCATTTTTGATTTCAGCAATATTCATGTTCACTGAATTTCTTCCTTCATTCAAATTTTCAAAATTGTTTTCTAATACAATTCTTCCGGTAATATCTATTATTTGAATTGTTACATCTGATTTATTATCAAGAATAAAATCAACAGTAATATCTTGTTGTGCAGGGTTTGGATACATATTGAATCCACGCAACGTATTTACTTGGTTTATTCCAACATGGTTAGTTCCTGATACAACAATTTTCTGTGTAGTTAAACCTGTACTGGTAAAGAAAATGGTATCAGCAGAAGACCCTGATGTAGTTCTATTAAAACGAGCAAATAATTTTTTTGCTGTAATTGTTCCATTTGCATCACCGGCAATTTTAAACGACTTTTTATAATTAATCGAGTCGGTTGAAACTTCATAGTCACTAGCAACAGTTAGCGTTAATGAATCTTGTAAATTTTGTGCATCAACTGTAAATGATTTACCTGCAGTTGCTCCCGAAACATTTGTGTTAAATGTGATTGCACCAGTTGATAGGGATACTGTTGGTGTTGCAGGCAATACGTTTACTGCAGAAACCATCACCGGAATTGTTGATCCGTTTAAGGTGCTGATGTTTACATAATTTCCTGAAACGAAACCGGATGTTGCACTTAAATACCTAACATAAACATTAGTGTTGTTGGCAGTTCCAGATGTTTGATTGATTGTAACGCTTGTACCAAATGTTATTGAATCAAGTGAAACCTGGAAACCATTTGTTGAATTGATGGTAACGTTATTGGTTAAGTTATAGCCACCTACTTTAATCACATTAGCATATGAAGGTTTGTTAACTGTAGTATAAAAAATGGGTAAACTTCCTAAGTCGGATGTTACGGTTGGAGTTGCAATTCCAAAAACCATTTCAACTAAATTAGTTGCAGTGTTCGAATTTGGTGTTGCAGTTACTGATGAAACATTTACAATTACATATTGATTTAAAGCCATCGGAACTGTTGGGTTATATCTTACCAACACTGCTGTTGGTGCAACAATACCGGCTGTGTTAGGAATAGATACTATTGATGTATATGTTATACCGTTAAGTGAAACTTCCCAATTAGCAGGAGCATTTACAACAACCGAATCAGTTCCCAAATTAAATCCGGCAACCATTATTGCTTGTGGTGCTGATGCTACTCCAAGAACACTTGAGTATTTTAATTGATAAGAAGGTGCTGCCAATGAAATATATTTTGAACCACTCGCAACAGCTCTTCCTGATAAGCTAACAAGTTGCGATGCAGGACCTGTAACCGATGATGAACCTCCAGAATAAATTAATGGTGAACCTGTAGTTACCGCTGTTAAATTTCCTGCATTTGTTGTTGCAGTTGCTGCATTATATCGAACATAAAATTTAGTATTTAATGTTGCCGATTTTGAAGTGTTTAACATTAAAGTTCCTGAACTCACAATTGGTGTTGTGAAAAGTGAATCTAGTGACATTTCAAAATTTGAAGGTACATTTACTTTAATAGTATCAAGTAACATCGTTCCACTTACGTAAACAGGATATGAAATGGATGGTGTACCTGCAAGAATATTCATAACTGGATATTGTATAGCAACAGCACCTCCGATAGTAACTGTTCCAGGTAATAAGCTCAAAGATGGAGCAGAGTTTCCTGTTAAAGCAACATTTAAAACATCAGCACCTGTTGAAGTAATAGTTAAATTACTACTATGACTTCCGTAAACAGAAGGATTGTATCTAACATAAACAATCGTGTTTGATAATGTGCCCGAAGTTTGATTTAATGTTAATGATGCACCAAAACCTGTTGTTCCATTTGACGAAACTTCAAAGTTTGTTGGAGCAGTTAACACAACATTTGCAGTTAAATTTTTTCCTGAAACCATTAACGATTTAACTGTTGGTGAACCTACAGCATTTGTAAAATCGAGCGCACCTTTTGTTGAGTTAGTATAAGGTGTTGCCGGAGCCACCGCAGTTCCGTTTGCTGCAATATTTATTGTGCTGAATTCGGCAGGTGTTTTAGTTGAAGCAATCGTTAAATAACCATTGCTTGTTCCACCTGTACTCCTGTTTAAGCGAATGTAAATAATGGTATCAGCAGCAGTTGTTCCTTTGGTATAATTAGCAGCCCATCCACTTGTACCATTTGCAGAAACTTCAAAACCAGCAGGAGCTGTAATTAATACACCACCTGAAAGATTTGAAGCTTTTACAATAATTGTTTTGCTTGCCGATGGTGTTCCAACTGTTTGGTTAAAATTAGGTAAGTATGAAGTGTTAACTGAAATTGTAGGTTGAACAACAATTGCAATCCTTGGGTGCTGGAAACTCGACATGCTTTTAAATGCACTTCCACTTGTTAATGTAAAATCACAAGCAGTGTAATCAAGTTGATTTAATGCACCGTTACTAATTCCACTATAATCAGGATGTGTAATATCAGCAGTTGTAATAGCAGTTCTTGTTGTATCGTTATTTGTTGCACCTAAATAATTATATACAGATGTTGTTGGTCCGTTAATGATCCAGTTTCTAATGTTTCCAATTCCTGTCCATGCTGTTACGCCTGTTGGCCAACCTGATGTTGGATAATTTGAACTGTTGTATAAAAGATCACCTGTTGAACATATAATAACGGTGTTGCGAATTCCTAATTCATCATCAGAAGCTCTTGTTTGAACAGACGGTGAAAGTGATGTACTCACATTTGGAAGATTGATTAATGTTGGATAACCCCAAGTGATTGAATTATAAACTCCGGTAGCATCATTTGTTCTCAAACGAAATGCTTCACCGGCACGTTGTTGCCATAATGTACTTAACGAACTTTTTACAGCACCCGGATGTTCAGGTCCTACTAATGTCATGTTTGAAATTGTAGGAGCAGTAGTTGGAAGTGGGGCAGTTACATTTGGATTAACAGCTGCGGGTGTTCCAAGGTTAGTATTGTTATCATGTTCTAAACCATTACAAGCACCGTTAGGAGATGTTTCTGTTAGTCCTGCATTTCTTAAACCAAGTAAATATTGAAGTTTTCCTCTGTAACCTTCATCCATATCAAAATCATCATCTGTTCCCGAAAATGCTATTAAATATTTATGTGAGCATGTTCCGCCAAACCATTCGTATGAATCATCATTTGCAAAACTCGATTGCATGTAATCGAAATGAGAACTGCTTCCTACAGCACCAAAAGTTACTCCGTTAATTTCTTGATCGGGTAAATAATTGTATCCAGCATATTCAACTCGCATGTAACGAATGCTACCTGAGTTATCCGCATCATTTGCAGGAACACCACCATACATAGCCAATGGATCTGAAGGCAATGCTTCAAATCTTCTTTGTCCACCGGGTAGGTTTGTACTCGCATTTCCTAATATTAATAATCCGGCCCAATCACCTCTAACACGTGTACCTGTACTTTTTCCAGATGTCAATACAACAGGATGATTTCTATCTGAGATAGCCATAATTTTAGCACCTTGTGTAATAATAAGTCCACCTAAATTTGATTGACTTCCACGAATACAAGTACCGGGTTGAATAGTAAGTGTTGCACCATTAAGTACATGAATCAATCCTGAAAGTTCGTACCATTTATCATTTGTAAGTGTAATATCCGAAGCAATATCAGAACTGATAATTACTTTATGTGCAGCATCACCTACAGTATAAAATTGTGTGTTTGATGAATTATATCCTGGGTCACCTGGATATGCTGTTGCGTTTGGATTAAAGTTTGCCCATGGTTTTGTCCAGTCGGCATCAGTGTTTGATGGGTCGGGATCATAACCTTTAAAACCGGTTACAGTACCTCTTGTTCCGCCATTGATTCCAAAAGCGCCAACATAAGGAACACTGTCGAAAAATTGCGAATAGGCATTGATGCTAAATGCAAGTGCGCCTATTAAAATTGTAGATCTTATTTTCATTTGTTTTTTCATTTGAATGATGATACAAGATTAGACTCACGTGTTAACGATAAGGTTACTTTAACGTTAATTAATTATCAAAAACACGTTAACTAAATGTTAATACGGGCTTTTTTCTTATTATTATATAAATTGATAATTGGCTTAAAATGAATATCCTAACGAGAATTGAACTGTATAGCCGTATTTGTATTTTGTAACAGTAGCATCTGAGCCTTCATCATATTTTCCGTTTTGATTTAGGTCGTTGTAAAATACAACCGGCTGTGCTAATATGTCACCTAATGTTACTTTGGCAAGTAAACTTTTGTAAAAAGTTTTTGAAATACTAAAATCAATTACAGTTCGAGGATCTTCCCAAATAATCATGTATTTATTATCATTCACAAATGCAATTCGTCTTCCAATCTCGTTTCCGGTTAAGCTGATATCGATTTTGCTCTTGGGTTCCGAATACATCAAACCGGCATTAAACACATAATTTGATTGTCCTTGTAATGATCTGTTTGAAACAGCAGATGCTAGTGTATTTGTATCGCTTACAGTAACCTTTGAAGCTATCCAAGCATAGTTTGCAAAAATGGTTATATTTTTTAAAATGCTTGATGATGCAAATTTGTTGATTGATGCCAAATTAATTCTGCCTTCAAATTCTACTCCATAACTTGTAGCATTTGGCGCATTCCAATATGTAAACTGATTGATACCTGTTGCTCCATTTAATGAAATGGCTTCAATAGGATTGACAAATTTTTTATAAAAAGGATTTACAGAAAACAATTGTCCTGCTGTTGGAAAAAATTCGTATTTAATATCGTAATTAAATATTTCGGCTCTTTTTAAATCAGGATTTCCTGTGATGATGGCATTGTAATTAAATTCATAGAAAGCCAATTGTGCAAACTCTCTGAACTCAGGACGAGATACAGTTTTTGAAGCACTTGCTCTTAAATTCATTTTTTCTGTTAATTCATAAACAACGTTAATCGATGGTAAAAAATCAACATAGGATGTATCAACTTTTTTCTGTGCACCTAAACTTACAGAGCTCAATTTTTGACTGAATTGCTCAACCCTCATTCCGCCAATTAATCTTAATCGTGAAGCAATTTTTAACTCAACCATTCCATAACCTGCATTTAATCGGGAGCTGGCTGTGTATTGATCTGACCCTTGCGTTGTTTCAGTTAAATAATGTGTTGATGAATCGATGAGGTTATTTGAAAATACAAAACCAGGACCAAAACGTTTTATCAGATCACCTTTTGACGGATCGTAATTATTATCATCTTGTGTATACATAAAACTTCTTGCCTGAAATTGTCTGTCGCGCCATTGATGGTATCCTCCGGCTTTAAATTCAAATGCAACTTTTTCCAATTTAAGCGGAATAGAAACATCATATCCTACCGAATACATTTTTTCATCCAGACCAGAAAAATATCTTCCACTACCAAGTGGCGTATATGATTTCGCATTGGGCACAACAGATACAATTGGGTTACTAAAACCTGTATCGCCCATGGCATTATTTTTTTCACTTTGATATAATATTCTTCTATAATCGGGAACTTCACGATGAATATTATTTAAACCCGCATTGTATTTAAATTTCAACTTCAGCTTTTTTGATAGTAAATGTTCGCCAATAAATTGAGAGGAGAACATTCGGCTCATTTGATAATAGTTTATATTGTTATCATATTTTTTTATATCGGAATTTAGAGGGTCCATTCGGTTTGTATATTCATAACCCGTTTGATGCACTGTTTGATCTTCACTGGTTAAAGTAAACAAATTTTTAAACATGAATTTACTGTGATTTCCAACTTTATAAGCAAGATTTAAAACACCACCATTTATTACAGTATTGGTGTATCTGTCGTTATCGTAAAACACACCGTCACTCTTACTTTCATTGTATGTTTCTGTAGCAGCACCAGAAGGTCGAGTAGTTCTAAACGGAGTGTATTTATTGCTATTGTTATAACTCCAGGCAAACACAATCCCAAAGTCGTTTTTAAAAAGTTTTAATCTTTTTGAAGCAGATAATTGAAGGCTATAATTTGGGCTAAACGAGTTTACATTTTTTTGCTCGAAATTATTATTAAACTGTTTTGTGTCGATTACTTTTTGTGTGAGTGATGCCATTTTGTTTTCATCAGTGCTCATAATATTTTCCGGCAATGTGCGTGAATTATTATCATATCCCAACCAATCTGTTGATGAGCCGATTCCTGATAGACCACTTTTAAATGTAGTAAGCGAATGGTATTGTGCCCCAAAATTTATCGTTATTTTATTTTCGTCAGGAATATCTTTAGTATTAATTTGAATTACACCTCCTGCAAAATCTCCGGGTAATTCAGGTGTTGCACCTTTAACAATTTGAATATTATCAATCACACTTGCAGGAATTATATCCATCGAAAAAGCTTTGCGATCACTTTCAGTACTTGGCAGTGGTGCTCCATTTAATACACCCATGTTGTAGCGATCACTCAAACCTCGTATAATGGCAAATTTATTATCCTGAATAGATGCACCGCTTATTCTTTTGATCACATATGCTGTTGTTCTGTCGGGAGTTTTACGAATTAAATCTGATGATACGCCACTCGAAACAGATGTTGCATTTTTTTGTTGAATGAGCAATGCACTTGCCGATTCTTTTTTGAAATCAGCTTGTACTACATATTCTTGTAAATCTTTCGAAGATTCTTCCATCGAGAAATTGAGGCTGATCATTTCTTTATCTTTTACCTCAATACCTTTAATTATTTTTTTATTGTATGAAACATATGTTGCAATTAGTGTATAAACACCTGGTTTCAGACCCGATATTCTATACTTACCTTCAAAATCAGTAATTGCTCCAAAAGCTGTTCCTTCAACAATAATGGTAACTCCAATTAATTCTTCACCAGTTTTTTTATCAATGACTTTTCCACTGATATTGCATGGATTAATAGCAAAACTTGCAAATGGATTAATTAAAAGTAGTGGTAAAACAAAATATAGTAAAGAGTTTTTCATGTCTGAAATTTGGGCTCAAAACTAGATTTAGTATGTTTATTGAAGGTTAACGAAATGTTAATTTAATGTTAACCAACTATTGTTAATGTGTTTCCTTTTTTTCGTAAGTTTTTGATTTACTTAATCATATCAAAGGTGCTTTCTGGCACATCATCTAATTTTAAAACCAACAATCCATCGAGTGAATGATTAAATTTGGGGTCAACATTAAACGAAATAATTTTTGCATTTTGGGCTAAATATTTTTTTACCAATATCGGTGTTTTAGATTGGTCGGGTTCAATATCCGAAATAAGTTGATCAATCATTTTCAAATCTTTTATGGAGTTATCAAGCAATTTGCTTTTTTCTC
>Ga0194060_10001674_pt1 | contig 15872 bp, 17 predicted proteins | sample SepL225m_MetaG_FD_163427 | JGI IMG/M metagenome (GOLD analysis project Ga0194060, IMG submission 163427) | Anoxic zone freshwater microbial communities from boreal shield lake in IISD Experimental Lakes Area, Ontario, Canada - Sep2016-L222-5m | ecosystem: Environmental > Aquatic > Freshwater >...
CATCCTCTAACATTTGTGCAAAAAATCCTTCTTCGAAAATTAAATCATTATTTGTAATACAAAAATAATCGTAACCAGAATCTATTGCTTTTTGTATACCCATATTTAGAGCATAAGAGTAACCATAATTTCCTTTGTTTGAAATAATATCAATATCAAAATTTTCTCTTTGATTTTCTTTAAAATTTTCTAGCCCCTTTAAAGTTTTATCTTTGGAATTATTATCTATAAAAAATATACCAGATAAAATTTCCTTGTTCTTTATAAGAGAAGGCAGGAAAAAAGATAAGTTTTTTTCTGCATTATAAGTTACGGTAACGAGGGCAACTTTTTTCATATTAATATCATTTTAGCATGAAAAATAACATTTAATTTATAGATAGCTATAGTGTTAATTATGTTTTATAATAGTATTTAATTATGGAAAATTGTATAGCTTGTGGTAACAGTCATATTTTAAATGAAGGAAAGATAGAAGGGTATATAAAAAATTCTTTTTATAATATTTTTTTGTGTTTAGATTGTGATACTAAATGGGTATCACCACATGTGGAAGATTTTACAGTTTATAATCTTATTTATTCAAAAAAAGATACCCCAGGATATATGAGGTATAATGATTATTCTGAAGAAATTATTCACTCTATTAACCCTCTTAGATTTTTGAAAGCCAAAGAGGAAATGTATTATGGTGTTATAAAAAGTATTGATAAAGAAGTAAAAAATGGGGGTACTGTTTTAGATGTTGGGTGTGGTCTCGGTTATATGACATATGCCTTAGTTAAGGGTGGTTATAAAGCTACAGGATTAGATATTTCAGATAATGCAGTAAAAGAAGCATCTAAAAGATATGGTAATTATTTTTTATGTAAAGATTTTTTTTCTTTTAACGGAACAGAAGGGGGATATGACGCAATTTGTATGCTTGAATTAATAGAACATGTTAGTGATCCTAAGAAGTATATAGAACATGCTATAACTTTGCTTAACCCTAAGGGTATATTAATTTTAACTACTCCGAACCGTTCGTGGTACCCACATGGGTCACTTTGGGAAACAGATTTACCACCAGTACACCTGACTTGGTTTTCTGAGAAAGGGATTGAGCTTCTTGTTAAAAAGTTGAATTTTTCATTATATTTTTTCTCTTTTAGTTTTTATAATATTTTTTATGGTACAGTCAGAAAACCATTGATTGTTAGTAACTTTGCAAGGGAGAGTTTTTTTACAGAAAACGGAACACCTCTTTACCCAAGATATACAAAATCAAGAATAAGACTTATTACAGAAAAAATTTATATTTATAAATTACTAAAAACCTTTCAACTTTTAATATATAAATGTGGTGAGTTTTTAGAAATACTATTGTCACCAAATTCATTATGTCTTAAAAGAACTGCGATTATTTGTGCAGTAATTAAAAAGAGTGATAACTAATTTTATAAGTTGTCTCCCTCTTTTTTTTGTATTATATCTTCTGGAAGAGTGTCTGTCTTTAGCGTATTATTAAAACATGTTAGCCACTCTGTGTAATTCATAAGTTCGTAGCTATTTATTTTTTCATAGTAATGAAATCTGAATTCCTTATGTATCTCAAAGTCTTTGTACCAGAACATGTCTAAAAGACTATGATCAAAGATACAAAAATATTTGCCGTAAATTTTCCAAGTATCTTCTAGTGTCCATTTTAGAGTATGTCCCATTTTTTTTAAATATTCAGTAGCAAGATAGACTTCTGTTGTTCTAATTTTAGCCAGTTCAAGTATTGAATGTGGTTCCTCGAACTTAATAACTCTAGAATCATGTTCTGTGTTCCAATATATTATCATATCTTCTATATGACCAAACATTATCATATCTCCCACTCCATAAGGACGATATTTTAATGTACCAAAATTAGGGACGAGTAATCGTTTTTTTTGTTGAGAGTCTTTATTTGGTGGATAAAGGTTATTAAATTGAAGAAATAGCTGTAATGAGTTTGGATTGTACATTCTTTGATCTGTTCTTGTTTTTAAAACGTATTCTATACCTAGTTCCTTTGCTTTCTCTATCCCATTTTTTGAACTAGTAATTTGATAATTTATATTCCAATATCCGTTAAATAAAGGTTTCTCATTTTGTATTACAATACAACCAATTTCTTTTATTTTTTCTATGGTTGGTTTATCTTCACCAGCCCAGGTAGACAATATTAAAGTTGTTTCAGGAAAGTATTTTTTATATAACAAGATTGTCTCTAAAGTAAAATTTTCTTTTAAAGCCAATGGTCCTTGTATTACAATTGCTATATTTTCTAAAATTGTATATTTCTCACATGAAGGTATTAAGTCTTTTGATATTTTTGGTCTCTTATGTAAAGTATAAAAATAGCCCTCTTCCTTTTCTTTTTTTTCCATTATAAAAATAAAAAGACGGTCAATGAAATATGAGGGTGAAAGTAATTTCTTTAATTTACGTTTATATGATTCCATATATGTAAGTTATTTGTTTAATTAAATTTTTTAAAAACTTAATACTTTGTGTTTTATGCTTTATATTATAATTTTACAGAGCCATCTTTAATTTTAAGTAGAAATTGATCAAGGTCTTCTGGTGTACCAAGACCGTGCATTTCTTCTTGTTTAATATCACTTATATATACATCTCCGCCTTGTAATATTGTTTCATTGTAAACAGGACAGACATAAAATTCATTATTGTGGTGTATATTTTTCTTAATCATTGATTGAGCACTTTTAACAAAGTTACTTCCTTTTTTAAAATAATATATTCCAACAGTTGCCTTGTTAGATATAACTTTTTTCTCAGCAACTTCTAAAACTTTTCCATCACTATTTACTCTAGCGTAACTCCACTTAGGATGGCTTGCTTTAAAAGTCATTATTAAACCATCTTTATTATTTTCTCTTGATGATTTTATAAAATCGTTTATATCAAATTGAATAAATTGATCAGAGTTTGCAATTATAATTTCATCATCATTATCTATATGTTGTGTTGCACAAAGAACTGTGCAGGCAGCCCCTTGAGTTATTCCGTTAATTAAAATAACCTCAAATTTGTTGTTTGTAGCATTTTTGAAAATGTTATGCAGATCATATTTATCATAATGTTCTTTTTGACATATGAATATAAATTTATGATTAGTTTCAGGTCTTAAATTATTTACAACAATTTCAATCATTGTTTGGCCACTTATTTCAATCAATGGTTTTGGAAAAGCATAACCGGCTTCTTGGAATTTTTTACCAGCACCAGCCATAGGAACTACAATATTTATCATCTTTTCTGAGCTATTCATATTGTTAAGGATTAATTTTATTATTATTTTTAAGGAAATATTCTAAATCTGAAGGTGTTCCCAATCCCCAGACTTCAGGAAGTATTGCAGCTTCTACATGTTTTCCGAATTCTATCATCTCTTGGTAAAGAGGAGCAACAAAGAATTCTTTTTTTCCTTCTTCTCCAAACATCTTATTTTCTCGCTCCACCTTTTCAAATTCATCAAAAAAGTATTTTGCTTTTGAGAAATAGTAAGCACCAATATTTGCATAAGCACCAGCTTCCATGAGCTCACGACTTTTTTCTCTTGTTTCTAAAATACGGGTTCCATTATTTTCTGTGAGAGAATAACTCCATTTAGCTACACCTTCATTTTTTGCTATAAAAACTGGGATTATACCCACAGTATCAGTGCCATGGTTTTTTATTATAGAATCTTCAAGAATTTTTCCATCAAAATAGTGATCAGAATCAGTAATAATTATTTCCTCATTTTCATCTAAAAATGGCTTTGCTTTATAAGCAGTCTCTGAGGCACCTCTGGTAAGTTCTGGTAGAATAATTACACGAATATCATTTGAATAAATTTCTTTGAGCCCACTTTCTATATTATGAGAATCATTGTGCTCTTTAAGTATGATAAAAATCATATCTTTAGGAGTTACTTTAATTGGGGAGTTTATATTTTGTCCTGGATGCTCAATAAAAGGTAAGGCACCAGTTGCCCATCTAACCATTGGATATCCACGTACATTTATAAATGGTTTAGGCTTCTTGTATTCCTCATTTGTTTCTGAGGCTTTTTGGAAACGTGAACCCAGTCCAGCCATAGGAATAATTATTTTCATGGTTTAGATAATTTTGATATTTGATGTATTATAAAGCTAATTATAACATATATGGAATCAAAAAATGTGGTTCAAATTATTACACATAGGGGGCTAGATCCTTCAAAATCAGGCTACTTTATGGAAAGCTCTATTGAGGCTTTTAAAGACCAGCTCGAAAGAGGTTTTGGTCTTGAGTTTGATTTACGAGTTACAAAAGACAAGAAAATTATTGTTATTCATGATGCCAATTTGAAACGTATTACTGGGGGTAAAGATGAGCGTGAGATTTGTGATATTGATTCAGAAGAAATTATTGCAATGGATTTTAACGGGTCTCATCTTACGACATTTGATAATTTACTTTCACTTATAAATTTAAAACAATCACCTAATGCTATTTCAGCAATTCATTTGAAATATGGAATTCAAAAACAAGAAGATTTAGATATTATTCTTTCGTACATTAAGAATGTTGATGCATCAAAGTTTTATATTTTTGATGTAAGTATCGATACTGCAAAGTATTTGAAAGAAAAGAATTCGTTATTAATCCTTGCTCCATCAGTTTCGCTTTCGTATGATATTGTTCGTTATAACGCTGTAGTTGGTGGAACTCTTCTTTCTGTTGATGAGGTTCTTAGTAACCAAGATTTATTTGATGGTGTATGGTTGGACGAATGGGATTTGACTGATATAAATGGGGGAGTGAAAAAACTCTATACACGTGAAGTTTTTGATAAATTACAAAATGCTGGTTTATGGGTTGGGTTAGTTACTCCAGAGTTGCATGGTACATCACCTGGATTATTAGGTGGTGAGGCACATCCAGACGCCAAATCATTTGATGTTTTATCAAAACGTCTTTCAGAAATTATTGCTTTAAAACCAGATGCTGTATGTACTGATTATCCAGACTATGTTAGCAGTCTTTTATCTAAGTAATTTTAATTTAATCTACTAAATATTTGTCACCCATAACTGACGGACGTTTTGTAACTACATTTGCACCATCTTCTAAACATTCAAAATCTGTCGGATCATTTGGTAATAAATGGACAATATCTCCAGCTGTTAATATTTCACCATTCATTTTAAATTTTCCACTAATTATTACAGTTATTTCATCTGCAATTTTGTGTACATGCTTAGCCTCTTTGTCTCCAGCTTTATAATATCTAACCATTACTTCAAAATCTTTTGAACGTAAAATATTTGGTTCAAAATCTCCAACTATCCAACCGCGTGTAAAATTTTCTAGCTTATATTTTTTCATTGTTATTTAAAAGTTCTTCGAATAAAGAAAGATTCACATCTTCAACACCTCTTACCACATAAACTGTTGCTCCACTTGCGCGAGCTGAGTTTATGCCATGAGGGGAGTCTTCTACGATAATAGCTTCAGCTGGTGTTATCCCCAAACGATCAAATGCTGTAAGGTATATTTCTGGGTGTGGTTTTGGATTTACTATTTCATCATTTCCGAGTATTAGGTCAAAATGATCATATAAATTAGCTGACTTTAACATTAAATGAAGGGTTTCTTTCATTGAATTTGAACAGCATGCGAGCTTGTATCCATTTTTTTTAAGATGCCCAAGGAGTATTATTTTTGAATAATCTGGAGTGCAGTATTTGGGAATAATTTCTTTTGTATATATTTGTTTAGTATCGTTGATGAAGTCTCTAAGACCTGCAGGTAAACGACCTTGTCGTTCTAGTTCATCAATCTTTTTCTTTGAAGGAAGTCCATTAAAATAATTAAAATGTTCATCCTCACTAATTCTTGCACCAAAAAGTGCTAAAGCTTTGTTTAGTGCTTCGTAGTGTCCATCTGGCATATTTACTAGTACACCATCAAGATCAAATAGTATAGCTTTTGGTTTTAATGTCATTGTTGTGGTTTATAAACTGTATAGAGTATTGCTCTAGTTTTTTTGAACAATAAAGGTATTATTGGAATAAGTGAATAAGATATTGTAGTTGCCCAAGCTGCTCCAATAATACCATATATTGGTATCCATAAAAGATTGAGTAATATATTTACAATAGCAGGGAAAGCGGTTGTCAGTACCAGAACTTTTCTATGGTCATCAGTAAAAAGTATATTCATTACAAAAAATCCTATAAATGTTCCAGGAAGTGACCATATATAAATTTGAAGTGCTTGAAAACCAGTTATAAACTTATCTCCATAAATAAATAGTATTAGTGGTTTAGCACCAATGGATACGATGACAGCTATAATTATTGCAGGTAAGGAATATAACAGGAAAAGCTTCTGTAGTCTTTTAAGATATAGGTATTCAGAATTTTTTCGAGCATTAAGTACTGCTGGATATAAAGCCGAACCTATAATCATAGGAATAAATCCCCATAAATCAACTAGTCTTACCCCCGCACTATAAAGTCCTACCGCAGTAGCATCAAGCATATTACGTATCATTATTTGGTCTATTCTAGAGTAAATCATTGCAAACATACCCAAAAAAGCAACAGCTCCACCAGTTTTAATGAATAAACGAGCAAAAGTAGTGGAGAATGTCCATTCAGACGGTTTGCCATTCAATTTTAATGTATAAGCTAAAAAATATAATAATGCAGAAAGTAATGATTCTATAACCATAATTGCCGCTAAATAAATGATACCTTTACCTGTGAAAATAATTATGACTTTAGCTATGTTTGTAACCAGTGTAATGATAGCTGTTATGATTGATGGATATTTTGATTCTGCTTTAGCAAGGAATGTTTGTTGAAGAATTGAAAAAGTGCTTATTGTATAAGTAAACGAAAGTATTATAAGTAGAATTTTTGATATTTGGTCAATATTAGAAAATACAGCAAAAATAATAACTATAATAGTCGCGACCGCACCAAGAATAAGACGTAGGGTACTGGCCGTGCCAATTATCTCATTGTGTTTCTCGGGATATTTAATAAGTTCTCTGTTTAGAACTCCCTCAATACCCCATGAACCAATAATTCCAAAAACACCAATTACGGCGAGTGCATAGTCTAATTCACCAAAATTAGTTGGTCCCAACACTCTTGAAATGTAAAGCATTGTTAGAAAAGAAACCAAAAGAGTGAACATTCGTGAAAAGAACATCCAAGATACGTTTTTAGTATAACGTTGTGCGCCAGCGTGATCTTTGAACTTATTTATATACTTTCTTATCATAATACTTACTTTATATTTATGTATTATACGTATTTTATGACTATAAAGATAGGTCTGTAACATGTTTGTAATTTTGTATAAAATATTCAAAAATTGAAATGTTATACTAAAATTATGCAAAAGTTTATCTCCAAAAATGAAGATATTTCTGTTTCTATCGCACTAGCGACCTACAATGGTGAAAGGTTTTTATCTAAACAATTAGATTCGTTGCTTATCCAAATACATTCTAATTTTGAAATAATTATAAGTGACGATGGGAGTACAGATAAGACTCAAGAGATTCTTAAAGAGTATCAAGAAAAAGATGGTCGTATAAAATGGAGTATAAATCCAAAACCAGACGGTTATATTAAAAATTTTGAAAGGGCCATTGGTTTATGTAAAGGGGAGATTATATTTTTGTGTGACCAAGATGATGTTTGGTTTTCAGAAAAAATAGAAAATCATATAAATGTATATAAAGACGAAAATGTTTCTTGGATTTATAATAAAGTGGTATTAATAGATGAAGAAGGAAAAGAAATTGGATACTTAGAAGATAAAGACCCTGATTATTACAGAAATAAAAAAGAACTTGAAAACACATGGGGGACATGCATACTTGGGTGTGCTACTTCTTATAGAGCAAAAGACTTACATAAGGTTATGCCGATTGGTAAATATGCACCGGCACATGATTCATGGATACAGCTTGCTTTATATCCAAAGAAAAGTTTTTTTATAGATGAATATTTACAGTCTTATAGAATTCATGATAATAATACAGCAGGCTGGGATAGGGGAGCTACAAAAGAGATAGAAGATAAGGCTATTTTTGATAATATGCGTTATTTAAAATCTTTATCCGGTGCTAAAAATATTGGAATTAAAAAAAGATTATTTTTCTTTTTTATTTATAACCTTAAAAGGCTACGCTCTATATATAGAAATTTTATGATAGTATAAATTATTATGAGTATTCCTATATTTGTTATAAATTTACCGATTGATGTAAAAAGGCGAGAAATTATAGAAAAAAGATTGCAAAGTCTTGGAGCTTCTTATGAATTTATGGATGGAATTTATGGCGACGACCCTAGGGTCTTGGAAAGATATGACGAAATTCGTGCTATTAAAGAGCATGGGAAACCCTTAATCTTCGGAGAGAAGGGGTGTGCCCTTGCTCACGCACTGGTTTATGAACGGATAATAAAAGAAAATATTTTATATTCTGTTATTTTAGAAGATGATATTATTTTACCTGATGTTTTTTTAGAAATTGTAGAGAGGGAAATAAATAAGAAAAACAAAAAATGGGATTGGTTATCTTTTGATTATAGATATATCGGATTTGAATTTCTCAAAGCTTGGTTTTATGCAAATTATATAAGAATAAAACAAAATCCACTATTCTTTTTTTACGCATTGATAAAATCCCCGTATATTATTTTTATATCTATTTTTGAATGGATGCGTAATATCTTTGCTATAAAATTTAATTTTTATTCTGGTGGAAAAAGATTTTATAGACCACTTTATAATGCTGGAGCATATATTTTGACACTAGATGGGGCTAAAAAATTAATTCCATTTACTAAACCACTCCGTCTTACCGCTGACCAATTGCCAAATGTTGCTAGAATTAAAACAAATTTTAATTTATTTGGGTATGTTCCGTTAATTGTTAAACAAAACTCTATAGACTATGAGAGTGGTACAAGTAAAACAGAGGACGAGTGGGCAAAAATTATAGGGTAATCCTATTAAGGAATTATGTTATAATTACATAATTATGAGTGATTATCTCCTTGGGCTTAATTTTGGCCACGACGCAACAGTAGTCTTGATGAAAGATGGGGAAATTGTAGAAGCTATGATGGAGGAGCGTGTAACTCGTGTAAAAAAGTACATTGGATTCCCACATGAGTCCCTAGTTTATATTAAGAAGAAATATAATATAAGTGATTTTAAGTATGTTTTCACTGATGGAATTTCACTTGGGTCACATATAAAAGTTACAAAACAAGATGTTATTGATTATAGAAATAGACCAACACAGAATATCTGGTTTAGTAGAGCTGTAATTGAAAGTCTTCCTTTAAGTAATATTTTATATAAAATTAAAGAATTTCTTAATAACATTAAACTTTATTTTAATTTTAAGGGAAAGCTGGCCATGAATTTTCTTAATAAAGAATTTCCTTCAGCCTCCATTACCAATACACCACATCATTTATCTCACGCATGGGCAGCCGTTCCATTTTTGGATGATTTTAATAAAAAAAGATTAATTTTAATCTTAGATGGTGAGGGTGATACTTTTTGTGGATCAATAAATATTTTTGAAAATGGTGATATAAAAGTTTTGCATCAATTTAATCGTGAAAATTCACTCGGTCTTTTATATGCTTCTTTTGTTGACCTTTTGGGTATGTCACGAAATGAACATGAATTTAAAGTTATGGGTCTTGCGCCATATGCCAAAAAATCTTCAGGGGAAAAAGTCTATGAAAAATTAAAAGAATTAATTTGGTTTGATGATGAAAAAATGAATTTAGTTTCTACTATTGATATGCGTCGGGCTACGCCTTACCTAATTGCTAATGACTATCATCAGCATAGATTTGATTCATTGGCATACGGGATACAAAAATTAACTGAAGAAATAGTTAAAGATTTAGCTAGGGCATCAATTAAGAAATACAATTGTGCTGATTTAGTTATTGGTGGTGGTGTATTTATGAATGTGAAAGCTAATCAGTATCTGTCTGAAATGAAAGAGGTTAATTCTCTTGTAGTTATGCCGTCCGGCGGGGATGAGTCAATTGCAATAGGAAATCTTGTATGTGGTTATGCAAAGTTAAACAATAACGACTTATCGGGACTCAAGAAAATAAATAATTTATATCTTGGCTCTGATTATTCTGATGAGGAAATAAAAAAAGTAATTAACGAATATGATTTTTGTAAAAAATGTGACGTGAAATATTTTGACCCAAAAAGTGAAAATACAGTAGAGAAAAAAGTCGCAGAGATTTTAGCAAATAATAGTGTAGTTGGAAGATTTAGTGGGAGAGCTGAATGGGGAGCGCGTGCTCTAGGTAATCGTTCTATTTTAGCTAATCCTTCATCAAGGGATAATGTGAAACTTATAAATGAAATGATAAAGGGGAGAGATTTTTGGATGCCATTCGCAACCTCACTTTTATATGAAAGACGTCATGATTATTTGGTTTTAAATAAAGATGAGTATGCACCATTTATGGCTATTACATTTGAGACAAAAGAATTAGCTCATAGGGAATTAATCGCGGCGCTTCACCCATATGATTTAACTTCACGTCCCCAAATGGTAAAGAAAGAAGTTAATCCGGAATATCATGCGCTTATTTCAGAATATGAAAAACTAACTGGTTCTGGCGGTATTTTAAATACCAGTTTTAATTTGCATGGTGAGCCAAATGTAGAGAATCCATTTGACGCACTACGCACATTCGAATTATCAGGTCTGCCACATTTAGCATTAGGTAATTATTTAATTTCAAAAAGAGATTAAAATGAATAGAATAATTAATTTCTTAAAAAGATATTTATTAAAGCATCCTATATATGTGATTACTTATGCTAGTGCTTATTTTTTAAAAGGTTTTGCTTTTAAAGAACATTTTTACACAAGAGAGGAAATTAAGAGTTTGGTTTTAAATGGTAAGTCTATTATTCGTCTTGGTGATGGGGAGATAAACTTGTTACTTGATCTTAAAAATCATTATCATAAATTTTCACCAAAATTAAAGAATATGATGAGAGAAATTATCTCAGATTATTCGTCCGACAGCTCTTATATTTTATCTATTCCAAAATTTATAAATTATAGAAATGAAGAATTAAAGAAAATTGGAAAGTTAAATGTTTGGATGCCACTGAAAACTATGTTTTTACTCATCTTCCCTAAAAAAGTTTCTTATATGGATGCACATAATTTTTATTATGATAATTATTTTGAAGAGGTGATAGCTCCAATTATAAAAGATAAAAAGGTGATCTTAATAACTAAAAAAGAGACGATAGAAAAGGAAAAGAATAGTAGTCGTGTTCCGTGGGAATATGTTTCATTTATTGAAACTCCGGAAGAAAACGCTATTGATTTTTATGATGATATTAAAAAATCTTTAGACAAAGAACTATTAAATTATAAAAAAGAAGAAGTTTTATTATTAGTAGCCATGGGCCCAGTTGGTAAATATTTAATTTTTGAATATGGGGATATAGGGTATCAGGGGATTGATATTGGTTTTGCTATAGAAAAAATATTTACTGGAGAGTCTGTGCAATATCTTATTTAGTTATTCTTTTATGTATATCTTGATTAGATAAAACAAAGCCCACAGAAGCAGGCTATTGCTCATGTGGGTGTTATAGCTCGAAATGGGCTATATTATTTTTGCCTTTTTCAGGGCAAAATGGACAGGTTCAGGAACTGGTGGTGGCTGTGTGAACCAGATACCTTCACTTGATGTTGTATCAAGCCTGGGTTCAAAATCAGAAGCCACCTCCACGACATAAAAATGCCATTTAGAGTGCCAAGCTGGCAGCGGCCCTTCTACGTTTTTGCCAGCGCCATTAAAAACATCCTGGCAGTGTGAAAACGTAGCTGAAATAATATCGTTTTCGTTTACTCCAAGCTCACGCTTAGCGATACGATAGAGTGCCTCAACCTCATTTTCTCCACGGTTTTGACGACCACCAGCGACAAACCATTCGTCAGCAAAGGCACCCTCATTCCTTTTGATTAGGAAGAATTGATTACCTTTTTTGAGTACAAAGTCGACTGTGCAAATTACAAATGATTCGAGGCCGACTAGATATAAGTCGTAAGAAAGTTTTCCAACCTCCAAACCTTTTAAGCTTTCCATATTTATTTCTCCAAGGACTACTTACTAAAATAATATCATATTTTAGTACTTTTGTCAACTTATAAATATCTTATATAAATTAGGTTTTTTGTTATTATCTGAAATGTTTTATGAAAAAATCACTTAATATTTTATTTCTTTTTATGAATTTTAAAATAGGGTATTTTATTCTAAATAAGAAATATTTTATTCTTATAAAAATTCTTGGTATTAGTCTTCTTTTGTATTCTTTTCCTATTCTGAATCCTTCTCGCCAGGCTTCTATAGGTTTTCTGTGAAGTAAAGAATCTTCATTAGAAACATAAATTATAGAAATTATCGGGAGTTTTATATACTTTGGATTTTGTTTAAAAATATTTAACCAAAGTTCATAGTCAGCGAGTAGTTTATTTTGTAAATTAAAACCACCAGCATTGAAAAACAAATCTCTACTGAAATATACACACTCAGGAGTAAACATACTTCCTTCATTTAGTAATCTGTCATAGTTTACATTGTTTGGATTTACTAAAGTCCTATTATTAGATTTTTCATATTGAGATAAACAGTTTGTTAGAACTAAATTTACTTCATTATCACTTTCATAAGCCTCCATAACTTTTGAGATAAAATCATTTTCTAAATAATAGTTGTCAGAATCAATCCAGGTAAAAACTTCTCCAGTTGCCATTTTGAAACCTTTATTCATGGCATCAGCAACACCAGAATCTTTTTCGGAAATCCATTTTAAATTATAAGTACCTTCATATTTTTTAATGATATCTATTGTTCCATCTTTTGATAGACCATCAACAATAACATGCTCTATATTTTTATAGTTTTGATTTTTGACACTCAAAATACACTTCTCAAGTGCAGATTCACTATTAAAAGTAGGGGTTATAATTGATATTACTTTACTCATTTATTTTTTTATAGAGTTCAACAGTTTTCTTTAGCCCTTCTTCTAGATTTATTTTTGGATTCCATCCTGGGATTTTACCTTTTATTGGAGTAAATGGAGTAGATCCGACTTTTTCTCCTGGTATAACTTTTGCTCCAGTAATTTTACCTATGATATTTGCTATATCTATAATTCTTACCCATTCAAAACTAGTGACATCATGTATTCCTTTATGGTTTTCGTCTAATGCTTTATACCAAGCTTCGCAAACGTCATCTATGTAAATGAATTGCCTTTTTTCTTCACCAGTTGTCATCATTTTTATTTCCTTTGTAGTTAATGCCTGATGAACAAAATCAGCTACCACGTGACTTCTTAAACTCTCTTCTTCAATTGGCCCGTATACATTCCATTGTCTGATAAATACTCCACCTATAATTCTTGTCCAAACCTCTCCTAATCTTTTTGTTACCCCATAAACAGTATCATGTTCTTCAGCAAGTTGACTTGATATGAAAAGAAAAGGTTTTTTACTTTTTTCTAATTGAGTCATTACATTTGATAGAAGTTTTAAATTCCAGTCTAATTGACCTAATTGAGCATCTTCTTTATATAAATATTTTGCCCCACCAACGTCCCATGCGAGGAAATAAACTCTATCTATGTTTTCAAGTGGTAATATCGCATCACGAGCATCTTCATTTTGATCACGTTTAATATCGAATCTTATTACAGATTCACCTTTATTTTCTAGGAATTCACAAAATGATTTTCCTATAAATCCGTCTGACCCAATTACTAAGTTGTTTATCATAATATTTAATTATATTTTGTGAATTGTTAGATAAAAGTAAGGTATTTACCCTTCGTTTATTAGATTAGTCTTAATTTTATCATAAAAAAACTGATTTAGAGAATCTAATTTTTTATGTAATTTTATCTTTTTTCCATTACTAGCCACTCCTGTTCTTGCTCACCACGCTCGCGTAATATTGTGTAGAGATGATCTTTATTTTTTATGTTCATTAGGAATGGGTAATTTTCTGGATTACCATTTTTAAATATTATAGTTTCTATACTGTGAGTTTTTTCAAATCTTTTTGTAAGTATCTCTTTAATGCCTGGAACAGAAAAATCGTGGAGTTCAACTATAAAAGTTTGGACATTCGTAAGGTTTGAAACAAGAAGGGGATTTAGTATTTCATTCTCAAAACCTTCTGCGTCACACATCAAAAGAGTTTTATCATCAATGCGAGAGTTTAAATCTTCTGGTGTGCAGTTCTCAATAAGAAGTAATTCATTTGAAAGGTCGTTGAGGGTATAGAGTTCTTTAGTTAATTCAAGAGCTTTTTTATCTATATCATAACCAATTAATTTTGTTTCTTTACTTTCTTTTCCTATTCCAACTAAGTAATAACCTTCAGCACATCCTATATCTATAAAAGTTTTGTATTTGCGAGATATAGATGAAAGAATAGTTTTATGAAGTATTTCCTCATAAACCCCAATAAGCTTTATAAGGTAGCCACTACCTACTGCTCTATTTATATACTTTAAACCTTTAAATGGTCCACCGACAATATTGTAACCATAAGTCTCTAGAAACTCTTTTGTGTATTTATTTATGATTTCTATATCACCAGTACTAGATATTTTTGAGAAACTATTACGCCAAATTTTTAGAATTATATTAAAAATTATTGTCGGCATTAGTTTCTTTAAAAGAAGTTTTATCTTTACTTTGGCTGGTATATTGGTCATGTTTATATTTGTTAAGTTGTACTAGTATAGCTTATTTTATAATAGGAATCCTTACCCGGAGGTCCAACCTCCGGGTTTTGTGTTTATATTTAGCGCTTGATAATTATACGGACCAAGCGCATGAGGAGATAAAAGAGGAAAGTGGGGTGGTATATTATTCCTTTTATTGTACCTTCATAAGCAATTACTATTATAGTTTTAAATTCATTTTTACGATTTCTTTTACGGAAGTTTAGTCCAGTGGATTCATTATACCCATCAGTTATGGTGCTATTATGATCATGATAATAAATTTTATTTTTCAAACCAATTTGATAAAAGAAAAACCATTCCTCGGCTTGTTTTACATTTTTTAAAAATCTAATGTTATTTATATTTTTTGTTCTAATACAGTGAGTCGCATCACCCTTACATTTTTTTGAAATTAAGTAATCCCACGCGTATGAATACCATTTATCAGATTTTGGAAAGTCTGTAGTAGGAGTGCCGTCTTTAAAAGCACGATTTGCTATAAACCAATTGGCTTTACCTTTAGTTCTTATTAGTTCATAAAATGTTTCTAAACAGTCTGGAGCTAAAAAGTCATCATCATCAAGAAAAATAACCCAATCACTATGTATGGAAACTTCATCAAGTGCTCTATTTCTTGAATAATTCACTCCTTCATTTTTTTCATTTTTCACATATCTAATTCTAGGGTCGCTGATAGATTGTTCAAAAGGGAGGTAGTCACCCTCTGCTGGAGAGTCGTTAACAATAATCATTTCCCAGTCTGTATAGGTTTGATTTCGTAATGAATTAACAGCACGACTTAGTTTATCTGCTCTTTTGTATGTTGGAGTTATTATAGAAAATTTCATAAATTTTAAATTAAACCAAGAAGTTTTTTTAGGAAACTTTTTATTCCGAGAGATTCTGCGAGTTTTACTCCAAAACTATAAATACCGATTTTTTTGAAAAATTTATTTAATGGACTTCCCCAAGAATAATTCCAAAGATGAACTCCGAAAACATCAGATCCTAAATCTTGGCCATGC
>Ga0194060_10001675_pt1 | contig 15872 bp, 17 predicted proteins | sample SepL225m_MetaG_FD_163427 | JGI IMG/M metagenome (GOLD analysis project Ga0194060, IMG submission 163427) | Anoxic zone freshwater microbial communities from boreal shield lake in IISD Experimental Lakes Area, Ontario, Canada - Sep2016-L222-5m | ecosystem: Environmental > Aquatic > Freshwater >...
GTGTGAGATTTAATGATGAGGAAATCGATCTTTCACCAACCGAATATCGCCTTTTGCAGTTATTAATTGAAAAGAAAGGGCGAGTCCTCAGCAAGAAACTACTCTTAGATGAAGTCTGGGGAATCACTTTTGAATCTGAAAGTACTGTAACGGATACATATATTTCATACTTGCGCAAGAAATTTCACAGAGATGGCTTCGAAGGAATTAAAACAATTCGCGGTGTAGGTTTTCAAATCCAGGAGCCTAAACCAGGTTCATGAAGAGTAAAACACGGCAGATTCTTGCAACTGTCACGGTTACTTCTGTTCTCTCCCTCTTTATCGGAGGATTTGCAGTTTGGGACTCCTATAAATCAGAGTTAGCATTAATTGATGCGCACTTAAATGCAGTTGTATTAGAAATCAAAAATAACCCAAAAGACCCGATTACTGCGGCACTGCTCAGTGTTGACCAAAATAACTTCAACGTAACAGTCGCATTTAAAGCACCCACTGGTGAAATTGCAACTTTGAAAGAATCTAGAGATGCAATAATCGGAGAGACTAAAAAACTAAGAATTCGCTATGTCCCAATTCAAGAGGGTGAACAACTAGTCATCGCTGCATCGCTCTTTGATATTGATAGAAGTTTACAGAGGAATCTTTGGCGGCTACTTGTCTTCATTATTTTTGCAATAGCCCTTGCATCCTTTATCTCAATTCTTATTGGTCGCTCCGGCGCACTTGCATTCGAGCGATCTCAGCGCAAAAAGATGCAGGAGTTTCTAGGCGATGCCGCTCATGAGCTTCGAACACCGCTGACGGTGGTAAAGGGTTATGCCGAACTATTAAAGGGTAAAGCCTTAGATGCCAACCGTGAGGAGTTAGCATTTGATCGGCTGAACAGCGAAATTAAGCGGATGGAATCTCTTATCGCAGACTTATTAGTACTGGCCGAATTAGGGGAAGTGGATTTGGGAGAGTTTTCACAAGTTAATCTCTCAAAGTTGGTAATTGATAATGTCAAGGATTTCCAAGTCATAGCTCCACTGCATCACCTAGAACTAGCTGTTGATGAGGATGTATATGTTTACGGGTCGGAAAAGTATTTACAGCGCTTTATTGCTAACGCCCTCACAAATATCAGAATCCATACTGAGCAAACCGTTCCCGTACGAGTTGGTCTAAAAGAGGCTAAAGAGATTACGTTAATTATCGAAGATGGAGGGGCGGGACTGCCACCAGATTCTTATGGCGAAAAGGTTCAAGGGCTGAAGCGTTTTGATCGCTCTAGATCCCGCGAAACCGGTGGTAGCGGTCTTGGCATGAGCATTATGAGTGCCGTTATTGAGCGCCATAGGGGGGAACTGACTTTGAAGAAGAGCGAACTTGGCGGTTTGGCGATTGAAGTTCAACTTCCACGCACTTAGACTTATGCGGTGCTAACACTTCAAATAATACTTCTCGCAATCGTACCTTTGGCGGGTGTCTACTACATTAAATCCGTAAGAGGAATACACCAGAAAATCAACTCAAGATCCGAACAGAATTCACGGGAAATATTGGCCGCCACTAGAGCAACTAAAGCCGATCTTTTACAGTCATATCGTCAGACCGAGGCTTTTAATCAGCTTCTCGCACTCCTCAAATTCACTGCTCCAATTCCTCCCACACGCAATTGGGCAGCATCGCCCGATCTTCTATTAATGATTGTTGATTTAGTACGTACGCATAAGCCACGTTTAGTTGTAGAACTTGGCTCGGGAGTTTCAACGCTCATTGTTTCCAAGTCAGGGGCTAAAAAAACTATTAGCATTGATAATTCCGAGGAGTATGCAGTGATGACTCGCGCGATGTTAAAGGCTCATAGTGTCCGTGGAGTTGAAGTTCGTGTGGCAGAGTTAAAACCGCATGCTTTGGGCGTTGATTGGTATGACACAACTAAACTAACCAATCTCAAGGGCATCGATTTATTAATCATTGATGGCCCTCCTGGGGGTAAGAATCCAAATGCCCGTATGCCAGCTCTTAGTGAGCTAATTAAGGCGCTCTCATCTAGGGCAGTCATTGTCATTGATGATGTAAATCGCGATGGCGAACGCGCGCTAGCGGAGGCTTTTGCAAAAGCTCTACCTAATCATGTTCTTACTATTTATCCGCACGAAAAGGGCACTGCGATAATTTCGCCCAAATAAGCCATGGCCATTTCAATGGATGAAGCGCTTAAAGAAGCTTGCGCACACATAGTGGATACAAGCACGCTTGTGCGCGTCGTGCTATCAGGCCGGCGCAGGAATATGGCGACTGAGTTCGAGCGCATAGATATTCGCCCAGTAGAGATAAAGGGAGAAGTGCAGTTACAGCTAAGTCACAACGACGGTCGAGCGACAACAGTTAAGAATCTAAAACCAAACCCAGATGCCGTTTTACAATTACTAGAGAGCGGCTATGCAAATATTTTAATTGATCGCATAAATGGATCTATGACAGTTCGTATTTCTAAGAGTGGTGATGCCCACGTACATTTTGAAAAGAAAGCTCTAGAACAGGATTTGAGCCATGATAAGAAGAAACAACGCTTATTAGAGCCAAGTGATGCTTTTTTACAAGAAGTGGGAATTTCCGATCATAAAGGTGTCATTAAGCCATCAAAGCAAGATAAGTACATGCAGGTCGAGGAGTTCTTGCGTCTCCTAGCACCGGCATTAAATGCTGCCATCGAGGCAGGGCAGATTCATAAACCAAGTAAAGAGAATCCACTTTCAATCGTAGATCTTGGTTGCGGTCACGCATATTTAACTTTTGCCGCCCACCAGTATCTCCGCTCGATTGGAATTGACGTTAAAGTCACAGGAATCGATGTACGCACAGCATCAAGAGAGCGCAACAATGCGATTGCCGAAAAACTTGGCATCATGTCAACTATAAGTTTTCGAGCCGAAGAGATTGCGACTACGACCGCGCAGTTGGCCGATGTTGCAATTGCGCTACATGCTTGCGATACGGCAACTGATGATGCAATCGCTTGGGCAGTTAATGGAGGTGCAAAGCTTTTGTTAATTGCACCTTGCTGTCACCACGATATTCAGCGACAGATGGATGTAACTCCTGAACCGTGGGCAGCGCTGACTAAGTTTGGTTTGATGAAGGAGCGATTAGGCGATTTGTTAACCGATTCATTAAGAGCTCAAATATTGCGTATCGCTGGGTATCGAGTTGAAGTGATTGAATTTGTCGGCGGTGAACACACGCCCCGTAATCTCATGATTCGCGCAGTCAAAACTGGCGCGGCCCCTGAAGCCATTGATATTGCTAGATATCAAGAGATATGCGCGCAATGGGGCATCATGCCAGCCCTTGAGAAGAAACTTCCAACTCTCTTCATCGGTTAGACTCCACGCATGTCGAAAGTCCTCGCGTCTCTTCCAGTTGGCCAAAAAGTTGGCATCGCCTTTTCGGGTGGGCTAGATACCTCAGTGGCTGTTGCATGGATGCGCGCAAAAGGTGCAATTCCTTGCACATACACGGCCGATCTTGGTCAATATGACGAGCCTGATATCGATTCAGTTCCAGATCGCGCTAAAGAGTATGGCGCCGAAATTGCACGTCTTGTTGATTGCAAGAGCGCGCTAGTTGAAGAAGGGCTTGCCGCCATTGCCTGCGGAGCTTTTCATATTCGAAGTGGACTCAAACAGTATTTCAATACAACGCCATTGGGCCGTGCAGTAACGGGCACAATGTTGGTGCGCGCAATGCATGCAGACTCAGTTGAAATCTGGGGTGATGGTTCGACCTATAAGGGCAATGACATTGAGCGTTTCTATCGCTATGGACTTTTAGCTAATCCAAATTTAAGAATTTATAAGCCATGGCTAGATGCCGATTTCGTTAACGAGCTTGGTGGCCGTAAAGAGATGTCTGAATGGTTAGTTGCCAATGGTTTGCCATACCGTGACAGTACTGAAAAGGCCTATTCAACCGATGCCAATATTTTGGGTGCAACACATGAGGCCAAGAGTTTAGAAAACTTAGATACATCGGTTGAGTTAGTTCAACCGATTATGGGTGTTCGTTTTTGGGATCCATCAGTAAAGATTGATAGCGAAGATGTAACCATTAACTTTGTTCAAGGTCGCCCAGTTGCAATTAATGGCAAGGATTTCAGTGACGTTGTTGCACTAATGCAAGAGGCTAATGCAATTGGTGGCCGTCACGGACTTGGAATGGCCGACCAAATCGAGAACCGAATCATTGAAGCTAAGAGCCGCGGAATTTATGAGGCTCCAGGAATGGCACTACTATTTATCGCTTATGAGCGTTTAATAAGTGCAATTCACAACGAAGACACGATTGCTAATTACCATGCAGAAGGTCGTCGCTTAGGTCGCTTGCTATATGAAGGTCGCTGGTTAGATCCTCAAGCGCTGATGCTTCGCGAATCGTTGCAACGCTGGGTGGCATCGGCCGTAACTGGCTCAGTTACCCTGCGCATGCGTCGCGGCGATGATTACTCAATTATTAACACAACTGGGCCTGCCCTTAGCTATCACCCAGATAAATTATCAATGGAGCGCACCGAAAATGCAGCTTTTGGTCCCGTAGATCGCATCGGGCAGTTAACAATGCGCAACTTAGATATCGCCGATACTCGTGCAAAGTTAGAGATGTACCGTGCACAAGGCCAACTTGGCGATGGAGAATTTAAGTTAATCGGAGAACTCGAGTAAAGGATGACCATGAAAATCCATAAGAGGCTAGCAATTGCAGCGATTATTGCGCTGTCGATTACATCCCTAACTGCATGCGGAGGAAAAGATAAAGTGGCAGAAACAGCAGCAGTACCCGGACTTCCAGCAGTAACGGCCAATGCCGGTGCTGCACCAACTATTACTGCTCCAACAGGCACACCACCTGCAACATTGCAGACACAAGACATTATCGTAGGTACAGGTGCGCCAGTTCTAGCAACATCGACACTGACAGTTCAATACACGTTAATGAGTTGGTCCAATGGGAAAATTGTTGAGTCGTCATGGACTGGTGGACAGCCTGCGACTTTCCCACTCTCTGGCGTAATCGCTGGTTGGCAACAGGGCCTACCGGGTGCAAAGGTTGGAGGGCGACGTTTGCTCGTCATCCCAGCCGATCTTGGTTATGGACCAAATGGTTCAGGACCTATTGGACCAAATGAAACATTAATCTTCGTCGTCGACATCATTGGAGTCTCATAAATGAAACTACGTACATTTTTGGCCGAACTAGTCGGTACTGCAATTCTGGCAATGGCAATTGTGGGCTCAGGCATCATGGCCACCAACTTGACTCAAGATGTTGCGCTGCAACTATTAATTGTCTCGATTGCAACATTCTTGATTTTGGCAGTTCTTATTCAAATGCTGGGACCTATTAGCGGGGCACATTTCAACCCTGCAGTAACGCTCGTAACTTTCATCAATAAAGGAATCTCAGGCGTAACTGCTCTTAATTATTTAGTGACGCAAGTTATCGGCGCATTTATTGGTGTAGTTCTTGCTAATGTGATGTTCACTCTTCCAGCAATCGGGACTTCAACCCATGTTAAATCAGGCTCACGCCTGTTATTGAGTGAAGTCGTAGCAACTGCCGGCTTAATTCTTGTGATCCAAATGGTAGGTAAGCAAAATGAGGGTCGATTTGTACCCCTAGCGGTCGCAGGCTGGATTGGAAGTGCTTATTTCTTCACCTCCTCGACAACTTTTGCTAACCCTGCCGTAACCTTCGCGCGCGCTTTCAGCGATACATTTACTGGTATCAAGATGTCTTCAGTACCAGGATTCGTTATTGCCGAACTAGTTGGCGCAGTAATCGGACTTGGCATAGCCAAGGGATTGAGTAGTGAGCGCTAAGCCTTCAGTTCTATTTGTTTGTGTTCATAATGCCGGCCGCTCTCAAATGGCGGCCGGTTTTATGTCCGCACTATCTGTCGGCGCCGTAGAGGTTTTATCTGCGGGCTCTGCGCCGAAAGATTCGATTAATCCCATTGCAATTGCAGCGATGGCAGAAGTCGGTATCGACATCGCCGATAATGTGCCAAAAGTATTAACTCCAGAGGCAGTTCAAGCATCCGATGTCGTAATAACAATGGGGTGTGGTGATGCCTGTCCATTTTATCCTGGCAAACGTTATGAGGATTGGGTACTCGATGATCCTGCAGGACAAGGGATCGAATCGGTGCGAGTTATTCGTGATGAAATTAAGAAGCGCGTGGAAGCTCTACTTTCCGAGCTTTTATAGCTCCAATAGCAATCGGAGAGGGGCACCTCTCGCTTTTATTGTAGAAAAATCATTATCAAAGTCTTACCGTTTCTCCATATAAGTAAGGAATCTTGCTTAAACGGAGGGAAAAAAATGACTGGCTGGATTGCAGATTTCATGAACCATCCTGCAACGTATTTAAAATCAGGATGGTTACAAATTTCGGTAACAAATCTCATCGTAATTCTTTTAATGCTTACGATTTTCGCTTGTGCAGTTCTTATCCCATTTCCTAAGGATAAGGATGGTCATAAAAAATGAGCGAAATGTGGACAGCTAAGCTGCGCAACAAGTGGCAGAAAGAACTTCCTATTGAAAAACTTCTACCCGATGATCAGCCAGCATATGTTGGATCATGGATATATGTCTTTGGTGTCTTAACACTTTCAGCCCTTGCCATGATTATATTTTCCGGATTGATTTTGGCATTTGAAGGTCCAGCTTGGTATCACACATCTGATGCCGGAAAATTTACAAATAGTCTGCACTTCTGGAGCGTTCAATTGTTCTTCGTCTTCATGGTCATTCACCTATGGGGTAAGTTCTGGATGGCAGCTTGGCGTGGAAATCGTTTTGCAACTTGGGCAACTGGGGCTGTGGCATTTATTGCATCTATCGCAACGGCATTTACTGGTTACTTAGTCCAGACTAACTTTGACTCGCAGTGGATCTCATTTGAAGCTAAAGATGGCTTTAACTCAATGGGTATTGGAGCCTGGTTTAACGTAACAAATCTTGGCCAAATGCTTTTGCTTCACGTTGCGTTTCTACCACTGATCTTAGGAGTTATAACAGTTGTCCACGTTTTGATGGTTCGAAAGCGCGGAGTTGTTCCACCTATTGATGCCGAACCTTCATCAGTTAGTGAGGTAGGACGATGAAAGCACCTAGTGATTCAAAACGCGCCTTTGATGCCGCCCCTTGGAAAGGCCCAACTAAGCGTTATGACATTGTTAAAGAGGGAACCATTGCACTTGTTTTTGTGGTGGTTCTAACGATTATTCTCTCTCTATTCATGGGTTCACCCGATGACACCCCACTTACATTTAAGGGCTGGGCGATTAGCAATCCAGATAATTTGTATGCCACAACGGTTCAAGAACTTGCCGGAACAAGTGGCAGTGCAACCTATGGTGGGCCTTATGACAACGCATCAAGTGGATTAAATGTTGGACCGCTGTGGCTTCAAAAGTGGGCTGGCGTCACTCACCCTATTAATTCGGCAAATGATTTTGTTATCGCTCCATTGAGCACACAGATCACATCACTTGAAATTGCTAATGCTCTTGCAACGTGGAAGAGCGCAACTGATACGCAGAGGCACGATTGGGCTACTGCATATGATGATGCAATTACTAAAGTTGAGGGCAAGTTAAGTGATGTACCAGCTGGGGCATATGGCCCAGTGCCAGCCCTTGCTAAGGGTCTAACTGATATGGCTAAGGACGGCGCATTAGATGCCGCGCTCTTGTCACAAGGTGGCTTCTTCCAGACCGATAATACAAAGCAGATCTTATTCTTTGGCGATGGTTCCTACTTAGATGATGCAGGTACCACTGCAAATCTTCAAGGTGGAACCTGGGGCATGATGAATGAGACGGGTCGTTATCCAGGTCAGGCCTGGTTATGGCTCTACTCATTCTGGTATCAAATCCCACCATTTAATAATGAAGAGTCAAAGCCAATTGGTGCCAATGCTGATGCATACATTATGTACATCATGGGCGTGCTTTCGCTGGGTCTAGTTTTGATACCAATAATTCCAGTAATCAAAACACTCCCAATGCGCATTCCAATTCAACGTGGAATCTGGCGTCAGTACTATGAAACACAAGGGATCAAGCGCCGCAAGAAGTAAGGCGCTACTTTGAGGCGGGCGAGGAGAAATCCTCGCCCGTTCTTGTTGGAAAAAGAAATTAAAGCGTTTGGCCGCGCTCTAATTGATGTGGCCACTCAATCTTTACACCGAGTTTTTCAGCGGCATTCAGCGCCCAGCGAGGGTTACGGATCATTGCTCGGGCAAGGAAAACAGCATCGGCCTCACCCGTTTCGATAATGTATTTGGCTTGCTCAGGTTCGGTGATTAATCCAACGGCTGCCGTCATAATTTTGGCCTCGGCGCGAATTGCTGCAGCAAATGGAACTTGGAAACCCGGGGTAGCTTTAATGGGAGCGTTGTGAACATTGCCACCAGTTGAAACATCGATTAGATCAACGCCAAGGGCTTTGAGTTGAGTGCATAGTTCAATCGAATCAACTAAGTTCCAGCCTCCATCTTCCCAATCGGTTGCTGAGATTCGTACAAATAGGGGAGTGCTTGCAGGAATAGCTGCCCGTACTGCCATCACGGTTTCAAGCAAGAAGCGAACTCGATTTTCGAAGCTTCCGCCATATTCATCGGTGCGCGTATTGGCAAGAGGTGAATAAAACTGGTGTAACAAGTAACCGTGAGCGGCATGAATTTCGACAAGGTCAAAGCCAACGTCTACAGCGCGCTTAGCAGCTGCCGCAAAATCCTGGGTGAGCTGATGGATCTCATCGACTGTTAAGGCGCGTGGCTCTGGATATCCATGGAATGCAATTGCTGATGATGAGACACTCTGCCAACCGCCTTCTTCAGCGCTTGCCATTCTGTGATCATCCCAAGGTCGCATCGTGGAACCTTTACGGCCAGCGTGGGCTAATTGAATTCCCATTTTTACATTGTGCGAGTGGGCAAATTCGATCATCGGCTTAAAGGCGCTAGCATGTTTATCGTCGTTAATTGTTGGACAGGCAATTGAGATTCGACCCTCTGGTACTACTCCAGTTGCCTCGACCATTATTAATCCCGGGGCACCCGTTGCAAATGCATTCAAGTGCGCACTGTGCCATTGGCCAACTAAACCATCGACTGCAGAATATTGGCACATTGGAGAGACCCACACGCGATTGTGGAAAGTAACGGAACCAATGGTTAATGGGGAAAAGAGAGTATTCATAACGTGAAGTCTACGGCTATTTTCTAGTTAGCTAAACGTCTTAAACCATTCAAGGGCCTCGGGATTGGCTAAAGCATCGACATTTCGAACTTCGCGTCCATTAATAACATCGGCAACTGCGAGTTCAACTAATTTATTTGATTTAGTACGCGGTAAAGCGGGTGCGACCACGATTAAATCAGGGACGTGGCGCGGGCTAGCTTGGCTCCGAAGTGCGCTCTTGACTGCTTTCTCGGTATCTTGCGTGAAACTCATTCCTGGCTTTACTACAACAAATAAAACTACGCGAGTATCACCCTCCCAATCTTGGGAAACTGCCATAGCTTCTAGAACTTCAGGGAAAGTTTCAACGACTCGGTAAATTTCAGCAGTACCGATGCGAACCCCCTTTGAGTTAAGCGTTGCATCGCTTCGACCAAATAAAGTAAATCCACCGGTCTCTGATTTGGAAGCGAAATCTCCATGTGTCCAGACGCCAGGAAAGCCTTCAAAGTATGCTGCTAGATATTTTTTATTATCAGCATCTCCCCAAAAACCGAGTGGCTTGGATGGAAACGGAACGGTACAAACGAGTTCGCCCTTTTCTCCTATTGCAGCTGATTTTCCTGATCCATCAAAGACATCGGTAGCCGTTCCTAAACATGGGCCCTGAAGTTCGCCGCGATAAACCGGTTGAGTTGGAACACCTGCAAGAAAACAGCCGGCAATATCGGTGCCACCCGACATGGAGGCTAAATGCACATCTTTTTTAATGCTTTGGTAGACATAGTCAAAGCTTTCAGGGGATAGAACCGATCCGGTGGATGCAATTACCCTGATAGTAGATAGGTCATGAGTTTGCGCTGGAACTACGCCCTCTTTATGGGCTGAATCGATGAATTTAGCCGAGAGCCCCAAGAAATCTAACTTCTCTTGTTGGGCAATATCAAAGACACGCGAAGATGTTGGAAACATTGGCGCACCGTCAAATAAAACAATAGTGGCCCCGCGGCCAAGTGCCATAGTTAGCCAATTCCACATCATCCAGCCGCAGGTTGTGAAGAAGAAAATCTTTTCAGTGGCGTGGAGTTCGAATTGATATAACAGCTCAGCTAAAGCTTTAAGCATGGCCCCCGCACCGCTATGAATAATGCACTTAGGCTTGCCAGTAGTACCCGATGAGAAAAGAATAAAACCTGGGTGATCAAATGGCAGTGGAGTAAAATCTAGGGGCGCACCTATGAACGGTTCTATCCACGCTGCGAACTCACTGATGCGCACTGTTTTATTCAGCGTTGGTAGAAGTTTTTCAATCTCGGGGATTTTTGGCGTGCAATCAAAGAATTTACCGTTGTATTGATATGAATCGGCTGCCAGTAACATTTTGGGCTCAATTTGGCCGAAGCGATCTTGTACGGCGCCTGGGGCAAAATCAGGCGATGCCGTAGAAACAATCGCCCCCATGCTTAAAGCTCCGAGCGCGAAAATGATTGTTTCAGTAACGTTTGGAACCCATGCAACAACGCGATCGCCTTTAACTACACCCGCTGCCTTCATCGCTGCAGTCGTTGCACCTACTTGGGCGCGAAGTTGGGCCCAAGTAGTCTCAGTTCGTGTTCCATCTTCAAGAAGGGAAACAATTGCAACATCGCCATCACGGCCTTTAGATAATAGATTTTCGGCAACATTTAAAGTTGCATCGCTAAAAAAGCGTGAAGAGATAAAGTCTTTCCCTGGTGTATAAAATCGAGATCCCTTATTGCCAATTATTTGGCAGTCATCCCAGGCCCTTGACCAAAAAAGCCCTGGATTCTCAATCGACCACTTGTGTAATTCGGCATATGAATTCAAACCGAGATCTACTTGTAAGCGAGCAACTGCCGTACCGCTTGTATCGTGCGGTTGCCAGAGCGGAGTACTCATCGAGATTTCTTAGTTATCGCTCGTAAGCGAAGGCGATAGTAAGCACCTGATAAACCACCGGGTGCAAACATGACCACGAAAATAAAGAGAAGGCCTAAAACAAATGCGGGCTCAGAAATTGGGCCACCGATCCATTTAGGGATTGTTTTAAACGCCTCTTGTTGAGTTAAATCCTGCATACGTGTTGTTGCAATTGAGTAAAAGATGCCACCAATGACTGCGCCCCATCGAGTAACTGCGCCACCTAAGACCACCATAAGTAAGAGACTAATGGTGACTCCAGCATCGGCAAAGCGGGGAGCCGCACTACCTGCAGCAAGGAGCATGACATCGCCGAGGAGGGCAGCAAGGGCGGCACTGATAACAAAGGCTAGGAGCTTAAATCGCTGAGTGTTTAAACCCAAAACCTGCACGCGAAGTTCGTTATCACGAAGGGCGGCAAAAACTCGGCCCGCTGAGCTTTCAGTAACCCACCAGATGATGGCGTAAGTAAGGATGAGGGCGGCTAAGGCGCTCCAGTAGATAAATTTCGTATTAGCAACGCTTATCCAAAAACTTGGAATTCGATCGGCATTTAGAGCAATTCCATTTTCTCCGCCAGTTAAGTTAAAGAAGTTACGTTCGAGAATCACGTGGCCAGCCTCGCCAAAGGCCAAGGTAACCATCGCGAAAGTAATTCCAGATGTTCGAAGTGATGCCGCACCTACTAATAGCGCGAGGAAGGCGCTGACGGCGATTGAAATAAGCCCAGCTAGCCACCAACTGACAACATGATGATTAATTAGTATGCAGGTTACGTAGACACCCGTTGCAAAATAGAGTGAATGACCAAAAGATAAAAGCCCAGTGAAACCAAAGAGGAGATCGTATGTAAGTGCTAAACCGCCCCATAAAAATGCAACTGCCATGGTTTGTTGCAGACCTGGCCTGCTAAGTGGATTGCCTCCAAGCATTGGTGCTAGCGCCAGTAGAGCGATTAAGAGGCCAAGGAGTGGACGCGAGTATTTCCAACGTAGCATTATGCACGCACCTTACCGAGAAGACCTTGAGGCCTAATCAGCAGGACAACTGCCAGCAAAATTACAACGACGAAGTCGCCCAGGCCAGTTGCATAATAATTAGCGAACTGGCGAATGACGCCGATCATCATTGCCGCCAAGAAACTGCCTGGGACCGATCCCATGCCACCAATTACAACGACTATAAAGCCGTAGATAAGGTATGTACCAGCGATTAAAGGTGAAACGCCGTTTGAGTAAACCGAGACCAATACTCCGCCAACGCCTGCAGCAAATCCGCCAAGGAAAAATACGGTGCTAAAGGCGCGCTGGACATTAATGCCGAGGGCATTGACCATGTTTCGATTTTCAACGCCAGCACGGATTATTAATCCAATGCGCGTGTACTTAAGCAGCGCCCAGTTGCCTACCAATAGCAAAACCGCTGTAGCGATATAGACCGCGCGATCGGCTGGAATCCTTGCCCCGCCTATGGTGATTGCCGTTGAAAACCATACTGGGGTAGGGAACATTCGAAGATCATTGCCAAACCAACCGCCAAGAACAGCGCCAACGACGAGTGAGACACCAACTGTGACAAGGGCTTGATCAATATGTCGCTCATATAAACGAGTAATAAGTAACTGCTCAATCAATAAAGCAAATAATCCAGCAGCCAGACCGCCAACAATCATCGCAAAAATGAATTTAGGTAGGGTTATGTCAAAGCCCATCTTGCTTGCAATCCAGTAACCCACAAATGCACCAACGGTCAAGAAACTTCCATGGGCAAAGTTAAGAACTCCCATTAGACCATAGATGAGCGAAAGACCCGATGCAATAAGGAAGTACAAAGCACCTAGACCTATGCCGGTGATTCCAATAAGAATAAAAGTATCCATTTACTTATGGCCCCCGCTCACACCTAACATCTGATGTACCCATGCAGGGTCGTCTAGATTCTCGGGTCCACCTTGAAAAATTACACGACCCTGATCGATAACCACGACGTTATCTGCGATCCGCTTAACTAATGCCAAGTTTTGCTCAACTAAAAGCATTGTGCTCGCGTGGGCAATTTTGGCCAATGCGTTAGCTACCTCAGTAACTAGCTTTGGAGCAAGGCCTTTCGTAGGCTCGTCTATAAGTAAAATCTCATTTTTGTTGAGCATGGCTCGAGCTATGGCGACCATCTGTTGTTGGCCTCCTGAGAGGGAGCCAGCTAATTGGGCGGCGCGCGAATCTAACTCCGGGAATAGTTCGAAGATAGTCTTCAAGGCGTCGTCATTATTTTTGGAGCGCGATGCTAAAGCCAAGTTTTCGCGCACAGATAGGGTTGAGAAGATTTCACGATCTTCGGGAACATAAGCGACACCAGATTGAGCAATTTTATAGGTTGGCATGCCAATAATTTCTTTTCCATTTAACTGTACTGAGCCAGTACCGGAATAAAGGCCTAAAATTCCCTTTAATGTTGTTGATTTGCCAACACCATTTCGGCCCAGCAAGGCTGTCACTTTGTGGGCAGGTACGTCAAAGGTCACACCATGCAAGATGTGAGACTCATTTATCTTTACGTGTAAATCCTTAACCGTTAGAGCGTTCACAATGCCTCCCCAATATATGCAGATTGCACGATTGGATTGTTAATTACATTCGTCGGCGTATCGACAACAAGGAGCTCTCCATAATTTAAGACTGCAATTCGATCAGCCAAACCTAAAATGACTTCCATATGGTGTTCAACAATAAGCACGGTTTTATTGTGGACTGTAGAAAGAGAGCGGATAATTTCAACAAGCTCTGGGACATTTTCGACACTCATGCCGGCCATAGGTTCATCCAACAAAACAATCTCGGATTTTGAAGCTAACACAATGGCAATTTCTAATCGGCGCTTATCGCCATGAGATAAAGCGCCAGCACGTTGCATGGCGTAGTTGCTCAAACCAACCTTTTCTAAACACTCTTTGGCATGGTTAACAACGTCAGGAAATTTATAAGCATTCTTAGTCAAATTCATTGATTTCCCATTGGCGGCTTGTGCAGCAATGCGTACGTTTTCTAAGCACGTTAAATTTACAAAGACGCTAGAAGTCTGAAAAGTGCGGGCGATACCTGCTTGCGCGCGCTCATGCGGGGCTAAATCCGTGACATCTAGCTCTCCGATAAGAATCTGCCCGCGTGATGGCTTGCGAATTCCACTGAGAAGATTAAAAAAAGATGTTTTTCCGGCTCCATTTGGGCCAATAATTCCTAAAGTTTCATTGCGAAAGACAGAGAGTGAAATACCGTCAAGAATCTTTGCTCCGCCGATATCTAGCGATAAATCGGTAACGCTCAAGGCGGAAATCAATGCAGGAACTCCTTAATTTAATGGGCTCAATATATAAAGAACCCCAGTGTATTTCTACACTGGGGTTCTATTACTTATATGTCGTGTATTACTTACCTACGCCAGAAATGGTCTTTTGCAGTACAGGGACATAACCTGTTGCAGTCTTAGTCAGACCAACAAGGAACATTGGCTGAATAAGTAGGTGGCTAGTTGCACTGACTGTCATCAAGCCCTTAACTCCGACCCATGAGTAGCCCTCTAGGTTGCTAATCATTTTGTCAACGTTCTGGGATGTATTGCCTTTTAGTGCTTGGACAATCATCTTGGCAGCATCGGCACCAGTTGAGGTGAACAGATCCTGAGTCTTCTTGTTTGCTACAAACCATGCGGCCATATCAGAGGCTGCTTGTGACTTACCGGCACCTGCGAAGTAGCTATTAGTCATGATCGCGCCAGCACCTTCGAAAAGAGTTCCGTAGATGTTATATGTGGCAGCTCCAGCAAGACCTGTAATTGGCTTTGACTTAGCAAACACGCCCTGAACCTTAAGGGAGGTAAGCATTGCGCCTGCTGTTAGAGCATTTGACCATGCGATGAAAATGTATGTTCCATTAGCATCGGATGCTTTCTTTGAAAATGGAGTGAAGTCAGATGTTGATGTTGGAACTTTGACTTCTTCAAAAATTGCGCCCTTTGGACCCATTAATGCGCGTGCTGCTGCAATGTTTCCGGCACCGAAAGCATTATCTTCAACGAAGAGAATAACTTTCTTGCCATTGATTGGCTTAACGCCAGCAAGTGGGGCTAAATCTTGCGTTGATGAGTTACCTGAGCGGAATACATACTTGTTTGCGGCCGATGTAACTGCATCGTTCTTTGCTGGACCTGAGATGTAGAGAACCTTGTTCTGTGCAGCTAGAGGTCCAAGAGTTAGTGCAACTCCCGATGATGCGGTTCCGACAATAATCTTTGTTCCATTACCGACCATGTCTTTAAATGATGCAGTGGCAGATGCAGGATCTGCGGCATCATCTTTAGTAGTTACAACGAGCTTTGAGCCGTTGATCGACATTTTTCCACCTGTGTAATAGTTCAGTCCCCATGCAAGGCCATCGTTGTATGCAAGGCCATACGATCCAAGAGGTCCAGATGTTGATGTGATTACACCAATTTTAATATCGCTTGCTGCTTGTGCTGGTGCCATGCTTGGCATGACAACTGCTAGGGAGAGTACTGCTACTCCCAAACGTGCTAGTGAGCGCTTGCTCATAGGGTTTTCTCCTCATTTATAGTCGAAGCCAAATCGAGGGATGGCTTTCTAATGGAGAAATCTACCCTCATGGAGTTATCTCAAATGACCGCCTCGGCAACGGTTTCA
>Ga0194060_10001676_pt1 | contig 15871 bp, 10 predicted proteins | sample SepL225m_MetaG_FD_163427 | JGI IMG/M metagenome (GOLD analysis project Ga0194060, IMG submission 163427) | Anoxic zone freshwater microbial communities from boreal shield lake in IISD Experimental Lakes Area, Ontario, Canada - Sep2016-L222-5m | ecosystem: Environmental > Aquatic > Freshwater >...
GGGGAGATTCCGTATCAGGATGCGATCACCCCCCCTCTCCCGCTCAGGGAGAGGGGGCTGGGGGGTGAGGGTCGTCCGGCAGTCAACCGAATTGGCAATAACCCTGCGAGAACCGGGGGCCGACGAGCGCTTGCGGTGGGGCTCACCGGGTTGCAGCTCGCCTTCTTCGTTATCACCAACCAGCCGATCTACCGCCACGTGGAGTACGCCGGGGCGCTGGATCAGTTGGGCGCGCTGGCAGCTAGGTTCACGCCCGGTCGCGACGTGCTGCTGCTGCGTGGCGGCGACGCGATCTACGCCGACGCTCGCGATGTGCCTGACCTGGTGGTTACTCCCCTGCGCTTCGTCTATGGGCTAGACGCCTTCACCGTGAAGAGCAGCCGTCCAGGGAGCTACGCCGCCGATCTAGCCGCTGAGGTGGCCCACTGGCAAGCGCGGGGTCGCCAGGTGTACGTGATGCTCAGCGCCAGCGGGGCCGGATTCGCCCTGCCGGGCTATCGGCTGGAGCCGACGGACAGCTTCACCCTTAACATCCCCGAGTTCGAGCAACTCACCAACCAGAAGCCGCGTAATGTCGCACAGCTCAACCTGCCCTTCCAGATCTACCGGGCGGTGCCGTCCACTCCCGGCGTACTGGGCACCGCGCCCCTCCCCCTGGCCCCCAACGACTTCGTGGCCCAGGTCACGGGGTTCTACCGGCCTGAGGCGCGGGCCGACGGCAGCAGCTACGCATGGACGAACGGTGACGCGCAGTTGCGCCTCGCTTGGCCCGCCGGTGCCACCGCGCAGACGGTGCGCCTGACCCTGGCTGGCGGCACACGCCCCGATCAGATCGGCCCAGCCGCCGTGTGCATCTCGGCCCAACCCGAGGTCGGCGTCTGGCCCGGAGTGTCGGCCACCGCCGTGGAACTCGGCTGTATGCCCGTCAGCGCAACGCCGACCGAGTACGCGGTGCGCCTCGACCCCGCCGCCCTGCCGCCCGCCCCCGGCGGCACCCTGCTGCTGCGCATGACCAGCGACGCATGGGTGCCCGCCGCCGAGGACTCGCGCCAGACCGACCAGCGCGCCGTTGGCGTGCAGTTCGGCGGATTGACGGTCGCGCCGTAGACAAGGTTTGTGTCAGCTTTACAGTTTGCAGCCGGGCAGCCCTCACCCCCTGCCCCTCTCCCTCACGGGGAGAGGGGAGATTCCTCACCAGGACGCATCCGACTCCCCCTCTCCCGCTCAGGGAGAAGGGGCTGGGGGGTGAGGGCTAGAACTCGTGAGTCGCCCGCACCCATATCAGGGAACCTCGTAGACCAGAAACGTCGGCCCACGGCCATCAGGGAAATCTGGCCCCACAGCCAGCGGGCGCGGGTTTGGGCCGAGGAACGGAGCCAGATCGGCACGCTCCTGATCGATAAAGTAGCCCGAAATCAGAAAGCGGTCGCCCGGCTGCGGTGGGGCCGACGGGGTTGCGCCGTCAAATGTCTCAATGCCCAGGCCGGAACTGAGGTAGGCGAACGTGTCGTTTTCTGCAACATCACGCGGCACATAGATCCGCCTGCCCGCCTGCGTCGTGTCGCCCACATACACACCCATCTGGCTCTGCACCGCGTAAAATCCCAGGAAGACGGCAGGGTTTGGTGGCATGAGCGCAAAGTAAACCCTCGCGTTCATCACGATAACCAGGGCGAGGATGATCGGCACGCCCAATCTAAGTGGCCTGATCCTGGGAGCGACGCTGCCGAGCAGGCGGGCCAGTTCCACTGCGCCCAGGGCCGCAATGAGGCAGGCCAGCGGTGCCGCGCCAAACGAGCGCATGGCGTGCGGCGCATCGACGGCCAGTGCGCTTGGCAGTAGGCTCACTGCCAGCGCCCCCAGCACAAAGAGGCTGCGCCAATCGCTCAGGCGGCGCAGCAGCGCGGCGGCCCCGGCCAGAAACAGCAGGCCGGTCACATAATCGAGCATAGGACGACCAGGGGCGTGGTGGCGGCCATTCAGATCGCCCTGGACGTTGACCATCAGCAGGTGCCGCCGCAGAGTCTCGTCGAGGGTGGTCAGTGGCGCGATACCCCGCAGGGCGTCCGGGCTCAGCAGAAAGACGTCGCTCACCCGGTTGTTGAAGGCGGCGGGCTGACTCAGGGCGTAAGCGGCGAGCGGGGCGACGGAGATCACAAGGCCGAGGACAATCGCCAACGCGCCAGCCAGCCAGCCCCGCCAGGCACGCGGAGCCTGGAGTAGAATCAGCAGAGCCAGCCCCGCGCCAATCAGCGGCACCACCCGCCCGGTGTGGTAGGTCTGCACGGCGAGACCGATGCAGATGCCGGAGAGCAGGCCGGTGCCGACGCGCACAACCGGACGGCGCGGCCCACGTGGCCGCAAACAGACATCGAGCAGCCACCAGCCGCTCAGGCTGAAGAGCGGGTCAAAGACCGTGGGGAACGAAAATCGGCTGATGCTGATATGCCAACTCGAAGCGGCCAGCAGCAGCGCGGCCAGCAGGCCGATCACCCGCCGACCGCTCAGCCGGGCGGCGAGCGCGTAGAGCGGCAGCACCGTCAGCGCGCCAGCCAGCGCCGTCACCAGCCGCATCGTCCAGACATGGACGCCGAGCAACTTGATTGCCGTGGCAAAGAAATAGAGCGTGAGCGCGGGCATATTCACCCGCCCCTCGTCGATATACACCGGACGGTAGAGCGGATCGCCGTTAATACGAAGGGCGGCCAGCCCGTGGCGGGCCTCGTCGCGCCAGAGACCAAAAGGCAGACCATCGATGTGGTAGAGGCGCAGGCCGAGGGCGAGGGCGACGATCATGCCGAGCAGTATGGTGGCCTGACGCCGATTCACGTCCCCTGCCGGTGCCCCGAGTCCCGCGCCCAGGCCGCTGGGCGAGACAAGCAGGAGGAATAGGCCGACCAGAGCCAGTGCAATCGCCGGGCCAACAAGAACCTGGCTATTCAATAGACCCTGGCCCACAGCCAGCAACCCCAGGCCACTGACCGCGATCAGCCCGCTGGGGACGGGCATCGCCCGAATCGTCGCCCAGCGCCAGGGAGCCAGGGCAGCGATACCGAGTAGTAAGCTCAACAGACCGAGCGCCCAGGGTGTTGGCGGAAGCGCCCACGCCAGACCGTAGGGATCGCTCCATGCCCAGCCAGCCAGGGCAACGCCAAGAACCGCAATAGTGGCCGGAGCAAGAAACGTGGGAAGGTGTTCGGCCTGTGGATAAACCAGGCGCACGAACCAGGCGGCACCGGCTGCGGCCAGCCCAACCGCCCAGCAGAGCAGCAGGCTGCGAACCAGCACGTCGGCCAGATCTTCCTTCAGCGGCGCAATGCGTACCCAGTCAAGAGGTAAGCCAAGCGGTCGATAGTCGCGGGCGGTGTCGTTCGCCCCCGGCTGGCTCATGGTGCTGACCAGATCAATCCGCTGTGCCACCCCGGTGAGGGAGGAGGCTGCGCCAGGCGGCAGCAGCACGTGATAGAGTCGCCAGCCCGGCACCACATTAAATGTGGCGAAGCGCGTCGTACCGTGCGACAGGCCGACCTGCGGAGTGCCCTGGGCCACCAACCGCTCACCGCTCAGCCGCAGCGTGAGCTTGGTGGCGTCGGAGGATGCGCCGTGGAGCAGCATACGAGCATGGGGGCCACTCCAACGGAAGATCGCATCGTGGCCTGACTCGGGCGCATAGAATCCCCACAAGACGCGTGTGGCAGAAGATCCGCGCGCGTCAACCCGCAGCGGCGGCGCAGACGCGAGGGCGGTTATGAGCAGAGCAAGCAGCGTCAGTAGTAGAAAGGCAAAGAGGACAAACCTGCGCAGCTCACGACCTGGAACACGTGTGAGGGAAGACATCGATCACTTACGCTCGCCAAGAATGGCGGCGCTATGGTGCGGGCTGAGGACATCGGCGAGGCGACGTGAGAACTGGGGGAAGCGGCGCAGGCCACTGCGGTGCAGAATCACCCGCAAGAGAACGCCCAGCGTAGCCAGACCATACACAACCGAGCGTTGGAAGTTCACCGACGACGCCTCGGCGAAGTAGCGGGTCGGCACCGCGATCTCGCCGATGCGGAAGCCATAGAGGACCGCCTGAGCGATCATCTCCGTGTCGAAGACAAAGTCATCGGAGTTCAGCAGGAAGGGCACCGTCTCGATCATACGACGGTTATAGGCGCGGAAGCCAGTGTGGCACTCCGAGAGCCGCAGGCCCAGGGCAGCGTTCTCGCAGATCGTCAGTACACGGTTCGCCACATACTTCCAGGGCGGCATCCCGCCGCGCAGCGCCGGGTTGCCGCGCTCGCCGGACGTGCGCAGCAGCCGCGAGCCCAGCATCATATCGTACTCGCCGGACAGGATCGGCGCGATCAGCGCCGGGATGCGCGTCGAGTCGTACTGGTAATCGGGGTGCAGCATCACCACCACATCGGCCCCGTCCCGCAGTGCCTCGATGTAGCAGGTTTTCTGGTTGCCGCCGTAGCCGCGATTCTGGATATGCGTCACCACATCCATGCCCAGATGACGGGCAATCTCCACCGTCTCATCACGCGAGACATCGTCAACCAGGATGATGTGATCGATAATGTCATGCGGAATGTCGCGGTACGTCTGTTCGAGCGTGCGAGCGGCGTTGTAGGCTGGCATGACCACCACGATGCGCTGCGCTGCCATAGGGAACCTTGCTGTGCGGTTAAACCATACGCTGGCAGCGATTATAGCAGAAAAGCTAGGTGCGCTGAACCTCCCGGTGGGGGTGTTGCAACGTCAGCCTCACCCCCTGCCCCTCTCCCTCACGGGGAGAGGGGGCTAGGGGGTGAGGGCTGAGCGGCGGTAGATTCGTTTAACCCTGGGTTCCCTACTGCTCCTTCGGCACTAGCCGCTCAATCCGGCGGCGGATGCTCAGGGCGAGCATAAATGCGATGGGTGAGAATGCCGCCACGCAGAGAAATATCCCCAGCATCACGTAGTCGCTGAGTGCGACATCCTCCTGGATGGTAACGATCTCGCGGTAGGGGTCATCGTTGGGTGCCTGCCCAACCGTAACGTCGGACGTAAGGCTGGCCGGGACGAGATCAGCGGCGCGCATGCGGGTGAGGTAGGGTGCGCCCCCCAGCAGCGCGGCAATATCGCCTGCGGGTGGCGGATCAAGGCTGCTCAGCGGGTCGGCGAAGATGGTTGGGAGATTTGTCACCTGGCTGCGGTGGGCGCTGAGGACGAAGAGATCCACGCCCACGGGCCGGTCAGCGAGCGCGCCGAGGCGCATGGGGTACACGGGTGCCCCGGTGTAGCGCATGCGCAGCGGAGCCATAGACCCTTCAGGGTCGCCCGCGTTGCGCTTCACGGCGACGAACGTCCAGCCATCGGCCACATATGCCTTCAAGATCGGCTGGGCGGCGGCGGGGATGACGTAGCCGTTCTCGGTAAGCCATGTTTGCAGAGCCACCGGGTCAGCGGCGGCCACGGTGGCAACCGTGAATCCACCGAGGGTCTGCTGGTCAAGGACACTCACGCCAGCGGTGAGGGGCGGGGTACCACCGACCGCATCCATGCCACGCGTGCGCCAAACATAGCGGATCTTGCGCTCGATGCGGGGCTGTGTGGCCCCGGACAGGTAGCTGAACAAGCCATCACCACCGGCGGGCTGGTCTACCGTAGGTGCAGCGGGGACAGGGAAGATCACGGCGGCATGGGGGGTTGCCTCGCTCAGATCCACGCTGATGATGAGTTGCTGGTTGGTGCCATCGCTGATCAGCAGGGCGCGCTCGAAGGTGATCCGCGCCGCAAGTGGCAACCCGCAGGCGCGGGACACTCCTGGCACCAGGGCAATCATGATCGCCACGATCATGACTATGTAGGGGCGAAGCATGTGGAATTGGCTCTTTGCGCCAATTCCACATGCTTCGCCCCTACTTCTTTCTGTCACCCGCATACATCACCCTCATTGTCATCTTCTGATCATCTGCTGTAAGGTTACCGTAATAGACGCAGCTTGTTTGTTGAAGTTTCGATCCGTACTATAGCACCATAGCGTCATCCAGCCAACGCGGCGAGTTTCTCCTCCACGATTAAATCCAATACTTTACGAATAAGGAGTCTGTCGCCGCTCAGCCCTCACCCCCCAGCCCCCTCTCCCTGAACGGGAGAGGGGGATCCGGAGGCGTCCTGTTGAGGAATCTCCCCTCTCCCCGTGAGGGAGAGGGGCAGGGGGTGAGGGGGCAAGGTCGGCTTATTCGAAAAGTATTGCTATTAAATCGCCATAAGAGCGGTGGAGTTATGCTCGCCACGACTCACCCTGTCGCTTGTCGCGAGGGTTGGATTTGCTGTCTCCTCAATGTGGCCCTGGGGGAAAGGAGTTGTTTTATATGTGACGGCCACAGCAGCAGGCGACCATATGCCTGCACTGTATATTAACAGCGCATAAGGGAGTGAGGAACACCCATGATTCGCAAAAACAGTAAATTATATGTCGCCATAGGACTGTCACTGTCGCTGGCGACCGTACTCGGCTTCTTCGCCTATCGCTCTTCGGCTGCGGGCGCCGGTGCCCTGATGTTTGTCCAGGGGCCGATTGTTGCCACCTGTGAGCAGACAGGCCAGGTTGTGCAGGGAGGCTACCAGGGTTCGAACTTCGGCCTGGAGCTCCAGCAGTTCTGGCCGAATGAGCCGGTCTCCATCTCGTTCACGTTCCCCGATGGTCGCGTACTCAGTCCGGTGGTCGCCAGCATCAGCGACAAAAACTCGCTCCAGAACCCGGTGACGAACTTCAGCTATAACGGGGTGGATATTCCAATCAACGGACTCGATGGCGTGATCGATATGCCAGCGAATTTCCCCTGGATCGCCTCCACCGATAGCGGCGGCGACTACTACTACCCCTTCCTGGCGACTAACAAGTGGGCCTACGGCTGCTACACCTTCACCGCCCACGGCCTCCAGAGCGACCGCCAGGTTGTGACTACTTTTGTGGTGGCCCCACGGATTGGGCCAGACCCCGACCCCGGCCAGGCGGTGCTGACGGTAGAGGATAATACCACGGGCGACCCGAGCAGCCAACAGGGTGCCCTGGTCAATATCTTTGGGCGCGGCTTTGTGGCCAACGAGGTGATCTCGATCTGGATCACGGCACCCGACGGGGTGGTGTTCTCTTTCCCCTATCAGCCAGTCACTAGCGACATCGGCTCGTTCTCGGTGCCTTTCGAGTTCAACGCCAACCATCCGACTGGCTTCTACGCCTTCACCGCGTTGGGTAACACAAGCGGCTACCAGGTGATCACGCGCTTTAACCTGACCTCGCGGGCCTCCTATCAAAATGGGTGGGCGCAGTTGCGGGTGGCCTTCCCGGCCTGGCGCAACGGTGGTCAGGGCACGACCTTCGAGGTGCAGGGTAAGCGTTTTAGTCCCTTCGAGCGCGTTGATGTCTGGATGACTCTGCCGGATGGCGCGGTGCGTGGTCTGCCCTCGCAGTATGCCGATGCCAACGGCGAGTTTTTTGCCGATGTCTACCTGGACGAGCGGCTGCCTACTGGCGAGTACGATTTCACCGCCAAGGGCGCTACCAGCAGCTTTCTCACCATCTCCACGCTCCAGCTTAGTATGGGCAGTCTCAACGTGCCTGTCCCTGGCGCTGGTCAGACGGTGGACACCACGCCGGCCCCCGACGTGATCCATTCGAACACGGGTTCCGACTCGACCCTTGGCCCGCCCCCACAGGAGCGGCCGTCCTTCACGAGTCCGTCCGACCCGATCTTCTAGTTCATATTAGCCCTCACCCCCTGCCCCTCTCCCCGTGAGGGAGAGGGGCAGGGGGTGAGGGTCGTCCGGCAGCAAACTGTCACGCTAGATTGAAACACCCCTAAAGGGCAACGCATCGGCACCGGATGCGTGTGGTACGCCACACGCATCCGGTGCCGATATTTTGCTCCCACGATTATTGACAAACCAATCTGCCTGGAGTACACTGCTAACAGTAGTTCGTATTCAAACTACTAAAAAAAAAGTATGAACAACCTGCTTGATCAACTTACAGATCTCGGCATGACCGAGTACGAGGCGAAGGTCTACCTTTCGCTGCTTGGCGAGAATCCCGCCACCGGCTACCAAGTCAGTAAAACCTCGGGCGTGCCGCGCTCGATGGTCTACGAGGCGCTTGGTCGTCTGGAGGTGCGTGGGGCGGTGCTACGCTCGCTTGAGGAGAAGGCCACGCTCTACCGGCCCGTGCCCCCGGCGATGTTGCTCGACCGCTACGAGCGCGAGGCCCGCGAGCGGGCGGCGAATCTGCGCACATCCCTGCTGCCGCTCTACAACCGCGAAGAGACCGGGCGGCTCTGGAACTTCAGCGGGCGGCGTGATGCCCTGGCCTACGCTGCCAACCTGATCGACGCAGCAACAAGCGAACTGATGCTCGTCCTCACCGACGCCGACGTAGACGCACTGCGCCATCATCTGGAGGCCGCACACGCTCGTGGTGTGGCCCTGGGGGTCATCCTTACGGGTGATAGCGCCTTCGCCCTTGGACAGGTGGTGCGTCACCCCAAGCGCGAGACCGAGCTGCACCGTATGCAGGAGACTCTAATCGTCGTCGTCGACGAGCGCGAGTTTTTGATCGCGAGCGGCCACCACATCGCGGCTGCAACCGTCACCTCAAACCTGAATATGGTGATGATCGCCCGCCAGTTTATCTGGATGGAGCTGTTTGCCCAGCGGATCTTCGCCCGCCTCGGCGACGACCTGCTTCTGAAGCTTGATCCTGACGACCAGCACGTGCTGCATTAATCTGGTAGAGACGCCCCGCTGGGGTGTCTTAGGAGGATCTTAATGTCTATTCTTACGCACACCCACCCCAAGGAAAATCCCAACGCACGCGTGTCGATCAATCACGAGATCGTTGAGCCGCTCTTTGTCGTGCTGACCCTGGCCGGGATCGCGGCTGGCCTGATAACGGCATCCCTCAATGCGCCGGTCGAGGTACACCTGGCAGTGAACGTACTCACCTACTTTGTGGGTGGTTTCTACGCCGTGCGTGCAATCATCGCGGCCCTGCGCGAGCGCACGATTGAGGTTGACCTGCTGATGGTCATCGCCGCCGTCGGCGCAGCTTATGTGGACGCATGGACTGAGGGGGCCATCCTGCTCTTCCTCTTCTCGCTGAGCAATGTGCTCCAGGGCTACGCGATGCGCCGCACCGAGCGGGCGATCTCGGCACTGATGGAACTGCGCCCCGATACGGTGACGGTGCGCCGTGGCGATCAGACGGAGGCGGTGGCGCTTGAGGCGGTACTCGTGGGCGATGTGGTGCTGCTGCGCCCCGGCGACCGCGTGCCCCTTGATGGGACGATCCAGCGCGGTAGCGGTAACTTCGACGAATCGGCGATTACGGGTGAGTCAATGCCGGTGCATCGCAGCGAGGGTGCCCAGGTGCTTGCGGGCACGCTCAATACGAACGGTGCCCTCGATATGCTCGTAACCAAGTTGGCCAGCGAGAGTACCCTGGCCCGGATCATCAGCATGGTCAGCGAGGCTCAGTCGCGTAAAGCCAGCACCCAGAGCTTTCTTGACCGCGCCGAGCAGTATTATGCGATGGGCGTCATTATCGCGGTGCTGCTCTTCATCACCCTGGTGCCGCCGATTTTCGGCGTAGACTTCGGCAAGAACTTCTATCGGGGTATGGTGCTGCTCACGGTGGCTTCGCCCTGCGCCCTGGTGATCAGCGTACCGGCCGCCCTGCTCAGCGCGATTGCCAACGCGGCCCGCCGTGGCGTACTGTTCAAGGGCGGTGCCCACCTGGAGGAGCTGAGCAAGGTGAAGGTCGTGGCCTTCGATAAGACCGGCACGCTCACCTTCGGTCGCCCCGAGTTGACCGATGTGCTGCCCCAGCCCGGCGTGACGAAGGACGAACTGTTTGAGGCGGTGGCCCGCGCCGAACTGTCGAGCGAACACCCGATTGCCCGAGCGATTATGGCCTACGCCACCACCCAGGGACTAGCCCCCGCCGAGCCTGAGAAGTTCTCCGCCGTCACCGGCATGGGCGTGCGCGCCAGTTGGGGCGGTCAGGAGACCCTGGTTGGCTCGCCACGCCTGATGACTCAGGCGGGCCTGACGGTTCCTGTTGAACTGCTGGCCGAGATGGATCGCCTATCTGACGATGGTCGTGGTACAGTATTGCTGGCCCATCGCGGCACCCGCTGGCTCGGCCTGGTGACGGTGATGGATCGTGAGCGCCCCGATGCCGCCGAGAAACTGGCCGCCCTGCGCGCCGCCGGCATCGAGCGGGTAGTGATGCTCACCGGCGACAACGTCCGTGTGGCCGAGGCCATGGGTCGCCGCCTGGGGATTGACGAGGTTCACGCCGGGCTGCTGCCCGAGGATAAACTACGCATTGTGGAGGAGCTGGGCAAGAAGTATGGCCCGGTGGCGATGGTGGGCGACGGTGTGAATGACGCCCCCGCCCTGGCCGCCGCATCGAGCGGGATCGCGATGGGCGCGGCGGGTACCGACGCGGCCCTGGAGACCGCCGACATCGTGCTGATGTCCGACGACCTGGGGGCCATCGGCTACGCCGTGGGCCTCAGCAAGCGCACCCAGCGCGTGGTCTGGCAAAACATCGCCTTCGCCATGAGCGTGGTGGTGGTGCTGGTGATCTCAACGCTGACAATCGGGGTACCCCTGCCCCTCGGCGTCGTCGGCCACGAGGGTTCCACGATCATCGTGGTTCTCAACGGCCTGCGGCTGCTGGCGCATAGGGGCTAGGGGCAATGCACAATCAATGAGGGGAACAGCGATGCCAACTCAGCCCTTCGGTCTCTGGCCCAGCCCGATCACGCCGCGCAGCCTTGCTGGTGACTTGCGGCTGGGCGATGTGCAGTGGGATAGCGACGGTCGCTATATTGTCTGGCTGGAGAGCCGTGGGGCCAGGGGTGTGCTGGTATGCGCCGATAGTCATGGGCACGACGCCCCGCGTGACCTAACGCCCGGTGATCTGTCGGTGCGCGCCCGCCTTGGCTACGGGGGCGGCGAGTTCTGTGTCGGCCACGGGTATGTCTTCTTTGTCGAGGGCGGATCAGCGCGGATCTTCCGCCAAGCTCTGAAAGGCGGCCCGGCCACCCCGGTCACCCCGGCCTTCGGGCAGTCTGCCGCGCCCACGCTCTCGCCCAACGGGCGCTGGCTGCTCTACGTCCACAGCGATGGCGGCGAGGATTGTCTGGCTGTCGTACCCGCCGACGGCAGCCAGTGGCCGCAGCGCCTCATCACCGGCCACGACTTCTTTATGCAGCCCTGCTGGCACCCTGCGGGCGACCGCGTGGCCTATGTGGCGTGGGATTTCCCCCATATGCCGTGGGACGGCACCAGCTTGTATGTGGCATCCCTGGATGTGTCTGGCCCCGTGCCCGTGGCTTGTGATCCGCGTCTGCTGGCTGGCGGTGCCGACGTGGCAATCTTCCAGCCGACCTTCGCGCCCAATGGCAACGCCCTGGCCTACGTGAGCGATGAGAGCGGCTGGGGACAGATCTACGTGCGCGACATGGGCGATGAGAGCGTGCGTCTGCTTACTGATGGCACCGCCGAACACGCGGCGCCCGCCTGGGTGCAGGGCTTACGCACCTTTAGCTGGAGTCGCGATAGCGCGAAAATCTACTACCTGCGCAACAGCAGTGGAACGCGGCGGGTGATGGTGCAGCCCGTAAGCGGCGGCCCAGCCCAGATCCTCAGCACCGGCGAGGGTTACACGTGGTTCGATTACCCCAGCGCATCGCCTACCGACGATGCCCTGGCCGGGATCGCCTCGTCGAGCCTCATCCCGGCACGCGTGGTCGTATCATCCCGGACGGGTACGCGCATACTGCGGCGTAGCTCGGGCGAGTTTATACCCGCTGGGCACCTCTCGGTTGCCCTCCCCGTCAACTGGCCGACTGCGGGAGGCAATACGGCCCACGGCATCCTCTACCTACCGACGGGCTACTCGCCAGGGCACGAGGGGGTACGTCCGCCCGCGATCATCCGTATCCACGGCGGTCCTACCGATCAGGCATGCGCGAGCTACAACGCCAACACGCAGTTTTTTACCACTCGCGGCTACGCTGTGCTGGAGGTGAATTACCGGGGTAGTACAGGCTACGGTCGGAGCTACATGCTCGCCCTGCGCGAGCGCTGGGGCATATGCGACGTGGAGGATGCCGTGAGCGCGGCGCGCTACCTGAGCGATGCGGGCATGGCCGACCCGAATCGGCTGGTGATCTACGGCGGTAGCGCCGGTGGCTACACGGTACTTGAGTCGCTCTGCCGTGCGCCGGGCACCTTCCGCGCCGGTATCTGTCTCTACGGCGTCTCCAACCTGTTCAGCCTGGCCGCCGACTCCCACAAGTTTGAGGCCCACTACCTGGATCTGCTCGTTGGCTCGCTGCCCGAGACGGCAAACCGCTACCGCGAGCGTTCGCCGATCTTCCACGCCAACCTGATCCGTGACCCGGTCGCGATCTTCCAGGGTGCCGAGGATACCGTTGTGCCACCCGCGCAGTCCGAGGAGATCGTGGCCGCCCTGCGTCAAGGCGGGGTGCCGCACATCTACCACCTCTACCCCGGCGAGGGGCACGGCTGGCGTCGGCCCGAGACAATTGAGGCGTTCTACACAGCGGTGGAGGCATTTCTGCGCCAGTATGTGATCTTCGCGTAGGAAGATTTCTTAGAGTAATTCCCAGGTGAAATTGGCATGCGCTGGGAGCGCGGGCGTCCCGCCCGCACGATAATGGATGTCTGGGGGCAATACCGCAAAAGCGTCCTGTCATTCTGAGCGAAGCGAAGAATCCCGGCCGGGATTCTTCGCTTCGCTCAGAATGACAGGACGCTTCACAGCGTTACTTTTGCGGTATTGCGTCTGGGGTTACGTCCCAGGATCAAAGCTATGTACCTCGACCAGAATCTCAAGCGGGCCATCGGCGGCAGTGATGTCTGTGAGGAGGATATGGCTCAGCATGAGGGAGCGGGGCGGGCGGGACAGGTGGAAGAGATGTGAGCGACAGCCAGTGTCGCGAGAGCCAAAGCCGACGGCGGGGATGCTCACGTCGGGCGCGGAGGCGAGGGTGGCGCACCAGCGGCACTCCATACGCAGGGGGCCGCTCACCGTCCATATCTCGTGGAGATGGGCGTGGGCGCGCAGGTAGTCGATGTGCCAGTGGAGGCGAGACTTCTCGCGGCGCTCGTGGTGGCGCAGGCGAGCGGAAAGGCCACCTGCGCCGAAGGCGCTGCCGACATAGAGGTAGTAGCCGACGGGAAAACTGAAGATTCCGAGCCTGCCAACCTGAAGATCGTCGACGGTATGATCGAGTTGAAGCACCAGAATGTAGCTACCCTTCGCCATCACAGTGCCCCCAGTTTCTATGGGTGCTGCCATCATGAAACCTGCAATCCGCAATCATCGTTACAGCGCACCACCCGACCGGCGGCGCGGGTGAGTCGGTCGCGGATAGCGCGGGCGATCCCACCCTCACCGAAGTCGCGGGCGAGGATGAGGGCGGGCCGTCGCGAGTCGAGGGCGCGCAGAGCGGCGTAGAGGCGACTAGCGATGACCGACAGGTCGCCCGCAGGCCCAAGGGGTTCGATGTCGGCATCAAGGTCGGCCAGCAAGACGGCGTCCTCGTCCGGCAGCAGCAGGCCCACCCGGTGCCCGGCTGCAATCTGGGCGGCGGCATGATCGCGCATCCACGCCCGACAGGCCGCCGGTGTCCCCACGCATAGGTGCAAGGTAGACTCCGGGGCGTAGTGGCGGTCGAGCATGCCGGGGGCGAGTTGCCCACCCGCCGTCGCTGCCCGCCCGCCCAGAGCCACCTCACCCAGCAGTTCGCGCAGCACCTCCAGGCTCACCCCGCCGGGCCGCAGCAGCGTGGGCAGGGGGCCGCTTACGTCGAGGACGGTTGACTCGACACCGATAGTGGCCGGACCACCGTCGATCACGAAATCAATCCGTCCATCCAGGTCAGCCAGCACATGGGCGGCGCTGGTGGGGCTCGTGTGGCCGAAGCGGTTGGCGCTGGGCGCAGCGATGGGCGTGCGTGCGGCGGCGATCAGGGCGCGGGCCACCGGGTGGGCTGGCAGGCGCACCGCCACCGTCTCACGCCCAGCGGTTACGCTGTAGGGCACCGCAGGGCCGCGTGGCACAATCAGCGTGAGCGGGCCAGGCCAGAGCTGCTCGGCCAACATGGCCGCCGCAGGCGACAGGTTCGGCGTCACTCGCCTCAGGTCGGCGAGGTCGGCCAGGTGAATAATTAGTGGATCTTCGGCGGGACGCCCCTTGGCGGCGAAAATACGAGCCACGGCGGCAGGGTTGAAAGCGTCGCCTCCAAGCCCGTAGACGGTTTCAGTGGGGAAGGCCACCAGGCCACCGGCGGCGAGGGCGGCGGCGGCCACCGCAATGCTGGACGGGTCAGCCGGAAGGACTCGGGTTGTACTCATAGCCCCAATACCTAGTGCGGTGCAAGCGATAGCCAGTAGATCGTCGTCTGTCGGTAGACATTGCCGGGGCGTAGGATGGTGCTGGGAAAAGACGACTGGTTCGGCGAGTCGGGGAAGTGCTGGGCCTCTAGGCAGAGTCCGCTGTAGCGCGTATATGTCTGGTCACCCCGGCCCGCCATCCCGCACTCGATCATATTTCCAGTGTAAAATTGCACCCCTGGCTCGGTGGTGATCACTTTCAACATTCGTCCGCTGCTTGGTTCGGTCAGTCGTGCGACCAGGCCCAGTTCGCCGGGAGCCTTGTCGATCACCCAGGTATGATCGTAGCCGCCCGCCCGCCGTAGCTGCTCGTCATCGACGCCGATCCGTGCGCCGATCCGCGTTGGCTTTCGAAAATCAAAGGGAGTACCCGCCACCTTCGCCAGTTCTCCGGTCGGGATCAGGGTTTCATCCACAGGAACAATATGTTCGGCTGGAATCTGTAGGACATGGCCGAGGATATCGCCACCGCCTGCCAGGTTAAAATAGGCATGGTTCGTCAGGTTCAGCACCGTCTCCCGATCCGTGGTAGCCAAATAGTCGATCCGCAACGCGGCTCCCGCCAGCGTGTAGGTCACGGTGACGCTCAGGTTGCCGGGGAAGCCCTCCTCACCATCGCGGCTCAGGTAATGCAGTTCCACACCTGGCCCCTCGGGCAACTCGAAGGTCTGGGCGTGCCAGACCTGGCGGTGGAATCCGCCGGGGCCGCCGTGGAGGTGGTTTGGCCCATTGTTGCGCGCCAGGACGTACTCGTGATCGCCCAGGTGGAAGCGCCCCCCGGCAATGCGGTTCGCGTAGCGGCCCACGAGCGCGCCGAGGTAAGGGTGGACGCCCAGGTAGGCATCAAGGCTATCGAAGCCGAGGATCACATCGCCCATCACTCCGTTGCGATCCGGGCTGCGCAGGGAGACGAGGGTACCCCCGTAGGTCAAGATATCGGCTTCAATCCGGGCATACCCGTGGAGAGTAAATCGCTCAACCGTGATCCCGTCGGGGGTGCTGCCAATAGGTTGGCGAGTGACTGGCATAGGTATCTATGGTCTTTTGACGACGAGCGATCAACACCCAATGGACGTTTGTTGTTCGTCATCGAGTGTTCATCAGAGACATTTTGGCATTATAGCGCATATGGCACGGGTAGGGCTTCTGCAAAGTCGCTTGATCGCCGGGCAGCCCTCCCCCCCCAGCCCCCTCTCCCTGAGCGGGAGAGGGGGGGCGGATGTGTCCTGATGCGGAATCTCCCCTCTCCCCGTGAGGGAGAGGGGCAGGGGGTGAGGGCCGGAGGGTGACTTTGCAACAGCCCTGATGGCACGGGTACATCAGTTGCAAAACATCTCTATCGGGACTACCATGAAAAACCTGTGTTCTGTGTATGGAGGATCCGGACATGCGCGCAGCCATCTACGAG
>Ga0194060_10001677_pt1 | contig 15863 bp, 14 predicted proteins | sample SepL225m_MetaG_FD_163427 | JGI IMG/M metagenome (GOLD analysis project Ga0194060, IMG submission 163427) | Anoxic zone freshwater microbial communities from boreal shield lake in IISD Experimental Lakes Area, Ontario, Canada - Sep2016-L222-5m | ecosystem: Environmental > Aquatic > Freshwater >...
CCACCGCCAGCCCAGTGCTGACGCAGACACGCGCCGGCGAGGAAGTGAAACCCGGACCGCACAAGATCCAGGGCATAGGTGCGGGCTTTGTGCCTGATGTGCTGGACCTCTCGCTGGTCGATCAGATAGAGCAGGTCAGCAACGAAGAGGCGGTGGAGTTTGCGCGTCGACTGGCACGTGAGGAAGGCATTCTTTCGGGCATCTCCTGCGGCGCTGCCGCGGCGGTTGCGGTGCGTCTGGCCAAGCGCCCGGAGAACGCCGGCAAGACCATCGTCGTCGTCCTGCCCGATTCCGGCGAGCGCTACCTCAGCTCGGTGCTGTTTGATGGCGTATTCGACGCCAGTGGTGCGTCCGTCGCAGCGACTTGACGAACCGCAGCGTTTGACCCCTGAGCCTGTTGTTGGCGTAATTGCCAACATGCAAGCCCGTTTGGTTACCAGATTCAGGGACATCACGCCAGACAGTGGTGTGATTGAGCTGGTGATCTGGAAAGTGCCGGCACCGGTGCCTCCCACGGAACACGGCTACAAATACCGGGCTGTGTATACCCGCAAAGGGCTGCGCATTGTTGGCTTTGACAATGCGCGCGGCAAGGGTGATCACTGCCATCTCGACGGGCAGGAACAGCCCTACGCATTTGTCAGCGTCGAGCAGTTGGTTGAAGCCTTTATTGCGGCCGTCACCGCCCGGAGAACGCCATGACCGATCGTTACCTCACCATCACGATGCAAGCCGACTGGCAAGGCGCCTTGCGCGCAGCGGGCCGTGCGGCCAAAGCTGGCAACTACCAAGGGGAAGTCTTGAACTTCGAGAGCCCTGGTGATTTCTTTGGCCAGTTGTCTGAAAAGCGCTGGGAAGTTGTACGGACCTGCCAGGGCAGGGGTGAAGTGTCTGTGCGGGAGCTGGCTCGATTGGTCGAGCGCGACGTGAAACGAGTGCACGAAGATGTGACAACGCTGTCCGATTTGGGCCTGCTTGAACGCACCGAGAGCGGTGGAGTGGTGTGCCCCTTTTCTACAATGCACATCGACATGTACCTGAAAGCAGCCTGAGTAGGCGAGCCTTCTCACTTTGGTGTAACGGAGCCCAGCAGCCGGCTAAGCGCCAGCGCACATGCCGCCAGCGTCCAGACAATCACCGCACCGGACGGCAGATCAAACAGGGCGGACAGCGTCAGGCCACTGGCATAGCCCAAGGCACCGATGGCGTAGGCCGTGAAGTGACGGCGTCGGCCTTGCAACTGGCGCGTTGCCAGAGCGGGAATGATGAGGCTGGAAAACACCAGATAGACACCAACCAGTTGCACTGATGCGGTTACTGCAAGCGCAAATACCGCGTAAAACCCGAAACGCCCGAGGCGCTGCACCCAGCCCAGCGAAATTGCCAACATGAGCACGGCGGTGACACCTGCCAGCCACAGCAACTGCGTGGTATTGACCCACAGAATTTGTCCAACCAACAGGTCTTTCAGATGCTCTCCGCCGTGCGGATTGCCCGATAGAAGCAGGATGCCGGCGCAGGCCGCCAGAATGAACATGACGCCTATCAGGGCTTCCTGCTGCTGGGGCGCGCGGCGCTCGGTCCAGGTAAGCAGCACGGCGCCGAGCAAGGCGGCGGATACCGCCGCAATCTGAACCGCCACGCCACCTTCGGGCAAGCCCAGCGCGTCAGCGCCTATCACGCCCAAGCCAGCGATTTGGGCAATCGCAAGATCGATGAAGACGATACCCCGCTCCAACACCTGCGTACCCAGCGGTACATGCGTTGCGAGCACCAGCAGTCCAGCAATCAGGGCGGGGCCGAGGATGCCCCAGTCAACAGCGCTCCAGTTCATTTCTTCACTCCTGCGGCCAGCATCCGAACCAGCGTGTCATCGAACAAGCCGAACAAGTCCTTGGCGCCGTCGGTGCCACCGACCGTGAACGGTATCTTCACTGCCGGGACATTGGCGTTCCTGTTCAGCCATTCGGCCGGCTTGGCGTCCTGGTAGGCCGAGTACAAGGTCATGCGAACGGGTACGTTCTTCAAGGATGCCAGCACCTCCTGCAAATGCGAAGCGGTCGGCTCGACGCCCGGCTTGGGCTCGAGCACAGCAACTTCCTTCATTCCCAGCCAGTCGTACAAATAGACAAAGGCCCTGTGCTGCGACACCACGGCCACCCCCTTCAATGGCACCGCCTGAACAGCCCAGCGCTGCATGGCCTGCTGCCAGCGCTGCGAAAAATCTTTCAGGCGCTGCGCGTATTCACTGGCATGTGGCGCATCAATTTGAGCCAGCCGTGAACCCAGTGCCGTTGCCACTCGCGCAATATTGCGCGGGTCGGTCTGGATATGCGGGTTGCCGGCCGCGTGCACATCACCCTGTGAGCGGTCAAGCTGGTTTGGAACGTCGAGCTTGGTCACAAAATCAGCGGCAGCAAAATTGCCATTTTGGCCAGGCTGAATTCTGGCGTTGCCTGACTGCTGCAACAGCACTGGCAGCCAACCCACCTCGAGCTCAGCACCGGTGCAAAGCACCAGATCAGCGTTGCGGGCACGCGCGATCAGACTCGGCTTGGCCTGGATTTGATGCGGGTCCTGCAAGGCGCTGGTGGCGACCGACACTTCGACCAGATTGCCGCCAAGTTCCTGCGCCAGAGCACCCCATTCGGGCTCGCAGGCCAGGACGCGCAACGCAGCCTGCGCTGGAACCGCCAGCAGCACCAAGGCTGCGACGACCAGGGCAAGAATAAATTTTCGATTCGTCATAAGCTTGTTCCTTGGATCGGGTGAGCGTTCAATAGCTGTGAGCGCCATGCGCACCCAGGCTCATCTGATACTGCAAAGAGAACTGGCTGTCGGCCAGCCCCTGTCTTGATTTGTCCTGCGCCAGCTGCAAGCGAATGCGCGAGAACTCACTCGGATTGAAGTCGAACATCAGCGAATTTTTGCTGGGTTGATAGCCGCTTCTTGCAAGCAGAGCCGGATTGATGGCGTAGTCCGTCGCGCCCGGGCTCAAGCGCTCGGTGCGCAGCCCAAGGCGCCAGCTTGGCATGAACTGATAGACGGCCTGCACATACCAGCCGGATTGTTCGGCCCGATAAGCGTCTAACAAGTTTGCATTGCCCGGGTCGTAGCTGAGACTGCCACTGCGCGTACTTTGCAGGTATTCGCCCTGCATCTTGAAGCTGGTGCGCGTCGCGTTGCCGTTGGGAGCCCATTTCCAGACACCGTCGAGCACCCAGACTCGCGTGTTGCCGGTAAAGCTGCTGTTGATGCCTTTGCTGCCGTTGGCATCCATCGTGGTCAGTCTCTGGTCTGTGGCCTGGGCAGTCAGCAAGGACACACCAGCGCGCCAGTTGTGGCTGTCACCGATGTCACCGCCTGTGTGCAGTGTCAGCGCGCTCATGCCAATTCCATTGCGACCGGTGTCACTGCCGGGAAAGCTGCGACCGCGGCCCAGTTCCGCGCCGAGCTCAAGGTATTGATCGGTCGGCGCGAGCCAGCGGAGTTGCACGCCGTCGTCACCATATTGCGTTCCCAAAAACGCCTGGTAGACCAAGGGGTTATCGACAAAATCCCAGGTGTGGGCGTGCTGCGAATTGAGGTAACCAACGCCAGAAAAGAAACGCCCGGCTTTCAAAGACAAACCCTCGCTCAACGCGGTCGTCTGAATGAAGGCCTCCTCGACTGAAACCGTGTTGTCTGCGTGCAGCGAGATATTGGCTGCACCGCGCAGCCAGGGATCGATGTTGGCGGCAAGCCCGAGTTCGGACTCACCCAGGCCAAAGCCGCGCGAACCCGGTCCGGCACCAGAGCCTGCCGGCAGTTGCAAGCCGGTCATGTGGTAGCCGGTCGGGTCCTGGGACGTTCGGGTATAGCCGCCGGCAAGGATCAGGGACATTGCCGGATTGAAGGCGTTGGCACCGCCTCCGTTCGCAACAGGCAGTGGGGCAGCGGCCGGCAGCGGCTCCACGGGTACTGGCGCCTGCAGCGGTGTGCTGGCGGCAAAGCGCTGCACTTGCAGCAAGCGCTGCTCCATGGCCTGCAACCGGGCCTCATACTGGGCGCGCATCGCCTCCATTTCATTTCGCAGCAATTGAATTTCGGCTGCGGTGCTCGAAGCTCCATCGGCAAGAGCGCCAAGCGGCGCGACCAAGGCGAGCGCAAGGCTCGCAGTGAATAGTTTGTGCATGGGTGATTCCTCCCGACAATGCATTGAACAAAGCCCGGTCGCGCACTGCGCGGTCCGGACACCAGGGGTTCAAATCACTGCGGGAGAAGGCGGTGCCCGGCTTTGGTACGCTCTGGCTGCTGGCGTCCAGGCGACGCCATGCAAATCGGTGGAGACCGTCCCTGCCAATGCCCTGAGCAGCGCAGTACTGGGCAGCGAGACCAGCGGCGCACCGCCGATCAATGCGGCAGCACTCAGACACAGTTCACAATGAACCTGATGGACCGCCTTCTGACCATCGGTCTCGTTTGCCTGCTCTGAATTGACATGCGAGAGGACGTGCCAACTGGCCGCAGTCTGCGCCAGTGGCAGCAACAGGGCAAGCCACAACAGCCACGCCATGTGGCGCTGCATGAACGGCTTGTGTTGCGCTAATTGCATAGGGGCCCGATGGTAGTTCAATCCTGACTCAAGCGCTGGTCATGCTGCGAATTCGCAGGACCAGGTCAGAAACTGACTTGTCAGCCAGGGCCGACGCAGCCGCATCCTGAATTTGCGAGCGGATCAGGCGCTCAAGCATTTCAGCTTGTGGCGTGACCGGGCCCAGGAAGCGCGGCTCATTGCCAACCGCCAACAACAGGGTCGGGAAATCCTTGATATCAAGCGGGTGCAGCAGGTCGGCCTCGTCCTCAACATCGATCCAGAGAAACTCGACTTGCGCATACCTGGCCTGCACCTGAGTAAAGCGGCTCTGGTATTCACGACAGACACCACACCAATCGGCACAAAGGCAGACAACAAGGGCAGAAGCTGGCGGCACCATGGTTTCAAGGTTCATGGCGCAATGATCGCAAAAAAAATGCCGTCTGTGTAATCCATCGCAGGGCAGTTTGTGATGACGGGCTCTAATGATTTCCAATTCGAAGGCAGGGTGTAGTCGATAGAAGCCCTCAGCGGGTCAGCGTTTTTGAATTGGTTGCCGGATTCTCGTCATTCTGATTTCAGGAATGGGGGCCTTGGAATCTTACCAATACGGCGCCGGATGTGGCGCTCAAGACTTGCGGCTAACATGGCACATGCCTTTTGCTCCGTCTTTTCCGATCCGCAGTGAAGCCGATGTGCGTCGCCTTGAGGAAACACCTCTTGAGCAAGCGTTTACCGAGCGCAGCACCTACGACATATTTTGCAGCTCGGCCCGGGCTTTCGGCGATAAGACGGCGCTGACCTTCCTGCACTCGGCCAAGCCGGAAGACGGAGCCACTCGCTGGTCCTATGCCGAATTGCTTGCCGGTATTCACCAGACAGCGAACCTGCTGTTTCGAATCGGTGTGCGACCCGCTGATGCCATTGGGGTCCTGCTACCTGGATGTCTGGACTATCACCTGGCGCTCTGGGGTGGCGAGGCGGCAGGCATTGTGCAGCCGCTCAATCCCCTGCTCAATGAAGAGAAGCTGGTCTCCTTGCTCAATGCCGGCAAGGCCAAAGTGCTGTTTGCCTGGGGCTCGGATGAGGAAGCGGGCATCTGGTCGAAGGCCCTGCGCATCCGCACTCAGGTGCCGACACTGCTTGCCGTGCTGCGCGTTGCGCCCATCGGTGAGGTGGCAGCACCGGCGCTGCCTGACGGTGTACTGGACTTTGGCGAGTTGCGCCGCCACGAGGTCGATGATCGCCTGGTCAGTGAACGCCGCATTTCAGCAGACGACATCGCCGCCTACTTCCATACTGGGGGCACCACGGGCGCACCCAAGCTGGCCCGCCACAGCCATGCCGCGCAGGTCTTCACGGCCTGGGTCTGCGTGCAGATGCAGGGCACGCTGGCCTCCGACGTCGTGATCAACGGTTATCCGCTGTTCCATGTGGCCGGCGTTCTGCCCGGCTGCCTGACATCCTTTGCGGCCGGCTCCGAGGTGGTGATTCCGACCACCTCGCTGTTTCGCAACCGGGAGGTGCTGAGCAACTACTGGCGCCTGGTCGAGCGCCACCGGGCGACGGTGGTCTCGGCCGTGCCCACCATATTGGCCGCGCTGGTCGATATCCCGGTCGCAGCGGCTGACATCTCCTCCTTGCGTTATTGCCGTACCGGCGCGGCCCCGATCTCGCCGGACATGGCAGCACGCTTTGAGACTGTGTTTGGTTTGCATGTGCATGAGAGTCTGGGCATGACGGAGATGGCTGGTATCTCCACCATCACGCCGCCAGGCGTCAACGCCCCGGCGGGATGCGTCGGTTTCAGGCTGCCCCATACGCAACTGCGCATCATGGCTCTGGATGAACACGGTAACCCGAGCGAGCACGAGATGCCGCGCGGCGCGCAGGGCATGGTGACCTTCAAGTCGCCGAATCTGTTTTCTGGATTTCTTGACCCCCAGGACAATGTCCACGCATTCACAGCGGATGGCTGGCTGGCCACGGGTGACCTGGGATGGCTTGATGAGCAAGGTCGGCTCAATTTAAGCGGTCGCTCCAAGGATTTGATCATTCGGGGTGGCCACAACATCGATCCGAAAGTGATTGAAGACGCCATGGCGGCTCACCCCGCTGTGCAGCACTGCGCTGCCGTGGGTGCGCCCGACGCCTACGCCGGCGAGTTGCCAGTGGTTTTTGTGACGCTGACTCCGGGCGCGCTAGCCACGGAGGCGGAACTGCTCGAATTTGTGCGTGACCGGGTCGACGAACCGCCGGCACGCCCCAAGTCTGTCACCGTGTTGAAAACCATGCCAATGACCCTGGTGGGCAAGATCTACAAGCCCGAGTTGCGACAACTGGCGGCCGTCACGAAATCTCAGACCTCCTGAACGCAACCCACAGCGCCAGGTCGTAGACGATCTTGAGCACGCCACATGCCACCAGCGGCGCTGCTGCCCACCCCGACTGAAAAAGCCAACCCGCGAGCAAGGGACTGGCAGCTGACGCTAGGCTTCGCGGCACCGCCGTAAAGCTTGCCGCAGCCGACCGCTCATGGGGCTGCACAACCGACATCACAAACGCGCTTCGGGCCGGCACATCCATCGATGAAATCGACGCGCGGACCAGCAAGAGACCCAGCACCCATCTGACATCGGTCGAAAACGCCGCCGCGATCAGGCACAGGCTGGCCGGAATATGCGTGAACACCATCGTATTGACCAGTCCGATGCGCTTGGCCAGCGCCGGAGCCGCGAGCTGTGATGCAGCGCCCAGCAGCCCGGATCCGAAGAAAAATGCGCCGGCCGCCGAAAGTGACAAGCCAAAACGCTGGAACAACCACAGCGCCAGCAGCGAATTGACCACCAGACCGCCCGCAAACGAGTCCACCGAGAACAACGCCGCCAGCCTCACAACCACCGCCTTCGACTGCCCCAGAGGTGCCGGCCGGCCGCTGTTGGACGCTTCGTTTGCCGGCAACTTTCGATACACAGCCCACACGATGACGCCCATCAGTCCGTAGAGAATAAACATCGCGCGCAGCGCATCCAATCGTGAAATTCCGATCAGCGTGACGACCCAGTCAGGCAAGCCGGAGGCCAACGCCCCGAGCGCCGCGCATATCGCACCGGTCAGTGCGTATCGGGCGAACAGCTCGGTCCTGCTCGCCACGTCAGACGCTGCCGCCAATCGGGCATGCTCCAAGGGTAAGAACATGCTGACGTCGCCTGAACTCGGATTGAGCGTCCCGACAAATGCAAGCACCAGCAGAGGCCAAAACGACGAGATGACCGAAAAACCCAGACCCGTGGCCGCCATGACAAGCGCTGCACCGAGCAGCAGTGCCCTTGCGGTCCAGTGATGTCCCCACGCGCCAATGGCGAGCGTCGCCAGCGCCGACCCGAGCAAGGTGGCCGTTGCAATAGCTCCGACCTCCACCCCTCCAAGTCCCAGCGCAAGCAGGTAGAGCGGCAGCAGAACGGCGACAAAACCATCGGCAAAACCGCGACATGCCCGCGCGGCAAAGATCGGGATGACGCCGTGATCGGCGCCCTCAGGAAGTAATCTTTGAATCAAAGCGGATTGACGGTGCGGGCATAGCTGGGTGGTCGACGCCTGCGGGATGCTTGCTCATAGGCATAGGCCATGGCAATCAGGGTCGGTTCGCTCCAGGCTTTGCCGACAAAGGAAATGCCACACGCAAGGCCTTTGGCAAATCCCGCCGGTACGGTGATATGCGGATAACCGGCAACTGCAGCGGGTGTGGTAAAGCTGTTGCCTGACGAATCGCCATGGATGAAATCGGTCAGCCAGGCTAGCTCGCCGGTCGGCGCAACCAGGGCGTCGAGCTGATTCTCCGACAGCACCTTGTCGATGCCTTGCTCCCGAGAGAACTTCTGGTTGTTGGCCAGCGCGTCCTTGTATTCCTGACTGTCGAGGTCGCCTTTCGCCTGCGCACTGACAAAGAGTTCCTGCCCAAAGTGAGGCATTTCTCTGGCATGGTTCTCCTCGTTGAAAGCAATCACGTCAGCCAATGATTTGATGGGCGACGCGGGCGCATAAATGGCGAGATACTGCGGCAGGCTGGTTTTCAGTTCAAACAACAGCACCGTCAGTTCCGAATCTGCGTATTTGGCTGTATTGGGGATTTCCGGGATTTCCACCAGCACGGCGCCCTGCGCTTGAAGCACCGCCAACTCGGCCTCAACCACGCTAGCCACCAGATCGCTTTGCCCAGTGAACTGACTGCGCACAACGCCAATGCGCTTGCCCCTGAGGCCATCGAGATCGAGGAAACGGGTGTAGTCCTTCAGGTGTTGGTCGGCTTCGCGAGTCGCAGGGTCTTGCGCATCCGTGCCCGCCAATGCGGTGAGCAGCACCGCTGCATCGGCCACGGTTCGGGTCATGGGGCCCGCAGTGTCTTGCGACGGCGCAATCGGGATGATGCCGGCCCGGCTGACCAAGCCCAGTGTGGGTTTGATGCCCACCAGACTTGCAAGGGCCGCCGGCGAGGTAATGGAGCCATCAGTCTCGGTGCCGACGGCCATGGTGGCAAGGCTGGCGGCTATGCCGGAAGCTGATCCGGAACTTGAGCCACTGGTATTGCGGTCCAGTGCATACGGGCTTTTCGTCAACCCGCCACGCGCACTCCAACCGCTTGTGGCGCGGGTAGAGCGAATATTAGCCCACTCGGACAAATTGGTTTTACCCAGAATGATTGCGCCAGCATCACGCAACTTCTGCACAATGAACGCATCTCTGACGGTTATGGCACCCAGCAACGCCAGGGAACCGGCAGTGGTCTGCATGCGGTCGGCCGTGGCGATGTTGTCCTTGAGCAGAACAGGAATTCCATGCAAGGGCCCGCGTGGCCCCTTCGCCTTGCGCTCCCGGTCCAGGTTCGCGGCAATCTTTCTGCTATCGGGATTCAATTCAAGGATGGAATTGATTTTGGGTCCCGATTTGTCAATGGACTTGATGCGCGCCAGATAGGCATTGACCAGTTGCAGCGAAGTGAAGGCCCCCCGCGACATGGCGCTCTGCAAATCAGCTATGGATGCTTCTGCCACCTCCAAAGATTTCGCCGTGGCTGCCGTGGCATCGCTATTGCTGCCCGCAAAAAGACCGCTGGCAATCCCTATTTGAAGTAAATCTCGACGTTTCATTGCGGTAGGTTGAAGTCACTGGCTCTTGCGTGGGTGAAACAGCAGCGGCTGCTCAGAGTTGGGGGCCGCCTTCTGCTGCAACTGACGCTTGGGCAAGCCCAGATCGCAGCCGCTGCAATGGCAACCGGTAGCAGCGCCGGCCGCCCTTTCCAGATTCAAGCGCAATGAACCGGGCAAGGGCAGCCGCAACAAGCGCTTTGAAAGCGTGCGCCTGGCTGCTTGCGGTAGCAGCGTCCAGGCGGCATAAGCAAAGCAGCAAGTCACCACAATGAAGACCAGCAAGGGTTGCAGCGCCACGATTCAAGCCCCCAGCCACAAGGTGACCCGGTAAGTGGCAAACGCGGCCGCATAAGCCAGCGCGAACATATAAAGCGCCATCAGGAGCGGGTAGCGCCAGGAATTGGTTTCACGGCGCACCACGGCCAGCGTTGACAGGCATTGCGGCGCAAAGACAAACCAGGCCAGAAGCGAATAGGCTGTGGCCAGTGACCAGCCCTGCGCAAGCACTGGCGACAAGGCATCGCTAACTGATCTGTCGGCCGCTGACAAGGAATAAACCGTGCCCAAGGCACCAACCACCACCTCGCGTGCCGCCATACCGGGCACCAGTGCCACGGAAATTTGCCAATTGAAGCCGAGCGGCGCAAACAGCCATTGCAGCGCATGACCGAGCATGCCGGCAACGCTGTAACTGATGGCTGGGCCCTGGCTGGCATCCCAGGTGGCCGGCGGCCCGGGATAGGTGGAAAGGAACCACAACACGACCATCAACGCAAAGATAATCCCGCCGACACGGCGCAAGAAGATGCGGGCCCGCTCCCACAAGCCCAGGCCAATATTGCGCATGTTAGGAATGCGGTAAGGGGGCAATTCCAGCATCAGCGGTTGGTAGGCGCTTTTCATCCAGGCGCGCTTGTAAACCCAGGCCACGGCCATGGCCGAGACCACGCCAGCCACGTACAGACCAAACAGGGTGAGACCGCGCAGGCTCAGCCAGCCGACATCGCGCGCCGGCACAAAGGCGCCTATCAGCAAGGCGTACACCGGCAAACGGGCTGAGCACGTCATCAGGGGCGCCACCATGATGGTGGCAAGCCGGTCTTTCCAGTTGACGATGGTGCGAGTCGCCATGATGCCCGGAATGGCGCAGGCAAAGCTCGACAGCAAGGGAATAAAGGCGCGACCTGACAGGCCCACTTTACCCATCAAGTTGTCCAGCAGAAAAGCGGCGCGCGGCAGGTAACCGGAATCTTCCAGCAGCAAAATAAAGAAGAACAGAATAAGAATTTGCGGCAGAAAAACCAGCACGCCGCCGACACCGGCAAAAACGCCGTCCACCAGCAGGCTGCGCAAGGGCCCGGCGGGCATCAGGGCAAGGGTCCAATTGCTGATAGCCAGCACCGATGCCTTGATGGCATCCATGGGCCAGTTGGCCCATGAAAAGACCGCCTGAAAGATCAGGAACAGCACCGCCGCCAACACCATCAAACCCCAGAAGGGATGCATCACGACGGCATCGAGTCGGTGCTGAAAACGCCCCAAGGGCGGCGCCATGGGCGCGACCAGTGCCAGAATGCGGCGCACTTCACGCTGCAAATCGGTAGAACTGACCGGCGCCGCACGATTAGGCGAGTCAGACTGCATTGCTGCCGGCCTGGTGAAATACTGTTCGAGCTGCACCAGCAGCCTGGCATGGCCATCGTGTCTGACGGCGACGGTTTCGACCACCGGGCAGCCCAACTCCTGCGCCAGCCGCGGCAAATCCACTTTCAAGCCTTGTGAGCGCGCCACGTCCGCCATATTGACCGCCACCAGCATGGGCTTTCCAGCGCGCTTGAGTTCCAGCACCAGGCGCAGGTTCATGCGAAGATTGGTGGCGTCGACAACGGCGACGATGAGGTCGGGGGCGTCTTCGCCGGCACGTCGGCCTTCGATCACTTCGAGCATCACCTGCTCATCAGGCGTCGCTGGCGTCAAGCTGTAGGAGCCCGGCAAATCGACCACAGATACGGTCTTCCCATCGGGCAGTCGAGCCAGTCCGACTTTGCGCTCTACCGTGACACCAGCGTAATTCGCGACTTTTTGACGGGCCCCGGTCAGGAGGTTGAAGAGCGCTGTTTTGCCGCAGTTCGGGTTGCCGACCAGCGCGATGCTCTTGATGGCAAGCTCAGGACCTGAAGCGCTGGCGTGGGACATGAAACACTCAGGCGGTGCAGGCCCCAAGATGGCGCACCTGAATACATTGCGCTTCCAGCAGGCGCAGCGCAAAAAGGGATTCTCCCACTTGGACTGCCAGAGGCTCGCGTCCGCCGGGTCCACAGCGCAACATGCGAACCGGCTCACCGGCGATAAAGCCCAGTTCTTCAAGGCGACGCAAAGTTGCTGCACCTACCTCGGCAGAACCCGACACGACGCGCTCCACCAACGCATGTGTACCCTTGGGCAGTTCAGACAAAAGCATGAAGCGGACCTCACAAAACAATAAGCGGGATTGAAATATCTCAAACGCAAATGAGATTCTATCTCATTTGGAACGGTTGGCAAGAGGTCTTAAATTTGCCGTATCTGTAGAACCACGGCAAGACGGAAGTTAGTATTCACTGCAATTTGAGTGCTTGTTGTGCATCGCCCAACAAACCGCAACCACGCAAAATCAGTGACACGACATGCTCGGTAGCGCGGGCGTAGTCTGTAGCGCCCAACTCGACACGACCCAACACAGCGCTGACTTGCACGCCAAAATCAGCATAGGTCTGGGTTGCCGCCCAAATTGTGAAGAACAGATGCACCGGGTCCACTGGCGCCATGCGGCCGGCGTCGATCCACCCTTCAATCACCGCTGCTTTGAGCAGAACCAATTGACGCAGTTCCGTGCCGAGCAAGGCTTTCACGACCGGCGCACCGTGCAAGAGTTCGTTGGCAAAAACTCTGGAGGCGTGCGGACGCTGCACCGACAGAGCCATTTTGGCGCGAATGTAGGTTTCAATGGCAAGCTTGGGATCAGCCTTGGGCGTGATGCCGAGGGTCGGCACCAACCAATCTTCCAGTGTGCGTGAAAGGACCGCGCGATACAGCGCCTGCTTGCTGCCAAAGTAGTAGTGCAGATTGGCTTTGGGCAAACGCGCCGCCTCAGCGATAGCGGCCATCGTGGCGCCACCAAAGCCAGCGCCGGCAAAGACACGCTCGGCCGCGGCCAAAATAAGCGCCTCGTTGGTCTGGCGTATCTGACCTTTGGATCCCTCCTCGGTTGCGAGTGCCGAGGGGCTGATCGAAATGCGATTCATCAGTTGAAAAAAGAGGGGTCGTACCCGCGCGGACAAGACCCCTGTGTCACGGAATCAACAAGTACTTACTTGGAAGCCGCTTCCCACACCACGTGCGAATAGGCAGCCTTGCCCGGATCCTTCTTGATCACTGGCGAACTGCCAGCGGCCAGCAAGACTTTGACGGTACGCTCAAATGCTGCTGGTTCCAGATAGCCGATCTTCGCTGTGCCAGCATTGGTGATCAGCTTGGCCACATTTTCCATTTGGCGCTTCTGCACTTTTTCAGAGGCACTGCCAGAAGTGTCCGCTGCGACGACAATTTTGGCCGCTTCTGCCGGATTCTTGACTGCATCATTCCAGCCCTTGAAGGTGGCCTTCAGGAACTTGCCCATGCGCGCCACAAAGGCCGGGTCCTTGAGCTTGGCCTCCAGCACATAGAGGCCGTCTTCCAGCGAAGCGACACCTTCTTTTTCATAGAAGAAAGTCACCAGATCGCTTTCCTTGACGCCGGCGTCCACCACCTGCCAGTACTCGTTGTAAATCATGGTCGAAATGCAGGCGGCCTGGTTTTGCAGCAGCGGGTCGACGTTGAAGCCCTGCTTGAGAATCTTGATGTCAGAGTCGGTCTTGTACCCCAGCTTGGCCATCCAGTTGAGGAACGGATACTCGTTGCCACCGTACCACACACCCAGCGTCTTGCCCTTGAAATCTTTGGGTGTGCTCACGCCGCTGGCCTTCTTGCAGGTAAGCATCAAGCCCGATTGGTTGAACACTTGGGCAATGTTCACCAAGGGCACGCCCGCTTCACGCGCAGCCAGTGCATCAGGCATCCAGTTCACCACCACATCAGCGGCATTACCCGCAATCACCTGCACCGGAGAGATGTCCGGACCGCCCGGTTTGATGGTCACGTCCAGACCCTCGGCCTTGTAATAGCCTTTGGATTGAGCCACGTAGTAACCGGCAAACTGTGCTTGCGGCAACCACTTGAGTTGCACGGTGACCTTGTCAGCCGCGCTGGCGCTGGCGCCAATGCTTGCGCCGCAAACTGCCAGCACGGCGGCCAGCAGACTGTTGGCGATCTTGGACGAACGAATCATGGAAAGCTCCTTGGTTTGGGAAAAAAGACGCGCTCAGCCCGGCGGGACCCAACGCGTAGCGGGAAAAGTATCTCAAGTTTCACGGACCGACGGGTGCCAGAAGGCGGCACGCCTCTCCAGTTGAACCAGCACAGCATAAGCCAGCGAGCCGGTAACCGCCGCCACCACAATGGCGCCCCAGACCAGCGGCATGTTCATGCGCGACGCTTCGGTCGAAATCCGAAAACCAAGGCCCGAGGTGGGAGAGCCGAAAAACTCCGCCACGATGGCGCCAATCAAGGCCAGGGTGGCATTGATTTTAAGTGCGCCAAAAATGAAGGGCAAGGCAGCCGGCAGGCGCAGGGCCAGCAAAGTTCGACCGTAGCTGGCTGCGTAACTGTGCATCAGTTCTCGCTCGAGTCTGCCTGCGGCTTTGAGTCCAGCCAGGGTCGACACCAGCATCGGGAAAAACGTCATCAGTACCACGACCGCTGCTTTGGACTGCCATTCAAAACCAAACCACATGACTGCAATCGGTGCCACGGCAACCAACGGAATCGTGCTTGTCAAAGAGGCCAGCGGCAGCAACCCACGCTGCAGGAACGGCAGACGGTCAATGGCAACAGCCACTGCAAACCCCATACCGGATCCCAGCGTCCAGCCAATCAGGACCGCCTTCAGCACCGTCTGCACAAAATCACCCCACAAGGTCGGCCCGTGACTGCTCATGGACTGCAGGATCAGGCTCGGCGGCGGCAGCAGGACTTTAGGTACATCAAACGCCACCACCAACAGTTGCCAGAAGAAGATGACCCAGACACCAAACAGGGCAGCAGTCAAGGTGCCGTAAACGCGTCCGCTGTCCAGGGCAGCCATGCGCCGGATCGACTGCACTGCGAACAGCGCCAAAACGAAGGTCGCCAACCAGAACGTCGGGCTTGCTTCCTCACCCCCCGCCGGGGAGAACTGCATCAGAACCAGCCCGCCCGCCAAACATCCCGCGACCAGCATGACAGTCCATTGGGTAGCGCGCTTCATGCCTGACTCCGGTGCCGCAAGACCAGGCGCTCAATGCCAGCCACGGCAGTCGTCAGCGTCAGACCCAACAACGCCGACATCACCAGGGCCGACCAGATTTGCACCGTGTTGCCGTAATAGGAGCCGGTCAGCAAGCGCGCGCCCAAGCCCGCCTGGGCGCCGGTTGGCAATTCCGCCACCATCGCCCCAACCAGACCGGCAGCGATGCCGACCCGCAAGGCAGGAAAGAGGAACGGCAAGGCGGCCGGCAAACGCAGCAACCAAAGCGCCTGCCAACGCGTCGCTGCATAGGTATGCAGCATTTCGGTCTCGATGCGCTGGGGTGAACGCAGGCCCTGCACCATCGCGACGGTCACCGGAAAAAAGCACAGGTACATGGCGATCACCGCCTTCGGTGCAACACCGGCAAACCCGAGGCTGCCCAAAATCACCAGCACGATCGGTGCAATCGCCAACACGGGTACCGTTTGCGACGCCACGATCCAGGGCAGCAAGGCCCGGTCCAGGGTGCGCGAATGAACAATGCAAACCGACAAAACCAGGCCGAGCAATGTGCCCATCACAAAGCCCCACAAAGTCGACTCCGCCGTCACCGCAACGTGAAACAGAAGATTGCGTGGCGAATCCAACGGCCAATCGACCATGGCTGACCAAAAATCCTGCAACACCTGATGCGGCGCGGGCAGCACCGGACGCTGCATCTCCATCGTGGCCGCCAGCAGGTCCTGCCAGCGCCACGCACCATCCTGAGGCAAGA